>ENA-UESC01001769-UESC01001769.1-human-gut-metagenome-genome-assembly--contig:-NODE-1769-length-15279-cov-16.146691_pt1 | contig 15279 bp, 19 predicted proteins | sample MGYA00242998_ERZ507999 | MGnify/ENA primary metagenome ERZ507999 (study PRJEB26167, sample SAMN06115465) | human gut metagenome | host: Homo sapiens | place: China:Hubei | collected 2016-04-27... | reverse complement strand
ACTAACTTCTGGTGCTGGACTGGCAGGTATCTTCTTCTGCAAACGTCGTAAAATGAAGAAATCATAAGGCGGTAACGATATGAGAAAAGAAAAATCACGTTCTCCGCCGATACCGTGTCGGCAGACTTCCGCTTATTCTGGCTTGTCTGCTACTTACCTGCAAGAACACGGATAGTCAAGGGTGCGTAAGCATTTATTTTACCCTTTACTATCTGGGGACTTGCTGGTACTTCCCTAACCGCCAGAATAAGAAATCACTATCAAAAACTTATCAAATATAGAAAGAAACGAGGTAAAACAATATGGAAATGAAATATGTCGTGCCAGATATGGCACAGTCTTTTGGAACACTTGAATTTGCAGGCGAAAGCGAGCCTATCTTTGAAAGAGATAAAAATAACCGCAGGGTCTTAGCCAGACGAAGCTACAACCTTTATTCTGATGTGCAGAAAGGCGAAAATGTTGTCGTGGAAATTCCCGTGCAGGCTGGCGAAAAGCATTTCAAGTATGAACAGAAAGTAAAACTTGTCAATCCGAAATTATACGGCAGAGGTTACGCAATTGGGGATATGGGACATACCGATTATGTGTTACTTGCTGATGATATTGTAGCAGTTGAAGAAAAGTAAAGGAGTGAAAATATTATGAGATTATCAAACGGTTTTGTTATTGACAAAGAGAAAACATTTGGAGAATTAAAATTTACAGCAGTGCGTGATGTATTCTTGCAGAATGAGGACGGGACACCGAGTACCCAGCTTAAAAAGCGTATCTATGATTTGAAGTGCAGTCTGCATGGTGGAATTATCCCCGTGTCTGTACCGCCAGAAGTACCAGTAAGGGAATTTCCGTACAATGCAGTTGTGGAGCTTGTCAATCCAGTAGCCGATACGGTATCACGAAAAACCTATACGGGTGCAGATGTGGACTGGTATGTAAAGGCAGAGGATATTGTGTTGAAGAATAAAGGCAATCAGAACGCAGGCAATCCACAGAACCATGTACCGCAAGGACAGATGAAAAAATAAATGTGAGCCCATATTTTTCTTGTAACTTATATATAGAACCGATATAATTAGTTGAAAAGTTCTGTTTTAAGCCATGTAAAACTATTTTGACAAGGGAAAATGGCAATGTCAAAGGCTTTTGACAGACAAAATAGCTATATTCATATACAATAAAGGAGAAGATTCAAGATGGATATTGGATTACAAATCAAAAAATTTAGGGAACAACAAAAAATTTCTCAAGAAGAACTGGCTCTTAAAATATTTGTTTCAAGACAAACAATTTCTAACTGGGAAACAAATAAAAGTTGTCCAGATGTTAAAAGTTTAATTACTTTATCTAATATCTTCAATGTGTCTTTAGATAATTTTATAAAAGAAGATATAAAGGAGATGAGGGAGATTGTAGAAAAAGCAACTATTAAAAAGTTTAATGTGATAAGTGTAGTTTTCCTAATTGAATTGATAGTCGTAGCCATAAGTGCCTATCCTTTATTTAGTATTAAGGGAAATATAGGAATTATTATTTGGTTATGCTTGTTTGCAATAACGCTCTATACGGCAAGTAAGATTGAAAAATTCAAAAAGAGCCATGACATTCAAACCTATAAAGAAATTTTGGCATTTATTGACGGAAAGCAATTAACGCATGATGAAACACAACAAGAAATAGGAAAAAGAAATTATCAAAAAATCATATTTGCATTCATTGCAGGTGTAATCGCACTTATTATATGTTTTGTTGTAATTTTTATTTGCCAGCATTTAACAAATTAAAAGGGAGGAGAAATCATGGAATTTTGGCTTATTATGATTGGCTTTATAGTTATGGGCGGAAGTTGTTCATTAGCAGGTACTTGGTGGGATAGAAAAAATAAAAAAGATAAAAAAGAAGAAAAGAAACAATAAAATTTACACTTTATTGTTGATTAAGCAGTTAGTCTTAGGATTGACTGCTTTTTTCATACCTAGAAAGGATTGATTTATGCGTATGATTTGGAACAAAGGACACCGTATCAGAGCCAGCGACAAGCACCTTGTCTACCACTTTTCCATAGGGACGCTTCTGTTTGTATTCATGGCGGTTCTTCTGCTACTGAACATCAAACAGCTCATGCGTACCGACTGGGAACATTTCAGCTTGTTAGAAAACGGCTTGACGCTTTCCCCTTACAACTTCATAACTGTGCTGATAGCGACTGGTGTTTGTGCATTGGTCGCTTTTCTGTATTACCGCTTCTGTTACGACAGTTTCAAGAAGCTATTGCACCGTCAAAAGCTGGCACGAATGATACTGGAAAATAAGTGGTATGAAGCCGATACCGTACAAGACAGCGGTTTTTTTACTGACCTGCAAAGCAGATCAAGGGAAAAAATCGTCTGGTTTCCAAAGATTTATTATCAAATGGAAAAGGGATTGCTCCATATCCGCTGTGAAATCACGTTAGGAAAATATCAAGACCAGCTTTTACGGTTAGAGGATAAATTGGAAAGTGGCTTGTATTGCGAGCTGACCGACAAGACCTTACATGACGGCTATATTGAATACACCCTGCTTTATGACATGATAGCAAACCGCATTACCATTGATGAAGTATGGGCAGAAAACGGCTGTCTTAGGCTGATGAAAAATCTTGTGTGGGAATATGACGCACTCCCTCACGCTTTGATTGCTGGTGGGACTGGTGGCGGTAAAACTTATTTTCTGCTGACGCTCATTGAAGCCTTACTGCATACCAACGCTGTCCTTTATATCTTAGACCCAAAGAACAGCGACCTTGCAGACTTGGGAACAGTCATGCCTAATGTCTATCACACCAAAGAAGAAATGATTGATTGCGTCAATGCCTTTTATGAGGGCATGGTACGGCGAAGTGAGGAAATGAAGCAACACCCGAACTATAAGACGGGCGAAAACTACGCCTATCTGGGACTTCCACCCTGCTTTCTTATCTTTGATGAATATGTAGCGTTTTTTGAAATGTTGGGGACAAAAGAAAGCGTGAGCTTACTTAGCCAGTTAAAGAAAATCGTTATGTTAGGGCGACAAGCAGGTTATTTCCTTATTGTTGCCTGCCAGCGTCCAGACGCAAAGTATTTTTCAGATGGTATCAGAGATAACTTCAATTTCCGTGTGGGACTTGGGCGTATCAGCGAATTAGGTTACGGTATGCTGTTTGGTTCAGATGTGAAAAAGCAGTTTTTCCAGAAGCGTATCAAGGGGCGTGGCTATTGTGATGTGGGAACAAGCGTCATAAGTGAGTTTTACACGCCTTTAGTCCCAAAAGGACATGATTTTTTACAGACTATCAGCTCTCTTGCACAAGCAAGGCAGGACGGGACGGCGACGTGCGAAGCGAAAGGCGACGGCACGGACTAGCCGTTGCTGGTGTGGCGTAAGCCACGCCAGCAGGTAAAACCCCTCGGTATCTAACAGGGGGGTACTATTACAAAAGACAAGAGCAAAAACAAATACAAAACTGCTGATATGCAACGATTTACAAGGTTATAAGAACTTATTTCACTTCACATCCTATTTTTTCGATCCGACAGGTCTAAAACAGCATATCAATAGCAAATAATGATAAGATACAAGGCGTATGCTTCTATGAGTATATGCCTTTTTTGATTGGAGGAATAAAGCATGAATGATATGAAATTTATTGAAACATTAAAGCAAAAGAGAAAAGACTGTGATTATTCGCAATCACGACTGGCACAGGAATTGCAAATCAGCAGGCAGAACTTAAATGAAATTGAAAACGGAAAAACAAAAGCCAGTAAAGAAATGAAACATATACTTCTACATTATCTTGATTATTGTAATTGTACTCAGCCTTTCACTTTAACGATTGACTACCTGCGTGTTCGTTTTCTCACCACAGACGCATTGGAAATTATAAAAAATGTACTGGCAATGAAGAGCGAATATTTTATCCATGAAGATTACGGAATGTATGGCTATGAAGAACAGTATGTCTATGGGGATATTAGTGTAAATGCTTCTAAAGATAGTTCTATGGGTGTTTTATTGGAATTAAGAGGTATGGGGTGTCGGAACTTGGAATATGTTTTACAGGCAAGAGGGATAGACTGGTATTACTTTTTAAGATGTTGTATAGATTATCAAGGTGTTTTTAAACGCATAGATTTAGCGGTCAATGATATGGGCGGACTGCTGGATATAGAAATTCTAAGGGAACGCTATTATGCCAACAAGGTATGGAAACGTTCAAGAACCCATGAAGCAGTAGACAGCGGGAAATTATCGGGTACACATGGAGATACTGCAAAAACCTTTTATATCGGTTCAAAGAATAGTTCCATCTACTTTTGCCTGTATGAAAAAGAAAAGGAACAAAAAAGCAAAGGTATAAAAACAAACATTAAGAACCGCTTTGAAATTCGTTTAAAAAATGGAAAAGCAGAACAAACGATAGAACAACTTGTTTTTACAAGAAATCCCGAACAGACCATAGCAAGCCTTATCCTCACACAGATAGATTTTCCCGATTATATTTTATGGGATATATTTTTAGATAATGTAACGACCTCACTTCCGTTTATTATGACGCCTGTTGCTGTCAATATGGAGAAAACAAAACGCTGGTTAGAAAGACAGGTCATGCCCTCTTTATTGATGATAAAAGAGATTGAAAAGAAAACAGGAGCAAATTATCTGGAAGAAATCGACAGACATACAAGACTAACAGAAAAGCAGGAATTAAAAATTAAACAAATGACAACAGACATAGCAGATATGATTGAGAAAGATACCGCTGTTCCACAAGGGAATGACGGTATTTTTTAATTTCTTCAAAAAATCTGCAACAAAACGGTTACTTGCGTACAGATATGGTGCAAGGAAAGGAAATCTGACTTTTTTTGAAAACAGGTCATTAAATCGGTGGTTGCTGTCCCTATATGATGTGAAAGAAGAAACGATTTTCAATTTCAACTTAACAATCCGTAGTTTCCATTCCCTATATGGAGCAAAGAAAATCTTTCATTCCATAGTTGGTAGTAATAGGGTTGCAGGGGTACTTAGGGTGTGAAAAAAAAGTCAGATTTTTTCATCACCAACTTAGCAGAATGACACTTTCTTTCCCTATATGGTGCAGGAAAAGAGAAAAGTTTTGAAGATTGGTTACGCTTCTGCTCTTTTCCAACGCGGTATATAGGAAAGACGATTTTCTTCTTTCATGTTCTTTGACAACTGAATAAAGCAGTTCAATACGTTTGACAGACAGCGAGCCGTTGAAACAGATACGCCATGACCTTTCCCCTGCAAAAGCGAGCGACAACTTATTTGTGTTCCTGTAAAAGATTTGTTCTCTTTTATCGCCATGACCTGTCCTGTCTGATAATGATACTCCCGTACAGCCACAGCTTGAGCGTTCAGAGCGTCGCACGCAATGGGTACGGCTACATAAGAACTATGCAGAGGTGGAACTCCTGTGGGCTATGACAAAAGCCGTTGAATTGCTTAGAAAAGATTTTTACAGAAAGGGGGTATGTGTTATTGCTGATATTGTAAAAACAAGGCAGGAAAAGACAAATAATAAGCGTGGCATTGGCAACAGAGGAAAAACAAAGATTGTTATAAAAGAGCATTTTTCCGAAAAGGGAAAGACAATGGGAGAACTTCTGACAGATGTTATGCTGGAAAAAGCAAAGCAGACAATCGCATAAAATCGGTGCAGTTGTAAGAAATAGATTGAATGACAAAAAGTACCCGTGTTATACTTTACTTGCAAGCAGGTATTGTAAACACGGGTTAGTTATAAAGGAGGATAACTGACAATGAAACAACAGATTTACAATACTGCACTTTATCTTAGGTTAAGCCGAGATGATGAATTACAGGGCGAAAGTTCCAGCATTACCACACAAAGAAGTATGTTGCGTCTATATGCAAAAGAACATCATTTGAATGTGATTGATGAATATATTGATGACGGCTGGTCGGGAACAAATTTTGAAAGACCGAGTTTCCAGAGAATGATTGAAGATATAGAGGCAGGAAAAATCAACTGTGTTGTAACGAAAGACCTTTCCCGACTTGGCAGAAATTATATTATGACAGGACAATATACAGAATTGTATTTTCCCAGCCATAATGTCCGTTACATAGCGATTGACGACGGTGTAGACAGCGAAAAAGGCGAAAGTGAGATTGCACCATTTAAAAATATCATTAATGAATGGGTGGCAAGAGATACAAGCCGTAAAGTGAAATCGGCATTTAAGACAAAATTTGCAGAGGGTGCGTATTATGGGGCTTATGCTCCGTTAGGATATAAGAAACACCCCGACATCAAAGGAAAACTGCTGGTTGATGAGGAAACAAAATGGATTGTTGAAAAAATCTTCTCCCTAGCCTATCAAGGTTACGGTAGTGCAAAAATCACAAAGGTACTGCGAGAAGAAAAAGTTCCGACAGCGTCTTGGCTGAATTTCACAAGGTACGGTACTTTTGCACACATCTTTGAGGGAAAGCCCGAAAGCAAGCGTTATGAGTGGACGATTGCTCATGTCAAGGCAATCTTAAAAAGTGAAGTCTATATCGGAAACAGCGTTCATAATCGACAATCAACAGTTTCATTCAAGAGCAAGAAAAAAGTGCGTAAGCCCGAAAGTGAATGGTTTCGAGTAGAAAATACCCATGAACCGATTATTGACAAGGAAGTGTTCTATCGTGTGCAGGAACAGATAAAATCAAGGCGTAGACAGACAAAGGAAAAAGCAACGCCGATATTTGCAGGGCTTGTCAAGTGTGCGGATTGTGGCTGGTCTATGCGGTTTGCGACAAATAAGGCAAATAAAACGCCATACAGTTATTATGCTTGCAGTTACTACGGGCAGTTTGGCAAAGGTACTTGTTCTATGCACTATATCCGTTATGATGTGTTGTATCAAGCCGTATTGGAACGATTGCAGTATTGGGCTAAGGCAGTACAGCAGGACGAAGAAAAGGTGTTGAATAAGATACAAAAGGCTGGCAATGCAGAGCGAATACGGGAAAAGAAGAAAAAGGCAAGTGCCTTGAAGAAAGCCGAGAACCGACAAAATGAGATTGACCGCTTGTTTGCGAAAATGTACGAAGATAGAGCCTGTGAGAAGATAACGGAACGAAACTTCATCATGCTGTCGGGGAAATATCAGAAAGAACAGATAGAACTGGAACAGCAGATAACCAACCTAAGAGAAGAATTAAGTAAAATGGAACAGGATATGATAGGTGCTGAAAGGTGGATTGAGTTAATCAAGGAGTATTCCGTACCAAAGGAACTGACAGCACCGTTATTAAATGCAATGATAGAAAAAATCCTTATTCACGAAGCAACAACGAATGAGGAGAACGAAAGAATACAGGAAATAGAGATATATTACCGATTTATTGGAAAAGTAGACTGATAAAGAGGGTTCATATCTTTAACTAAGGGAAACTGGGTAGCTCCAGCAGTAGAGACAACGGATCCGGCAGTCCTTCAAAAATTGGATATGTTACCATATTCTGTTCCGGGATATTCAGATGGCAAGTATTTTGTAGGTGTATCAGGATATTGGGCAATTCATAGCAAGGCAACCGATGCGCAGAAAGCTGCTGCAAAAGACTTCATCAATTGGATGTTCACCGATTCGGAAGCACAGAAAATTGTTGTGAATGATTGTAAGTTTATTCCTCCATATGATAATTTTGATGGAATAAAAGCATCCGATCCACTTTCACAGAGAATTATGGATGCAAATAATTCCGGAAATACCATGAACGGATGGGTATACAGTGGAGCTCCAAATACATGGGGTCAGCAGGTGGCTGGTGTAGAAGTACAGAAATATCTTGCCGGAGAAGCTGATTGGGATGAGGTTACAAAGACCTGTATCGAGCAGTGGAGTGAGTTAAGAAAACAACAGAACAACTAGTAAGAGTTAAAGAGGTTTCCGGGATAGAGCTTCTATCCCGGAAATTCAAATAAGGGTAAAATCCTTTGTTTGGAAAGGACGGATAGAAGAAGTATGAGAAAAAGTAAATTACGGTTTTGGGGCTTTTTGGCACCGTCATTAATTGCATTTTGTATTGTTGTAATCATACCTACATGTATTGGATTTTTCTATTCCCTTACAAACTGGAATGGAATTGTAGGCTCGGACATTAAGTTTGTAGGTTTTCAAAATTTTATTGACATTTTTACGAGAGATGACTCATTTGTACATGCTTTTTTATTTACTGCGCTTTTTTCGGTGTGCGCAGTTGTATTGGTAAACCTTGTTGGCTTTGCTCTGGCGTTGTTAGTGACACAGAAATTTAGAGGCGCAACGCTGTTACGTGGAATTTTCTTTATGCCAAATATGATAGGCGGATTATTGCTTGGATTTACTTGGCAGTTTATTTTTATATCGATTTTTGAAGCTTTTTCAAAAAAGACAGGAATTGCAGCCTTTAGCGGATGGCTATCGAATCCGGAAACCGGATTTATAGGATTGTTGATTTTGACTGTGTGGCAGATGTCGGGATATATGATGATCGTATATATTGCGCAGATTCAGCAGATACCGGAATCGGTTAAGGAGGCAGCAAGAATTGATGGAGCAAACTCATGGCAGCTCATGAGATATATCATCCTTCCGTTGATGATGCCTGCGTTTACAATCGGATTATTCTTATCTATTTCGAGTTCATTTAAAATGTTTGATCAAAATTTAGCTTTGACACAAGGTGGACCATACAAATCAACAGAAATGATTGCGTTAAACATTTACAATTCTGCCTTTGGAGCAAATGAATTTGGTTTTGCACAGGCAAAGGCAATCGTTTTTCTGATTATTGTGGCAGGAATCGGAGTTACGCAGTTGGTTATAACAAAGCGCAAGGAGGTTGAAATGTAATGAAGAAAAAAATCGCTTATGGAGTAACAGGACTTATTCTTGGATGCATTTTTTTGTTTCCGATTTATATTTTGATTATGAATTCGTTCAAGACGACCAAGGGGATTTTTACAGATGTGTTGGGATTTCCGGCGAAAGGAACATTCACACTTGAAAACTATAAGAATGCGTTTCAAGAACTGGATTACATAAGATCTTTTATGAATTCGCTGCTTATCACGGTAGTGACAGCGGTTCTGGTGCTGTTGATATCGGCTATGGCGGCCTGGGTACTTGTACGTTATAAAACCAAAGCAAGTAAGATTATTTTTTTGATATTTGCCGGTTCTATGTTGATTCCATTTCAGTGTGTCATGCTTCCATTGGTTGGATTTGCAAGCAAAATCGGTTTGCTGTCTCGTGGTGGCTTGATCTTTATGTATATGGGCTTTCAAACAAGTATGGCAATCATAATGTTTCATGGGTTCATAAAAAATATTCCGGAGGAATTGGAGGAAGCCGCTACAATTGACGGGTGTGGTTCAATACGTCTGTTTATTTCAATCGTGCTTCCTTTGATGAGAACGATTATAGTCACGGTTGCAGTTATTAATGTTATGGGAACATGGAATGACTTCTTATTGCCATCGCTGATTATTAATAAACAGGGCTTACAGACGTTGCCTTTAAAAACATATCTGTTCTTTGGACAATTTGCAAAACGTTGGGATTTGGCTTCTGCCGGATTGGTTATGTGCATGGCTCCTATTATTATCTTTTATTTGTTTAGTCAAAAATACATTGTAAAAGGTATTACAGAAGGGGCAATAAAGTAAGGTGAGGAATTTGTGAATGAAAAACAATTGGTGGAAAGAGTCCGTAGTGTATCAGATTTATCCGCAAAGTTTTATGGATAGCAACGGAGATGGAATCGGAGATTTTAACGGAATTATCCAGAAGCTTGATTATCTCCAAAATCTAGGCGTAGATGTATTATGGATATGCCCGATGTACGCTTCTCCACTTGTGGATAATGGATATGATATATCGGATTATTACAAGGTAAATCCAATCTTTGGAACAAACGAGGATATGGAGCATTTAATAGAGGAGGCTCAAAAAAGAAAGATTAAAATCATATTGGATCTGGTGGTCAATCATTGCTCGGATCAGCATGAATGGTTCCAGAAGGCAATGAAGGATCCTAATTGTGAGGAAGCGTCTTATTTTTACTTCCGAACAACGGAGAATGATAAAGAACCGAATAACTGGCGATCCAATTTTGGCGGATCCGTATGGTCGAGATTACCAGATGGCAGATGGTATTATCATACGTTTGCGAAGGAACAGCCGGATCTGAACTGGGAATGCAAAGAGCTGCGTCAAAAAATTTATGAGATGATAAACTGGTGGTTGGAAAAAGGAATCGCCGGTTTTCGTATCGATGCAATTACCTTTATCAAAAAAGACTTAAGTTTTGCCAGTCGTCCTACGAATGATGGGGAACTATATCCGGTTGAAAAACTTACGGATTATAAGGGAATCGGAACATTCCTTGATGAGATGAAAGAGCAGTGCTTTGATAAATATAACTGTATGACAGTGGCCGAAGCACCGGGGGTTGACGATGCTGCTTTTGAACGGTATGCCGGAAAGAATGGTTACTTTTCCATGATTTTCGATTTTGGATGGGAAAATATGGAAGGGGAAAATGATAAATCAAGCATTCATGCGGTAGAACGGTGGAAGAAAAAAATGTTTACACATGTAGCGCATAATAGCGGAATCGGTTGGAGTGCTATCTTTTTAGAAAATCATGATCAGTCCAGATGCCTGAACAAATTTTTGGAAAGAGAAAATATTAGTTTCTATAGTGCATCGGCACTGGCGAGTATCTATTTCTTTTTATATGGAACGCCTTTTATATATCAGGGACAGGAAATTGGCATGACCAATGTTAAGTGGAAGAATATTAATGATATGGATGATATAAGGGCGAAAAGAACCTATGAGGAAGCGGTCGGACAGGGCAAGGATCCGGAGGAAGTACTTGCATATTTTTCAGAGTTAGGAAGAGATAATGCAAGAACGCCGATGCAGTGGGATGACTCGGAAAATGGAGGATTCACGTGTGGAAAGCCATGGATTAAATGCAATGATAATTATAGAACAATCAATGTACAGAGTGAGGTGAATGATCCGGATTCATTGTACAATTATTATAAGCGTTTGATTCAGTGTTACCATGACCATGCAGATATTGTGAGACAGGCGGAGTTTCGCCCGATGTACGAAGAATATCCGGGATTATTTGCATATGAAAGAGAAGTAAACGGCAAAGGTTTATTGGTGATCGTGAATTTTACAAATGAAAAGCTGATGTTTCAAAAAATTGATCAAAAATGTGTATTGTGCAATTATCATGAAAGGGAGGCCGAATGGTTGCAACCATATGAGGCGAGAATATACAGCAAATAAAAAAATTCTATGTGTAAAAGAAAACATTTTGGCGTTAAATGAAATTGGACTGTCAGTCGATTAAACTTTTTATAAATACAGACCTCTCAGATACTGAAAAGTGTAATGGGAGGTCTTGTTTTTATTGTTTAAAATTCATTTTAGGTAGCCATACAGCAGCGAAATTGCCTGTTGCATTACATGAATGCTTGTGCTACAACACAGCTACGTAAGAAAAGTGAATAGAAATCTTCAGGGCAGGGTCAGATTCCCTACTGGTGGTATAGCCCACGAGCCGTTAGGCATGATTCGGTGAGATTCCGATAAGGAGAACCTCTTCGCAGAGATTCTCCTTGATTTTAAACGGTAGGTTTTGTAGGTCTTACTGTAAGCTGTAAACCGAGATGCTGAAAAATATTAAGCAGTGTTCCGAGATTCGGGGTTGTTTTGCAGGATTCGATCCGTGCTACGGATGATTGTGGAATACCACACATAGCAGCAAGCTCTCTCTGGCTAAGTCCAAGAGAAGTACGCTGTTCCACCATGGCACTTACGATGGAGGAAATATTTTCAACTTCATCGATGTCTTTTCCAATTTCAGGATCAACGGTTCTTACATGTTCCTTATAGTCATTCCAGGTTTTCATAATCATTCAGCCTCCTTTCGGGCAAGGTAATCATCAAGGTGTTTTGTGATATTTTCATTAAGCCGTGTACCATTATCTTCGAGGAGCTGGATGTACAAACTTATCTGCTTGTATTGAATACGGGCATCTTTGTTTGTAGCTGCTTTGACTCGAAGAGATTCAAGAAATTCCCAAAGCTCTGATCTGCCATTGGAATCTTCGTAAAATTCAATGTTGTACATTAGTATATGTTCTCCAAGTGGAAATATTTATTCTATATACATGATAGCATTTATGCTATCAAAAAGCAAATAAAAAATGAAAGAAGGAAACAAAATTTGAGTGAAAAAAATATAAAATTAGTAATTGCCGAGAAACCTTCGGTGGCGCAGTCCATCGCAAAGGTAATCGGTGCAGATAAGAGAGAGGACGGATACCTGGAGGGCAACCAGGTTATTTTCTACCCTGTATGGACAGACACTGAATGTAGGAAGAGTTATGACACCGACTCTTGCGTGTTATATTGTGAGCGGAAGGAGGCATGCGGATGGATGCTATGAATGATATACAGAAAATCAGGACGCAGATTGAACAGCATCAGGCTGAGCAGGAACAGGTCCTTCGTCGCACCATGTCAGTGCCGGAAATGCGAAAACTGCTTGGATTAAAGAAGACAGAGAGTTACTGGCTGATTCACAGAAAATTTTTCAGAACAGAGACAATCGGAGGAATGATGAAGATTGACCTTGAAAGTTTTGAAAAATGGTATGCCAATCAGGTGAAGTATAGAAAAGTAGTTGGTGAGGTGCCGGGAAAAGAACTAAGGGAAAAATCTTATTCATTTAAGGAAGCTGCAAATATTCTGGGAATAGTAAAGTAATAATATCAACATGACGATATAGAAAATGCAGGGAAGCATTGTATTTCAAAGAGTTTGAGATACAATGCTTCTGCGTTTCTATAGGAGATAGTCGTTCTATGCGCAAAATAGTCATTTGATGCAGAGAATGATCGAGTGAAAGATTTGTTTGATATAATAAAGAGTGCTAGGTGAGACTTGTATGGTTTACAGGCATGAGAGAAATCAAAGACAGGAATGAAAAATATGAACATTATTATTTGTGATGACAGGATAGATGACAGAAAAAATCTGTCAGATTTGCTGTCAGACTATGGTGAAAAAAAGAATTATGAGTTTGCTATTACAGAATATGAATCCGGAGAACAGTTATGCGAAGAACAATCGGCTTTGGAAGCGTGTCAGCTATTATTTCTGGACATCAATATGCAGGGGATGGATGGGCTGAAAACAGCTATGAGGATTAAAGAAAAATATCCAAAACTTCCGGTTGTGCTGGTGACGGCATACATGAATTACGCACTGGATGGATATAAGGTGAAAGCAAGCCGTTTTCTGCTGAAAAGATAACCTTGCAGATACTATAGAAGAATGTATGGATGATTTGATAGCAGAAATTAATAAAAACCGTAGGATTCTCGAATTTCGTTTTGTGGAAGGAACGATAAAACTTTATGCAGATGACATCATTTATATAGAAACAGAACTTCACAAAAATGTATTTTATACTGAAAAAGGTACGTTTCAGATTTATAAAAAACTGGATGAACTGGAAAATGAATTCAAGGATATGGGATTCGTGCGGGCACATCTAAGTTTTCTTGTAAATATGAGGTACATCACAAAAATCAGCGGTTATGTGATGACACTTACGACAGGAAAAAAGATTTCGGTTCCCAAGGCACGATATGCACAGGTAAAGAGGGAATATATGCTGTATAAAGGAGAAGAGAGAATAAAAATTGCGGTACTTACGGAACAAAATCAGAAAAATCGTATTGCAGATTATCAGGACCGGGAAGAAATCTATGAGCGTCAGCGAAGAAAAATGCACGATTATAAAAATCAGCTTTCCACGATCCAGACATTGATAAAGAATGGACACACAGATGAGGCACTTTCATTTACGCAGAAGCTGACAGAGAGCATAGCTGTCGAGATGTCGGCAATCAACACGAATCATCCAGTGGTGAATGCTATTTTAAACCAGAAATACCGCAGCATGCAGGAGAAGCACATAGCAGTGATCCTAAAAGTAGGGGATCTGCAGGAGATTTGTCTGGAAGAGGAAGAGATTGTGATTCTGCTTTCCAATTTATTGGATAATGCAATCCGGGAGAGTGAAAAGGTACTGAAAAATACCGGAAAAGCGGTCATTCATCTGAAATTAGAGTGCGAAGATCATAAACTGATATTTGCGGTGCGAAATCCGGTGACAGAAAAGGTGGAAATTGAAAATGACACGATAAAGAGCAAAAGAGGGGAACATCACGGCATTGGGCTGTTAAATGTAAAAGCAGTTGTGGATAAATATGGCGGTGATATGGTACTTTCCTGCGATGAAAATGAATTTAAGGCGGTGGTTATCCTGTAAAGGTATGGTCTTTGTGTGCGTAATATGGTCGTTTGATGACATGGGGCTAAGAGAACAGGTTATTTTATCCGATAATAAAATAGAGGAAATAAGTATGTTATGAGAATTTTAAAGAATAAATATGATAAATGGATAAGTATATATAGAGGTTAAAATATATGCAGAGAAGGTAGAAAATATGAGGTGAATTCATGGGAATTTCGATTTCAAATGCAACGAGTTCTGCTATTACAAAATATAGTGAATCGCTGAGAAGTGGAGAACCTGATTGGTCTATGATTCCAAGTGCAGGGAAAAGCAGTAAGTCACAGGCAGAGTTTGTCTCTGAGATTAAGGAACTGGCTCAGAGAGCTGCCAACACTACGAGTAAAACGGAATTAGAATCTATTCACAGGCAGAGAACAAGGTTATGTGCAGAATACATATCCGATGTATCCCCTGACAGAAAGGCATTATATCAGCAGGCTAAAAATGCGGTAAAAAGTCAAAATGGTAATCCGAAATGCAAAGGAATCGGAGAATTATCATTGCTCGATTTTCTGGAGAGGGCAGAGGGGAAAAATAACAACCTTGCGCAAAAGAAGTTTGCTCTGGCGGGAGGAGGCACACTGGAATGTCCGATTCTGACAGGCGAAGGATATGGTGCCGACATTTCTTATCAAGGAACAAAAGTGTTGACCTATCTGGGAGATAGTTATGGATGGGGATGCGAAAGAACTCCGGCTGAGCGGGAAAAGGAAAGAGAATTTTACGGAATTTACTTCAATGAATACCATACGCAAAAGAATGCCCAAAGCTCAGAATTGAAAGAACTGCCGAACTATTTGGAAGAGAAAACGTCTTTTGATAGGAAAGCGTAAGGATATA
>ENA-UESC01001762-UESC01001762.1-human-gut-metagenome-genome-assembly--contig:-NODE-1762-length-15312-cov-75.917952_pt1 | contig 15312 bp, 11 predicted proteins | sample MGYA00242998_ERZ507999 | MGnify/ENA primary metagenome ERZ507999 (study PRJEB26167, sample SAMN06115465) | human gut metagenome | host: Homo sapiens | place: China:Hubei | collected 2016-04-27... | reverse complement strand
TGTCAGGCTGGCGGTTTGCTATCGGCTTCCTTCATCGATTCGTTGCCTCCTCGACTCTGCCGAGTTGCTAGTCCTTCTCGCGACCGGGCGGACAGTGGACTTTCACCACACAATCACACATTCGCTGCCGGGCGCACCGCAAAAAACCTCCTGTCGGAAAATCCTTCAGGAGGTTTTGTTTATCTACGGCTCTCTGCGCTCCGCCTTGAGGAGCAGAGCGCATAAAGATCAATTAGCCGTATAGCGGTGCTCGCGAAGCGCCTGAACACGGTCTTCAATCGAAGGGTGCGAAGCAAAGAGGCTGCCGATGCCGCCCGAAATACCGAAGCCCTTTACGGCGCCAGGAAGTTCATTGGGTTCCATGCCGCCCAAGCGCTGCAGCGCATTGATCATCGGCGTGGTGTCGTGCATGAGATCTGCTGCGCCAGCGTCAGCATGGTATTCACGCCAGCGGCTGAAGTAAGCAACGACCATCGAGGCGAGGAAGCCCAGGCAGATATCGAGAACAAGCGACGTCACATAGTAGCCGACGCCCGGACCTTCATCTTCATTACGCAGAATCTGACGGTCCACCACCCAACCGATGATGCGGGAGATGAAGAACACGAAAGTGTTCATCACGCCCTGCAGAAGCGTCATCGTCACCATATCGCCATTCTTCACATGGCTCATTTCATGGGCAAGAACAGCTTCAACTTCCTGAGCATTCATCGAGCTCAAGAGTCCCGTCGACACTGCGACGAGAGAGTTGGAGCGCGAGGGGCCCGTGGCGAAAGCGTTGGGTTCGCCTTCATAGATGGCGACTTCCGGCATCGGAAGACCCGCTTCATTGGCGAGCTTGCGCACAGTTTCAACGACGTACTGCTCCACGCGGTTGCGGGGATTATTCACGTCAATCATCGTGAGGCCCATCGTCATCTTCGCCATCACCTTGGAGGCGAGGAGCGAGATGATCGAACCCGAGAAGCCCACCACCATCGCGAAGATGAAAAGGGTTCCAAGGTTGAGGTTCGAACCGGCCATGGTGCCGAAATTGATGCCGAACACCATCTGCACCACCGTGAGGATCACGGAAAGCATGATGAAGATGGCGAGATTGGCCAAAATGAGGAGGCCGATGCGCTTAAACATGGCTATCTTCTTCCTTCTAGGCGTCCATCCGGACGCATTAAAAATTGCAGCTGCCGCTTCGTCTTTATTCTCATGGCCGCAACAGCGCGATGCCCCGCGAATGTCTGAAGTTCTCTGAGAGGGTGGGGTATCCGCTTCAGACAATCCGCCCAGTCTTAGGGGAATTTGAAGTTTATTTTACGGTTGAGACTCGAGAGGCTGATTGCTTCATCGGCACCTATTTGTAACAAACAGGCGGCGATTTCAACGATCAGCAACGCGCTTGGGTGAGAAGCTTTCCCATGCACCGCACCCTAAGCAGTGCCACGAGAAGCTCGAGGCTAAGAACCCGCACTTGCGGCACTGGAAGCGGCTCCACTTGCGGCCATTCTTTTCCATCAATCCCGCCACGAGCTTTGTCATGGGATCATCGGGATTGCCTTTAAGGCGAATCTGCAAAAGCGCGTTGTAGGCCGAGAGCGTCGGATGCTTTTCCAGAAGACTCTGCGCGAGAGTCTCAGCCGCTCCGATGCCCTGCCAAGCGGCAATACGCGAAAGCGTTGCTTCCATGACATCTGCCGTACTGAGCCGTTCCGTGGTGTCGAGCAAGAGCTTTAATGCACCCGCGCGGTCACCCTGTTCATTCATCGCATCGGCGAGCTTGCCGATTACCAAAGGCGCATAATCCGGATTCTTCTCAATGACCCGGCGCCACCAGCGAACAGCTTCAGTCGTGGCGCCTGCGGCCTCTGCCACCTTGGCAATCGTCATCTGGGCACGCGGCGTAGCGTCCGCGTACTTCATAAGCTGCTCGACCAAAAGACGAGCATCTTCCGAACGCTTGGCACGAAGCGCCTGATCAATGCGTTCGCAGTAGAAATGCGCAATTTCAAGCGAATGCGTTTCGCCGGCCTGTGTTTCGAGCAGTCGAGCCGTTTCCGTTGCCGCCGCCCATTCATGCTCAATGACATAGATAGAGAGCAGCTGGCGAAGTGCATAAAGATGTTCGCTCGGCACCGAAGAGAGTTTGCGGTAAGCCGCTTCTGCGCGGTCAAAGAAGCCGGCCGCAAGGAAGTCCTGAGCGAGCTCCTTCAATGCTAGGGCACGTTCTTCATCCGAGAGGTCCGCACGATTGTAGAGATGACGATGCAGACGAACCGCTCGTTCAAATTCCCCTCGGCTGCGAAGCAGATTCCCGAGAACGCGTTCAAGTTCCGTGAGTTCCGGATCCACGCGCACAACTTCAATGAAGGCGTCGATCGCCTTGTCGGATTCACCGTCCAGAAGAAGGGCAAGCCCTTTCGTGGTGATCTCCGGCACCTTCTCGGATTCGCCCCGCTGCTTCTGATCGAACCCCCTGCACCACCAACCGGCAAAAAAGAGGACGGGTACGAATACCAGATACCAAAGGTCAAATTCCATGATTGAACGCGGGACGGGAAATAAGGACTGAGGGAGGGATTTTACGCCGGATTGCTTGTTTTGTTTGAATTTTTCTTAATAGAACTGCTTCACTCGCCGTACAAGAACTTTTGCCTCGGATAAACAAACGGCGCGGAGTTCGATATTGAACTTCGCGCCGTTTTGTTCTTGGGACTCAATGTCCCCATCAACTTGTTGTGAGTTCCTGATCTCCTCTCGAGCAGAGATCAAGTATCACGCAAGGCTTGATGAATTAGAACGTGTGGACGAGACCGCAGTAGACCTGGGTGATCTGAGCCTTGTCGCCAGAGTCATCAGCCTTGGTCTGACCATAACCCGCACCAGCATAAACACCGGTACGTTCGGAGAGCGGGTAGTTATAACGGGCAGACACACCGTAGAACTTAAAGTCTTGATCAGCCTTAGCGTCGAATTCTTCAGAGTAATCTACGTAATAGAGACCCGCCGTCAGCGTACCACCAACGAGCGGAGCAGCCGCACCCAGGTGCAGACCATAGCCCTTCAGGCCCAATGCATCTTTGCCGAAAGCTGTAGCCTCACCCCACTCATTGGTATTGAGAGCCGTCTGATGCTTGAAGTACTGCGCTTCGGCGAAAAGCTGAACAACTTCAAAGTCGTAATTGCCACCCAAGAAGACCAACTGGCCGTCCTTTCCAAGTTCACGGCCAACACCAGCGGTATCGCTAGCACCGTATTTGGTCAACTCATAGCCGACAGCAAATGAGGCCGGACCGTATTCGCCAGACAAACCGATAGAGGCATAGCGCTGAGCGTCGGACGTTCCTTCATCACCGTTAAACTGAGGATTGTTGTCAGCATCAGGCTTATTGGTAGCCTCCGTCTTGAACGAATACTGAGCGGTCAGCTGCAGACCGGCAAAACGCGGGGTCTGGTAGACAACCATGTTGTCATAACGGTCGGAAGAAGCAAAGCCCCAAACGTCACCGTCGCCGCCGTCGAAAGATTCGACGTAGCCGAGCATGTCATAGGTACCGGCAGACGAAGAAATGCCGCCGAAACGACCGAAAGCGATCGAGCCGAACGGGCCGGAGAGCGTCAGACCGGCTTCACGGCCGAAGAGGCGGCTGCCCTGACCCATCGTGCCGTCGTCACCATTGAAACCGCTTTCGAGCTTGAAGCCGACCTTGTAGCCGTTGCCGAGGTCTTCGGAACCCTTCAGGCCCCAGCGGTTGCCCGTATCCCAACCAGTCTGCATGTCGAACTTATCAACAGCCTTGTCACCCGTCAACTTCGTATGTTTGTATTCGAAGCCGGTATCGAGAGCGCCGTAAAGCGTCACGTCAGCAGCCATTGCAGAGCCGGCAAAAGCGCCGAGAACGGCGAGCGCAGCAAGAGTCTTTTTCATTTTGAAATCCATTCAAAAAGCAACCTGACTGAACAAAATGCAAACTTTGGTCAATCAAGTGAATTGATTAAGAAGCTCCAGCATGAGCTTCCGCCTTCGGGCTGTCAGCACAAATGGAATCCGTGCGCAGTCCTCTGAAGTCCGGATAATCCTACAAAGTTTCTGAAGCTTGCAAACAATCCTTTTAAGCCTCATTGAGAATTCTTCTTATTTATCAAAGCTCTCCGGCAGCTTCATCTTGTTTCATTTGCGCAACAAATCTTTCACATCCCGTAAACTCAGAATGATATTGATGCATCTGCTTTTTCCTGCATCATCCTGCGGATACGTCCTTCATTTTCTCAAGCTGATCGCCTCTCATATTCAATTCACTCAGCCTGTGTTGTCGGTATACGCATACCTCAGATTGAACACACAGCGAGTTCCGACTGATGGGAAGCCCTGTTCACCCGCGCTCTTTCACTCGTCTCAATTTTTGGGGGACGCCGCCCATAGCAAAAGCCGCCTCCTCTCGAAAGAGAAAGCGGCTTTCTATCTGCCTTGACTCCCCGTACGGAGAATCTTTCAGATCAAGCGGAAGCTATTAAAGCTTCGAGTCGCGGCTCGCGTCCACACGCTGCCTCAAGTCCTTACCAGCCTTGAAGAAGACGGTGTAGCGGGCGCGCACAGCAACAGCCGAACCGTCCTGAGGATTGCGGCCGACACGCTCCGGTCGATATTTCAAACCGAAGGAGCCGAAACCGCGGATCTCAATGCGTCCGCCTTCAACGAGGGTCTGGCTCATCGTATCGATGATCACACCCGCCGCGTCCATGCAGTCGCGCTCGCGAAACGTCGGAAGACGTCCATAGAGTTCAGCAAGCAGTTCGGATTTGGTCATGGAATTACCCATGGTTGCCTCCTCTGAAGCGAATTACTTCTGTTCGAGCTTGGCCTTGAGCAGGGCGCCGAGGTTCGTCGTGCCGGTGGCAGAACCAACGTCAGAGGCATTGAGGCGATCGAGAGCGTCGCGGGCCTCAGCGGCATCCTTCGCCTTGATGGAGAGCTGGATGCTGCGGTTCTTGCGATCGAGGCTGATAACAGCGGCTTCGACTTCCTGGCCTTCCTTCAGGACGGTCGTGGCGTCTTCAACGCGGTCAGCGGCGATTTCGGAAGCGCGGAGGTAGCCTTCGACGTCGTTGCCGAGGTCGATCACGGCGCCCTTGGCGTCAACGGTCTTGACGGTGCCCTTGATGACGGAGCCCTTTTCGTGCGTGGAAGCGAACGTGCCGAACGGATCGCCGGCAAGCTGCTTGATGCCGAGGCTGATGCGTTCACGTTCGGTATCGATCGCGAGCACAACGGCTTCGACTTCGTCGCCCTTCTTGAAGTTGCGAACGGCGTCTTCACCAGATTCATTCCAGGAGAGGTCGGAGAGGTGAACGAGGCCGTCAATGCCGCCAGGCAGACCAATGAACACACCGAAGTCGGTGATCGACTTGATCTGGCCGGAGACCTTGTCACCCTTCTTGTGCGACTGGGCGAATTCTTCCCAAGGATTGGCCTTGCACTGCTTCATGCCGAGGCTGATGCGGCGGCGATCTTCGTCGATGTCAAGAACCATGACTTCGACTTCTTCACCGAGCTGCACAACCTTGCGCGGATCGACGTTCTTGTTCGTCCAATCCATTTCGGAAACGTGCACGAGACCTTCGATACCGGCTTCGACTTCAACGAAGGCACCGTAATCGGTGATGTTCGTGACCTTGCCGAAGAGGCGGGTGCCCTTCGGGTAGCGGCGGGCGATGCCGATCCACGGATCTTCGCCGAGCTGCTTGAGGCCGAGGGAAACGCGGCACTTTTCCTTGTCGAACTTGAGAACCTTGGCGGTGATTTCCTGACCAACCTGAACGACTTCGCTCGGGTGGCGGACGCGGCGCCAGGCGAGGTCGGTGATGTGGAGCAGGCCGTCAATGCCGCCCAGATCAACGAACGCACCGTAGTCGGTGATGTTCTTGACGATGCCCTTGACGATGGCGCCTTCCTGGAGCGTCTCGAGGAGCTTGGCGCGTTCTTCGCCCATGTTGGCTTCGACGACGGCGCGGCGGGAGACGACAACGTTGTTGCGCTTACGATCAAGCTTAATGACCTTGAATTCGAAGGTCTTGCCTTCGTACGGCGTCGTGTCCTTGACCGGACGGGTGTCGACGAGCGAACCCGGGAGGAAGGCGCGAATGCCGTTGGTCATGACGGTGAGACCGCCCTTGACCTTGCCCGTGACCGTACCGGTGACGAGCTCGCCCGATTCGAGAGCCTGTTCGAGGTTCATCCAGGCGGCGAGGCGCTTGGCCTTGTCGCGGGAAAGGATCGTGTCGCCGTAGCCGTTTTCAACGGACTCGATGGCAACAGAGACGAAGTCGCCCGGCTGGACGGTGACTTCACCCTTGTCATCCTTGAACTCTTCGATGGGCACGTAGGCTTCGCTCTTCAGACCGGCGTTCACGACGACGAAGTTGTAGTCGACGCGGACGACTTCAGCGGTGATGACTTCACCCTGACGCATTTCCTGGCTGGCAAGGCTCTGCTCAAAGAGCTCAGCGAAGGATTCGGGCTTGTTGGTTTCGTTGGACATTGTGGAATGGATAAAAAGCACGCCCAAGGGCGGTCTTGTCGGTGAAAATCCGAAGACCCAAGGGCGGAGTTAACGAGAAATCGTCGACACCGTTTTTAAATGGCGCCGACGAAGAAACCGATATGCTACAGCAACTTAATTGAGCTCGGCCCACCAACCAAGCACTTTTTTAACGACTTCGTCGATTCCCATTTCGGAAGTGTCCAGCAACCGGGCATCTGCGGCCGGTTTAAGCGGCGCCACCGCGCGTTCGCGGTCACGCCGATCGCGCTCTTCCAGATCCCGGGTAAGAGCGGCCAGATCGGCTTTTTCACCGCGAGCTTCAAGCTGCTTCACGCGCCGCTCAGCGCGCACGCGGGCAGAAGCCGTCATAAAGATCTTGAGTTTGGCTTCCGGAAAAACCACCGTGCCCATGTCGCGCCCGTCGGCAACAAGTCCGGGAGCCGCCGCCGCACGGCGCTGCAGGTCGAAAAGCGCCTGCCGCACCCCCGGCACAGCAGCGCACTTCGAAGCAGCAACCCCTACGGTTTCGGCGCGGATGGCTTCCGACACATCCTCGCCGTCGAGCCAAATGCGGCCATCCTTAAATTGAGGCGCAAGCGATTGAGCCGCCGTCGTGAGAGCTGCGGGATCGTCAAAAGAAACCTTCGCGCGCAAAGCAGCCAGTGCGGCAAGACGATAGAGTGCACCGCTGTCAAGGTAGTGCCAGCCGAGTGCATCGGCGGCGCGCTGAGCAATAGTGCCCTTGCCGCTTGCGGCGGGGCCGTCAATCGCAATGACGGGGACTGTCATAGCTTCATCCTTCTATTTATTCAATTGACTGCCGACTGGGTTCGTCCGTGGCGATGCGCAAAAGTCTTCATAAAGTCAGCCAACTTTTGCACGCCTTCAATCGGCATGGCGTTGTACATGGAGGCGCGGATGCCGCCGACAGCACGGTGGCCTGCCAAATTAGCGAGTCCGGCTTCGGCTGCTTCCTTAACAAATAAGGCTGTAAGCGCTTCATCCTTCAAGCGGAAGACGGCGTTGACGCGGCTTCTCGACTCGCGCTCAACATGCGAAACGTACATTTCCGGCATGGCATCAATCGCGTCATAGACAATCTTTGCTCTTGCGCGAGCGTACTCATCCATCACCGCAACCCCGCCGTGCGCTTCTATCCACTGCGCCATCAGATTGGCGACATAAAGCTGAAAAACGGGCGGTGTATTGGGCACACTGTCAGTTCGGCTGTAGACGCTGTAGTTAAGCAGCGTCGGCACTTCAGTGCCGGCGAGTCCCAGAAGATCTCGCCGGAGCACGATAACTGCGAGCCCGGCGATGCCAAGGTTCTTTTGTGCTGAGGCATAAAAAAGCCCGAATTTATTGACATCCACCGGGCGCGTCAGGAAGTTGCTCGTCATGTCGGCCACGAGCGGCACGGCTTCAGCATCCTTCAGCACCGGCACTCGCTCAAATTCGATGCCGTGAATAGTCTCGTTGTCACAGTATGCGCAGTAGCTCGTTTCAGGAATGACTTCGAGCTCTTCATCCGCCGGGATGCGATTGCCCGAACCCGAAAAGGCCGACTGCACGCGGCCAAAGCGCAGCGCTTCCTTGGCCGCCGCCTTACTCCAGGCACCCGTAATGATGTAGGTCGAGAGTGTCCCGGCTCCGAGCAGATTCATCGGCACCATGGCGAACTGCATGCGTCCGCCGCCAGGACAAAAGAGCACATCGTAAGTATCAGGGATCGAAAGGAGCTGACGCAGGCGGCTTTTGAGCTCCGTCATTACGCCCGTCACCTGAGGCCCTCGATGGCTCGCTTCCAGAATCGACCAACCGCAGCCATGAAAATCAAGCATCTCCGACTGGATCTGCTTTAGAACGCTCTCGGGGAGCATGGCCGGACCGGGGGCAAAGTTGTAGGGGCGCGTCATTGCAATGATTCTCAAAAAGATCCGCTTAATGGATGCGAAAAACCCGGTCCGCAATGCACAGGCTGCATTTGCGGACCGGGTCTATTCTGCCTCAGCCGCGTCAGTTCTGTTTCGGATCCTTGGGCGGGATCACTTCTTCAGAACTGTCGGCTTCCTCAGCATCATCGCCCTCGTCGACTTCATCGTCATCGATATCGTCGAGATCATCCGTATCAGGCAGGTCGCCCGCATCATCAGGATCAACCTCAACGTTGAGGTGTTCAATTTCGCTTTCGTCCTCTTCGCCCGTACGGTCGACGCGGCGAACGGCCGCGAGCGTGTCGTCGGGCATGCGGATGAGGATGTTGCCCACCGTATTGCGGCCGCGTTCAGGCACTTCGCCCGCCCGCGTACGCACGACTTTGCCGCCCGTGGAAAGCAGCATGATGTCGTCCTCAGGCTTCACGATAACGCCGCTCACCGGCGCGCCGTTCTTTTCAATCACACGAATAGCGATAACGCCCTTGCCGCCGCGGTTGCGCAGCGGATAGGCGGCAAGCGCCGTGCGTTTGCCAAAACCGTGCTCGGTCGCAATGAGGAAGGCCTGCGTCATATCGTTCGTCGAGGCGAGCGCCACCACGGACTCATCGGCCTTGACGCGCATGCCTCTCACGCCGTGAGCTGTGCGGCCCATGACGCGGATGGTCGACTCTTTAAAGTGCACGCAGCGGCCGTTGTCGGCCAAGAGGAAGACGTCGTCGTCGCCCGAAGTAATCGTGACGCCGATGAGTTTCTCGTCGCCCAAGTTCGTCGCCCGGATGCCGCGGCGGGCGGAGCTGAATGCCGACAAAGGCGTACGGCGCACCGTGCCTCGATCCGTGGCAAGGAACATGTAACGGTCTTCGGAAAACTCCTGAATCGGCAGAATAAAGCTGATCTTTTCGTTTTCTTCGAGCGGCAGCAGATTGACAATCGGGCGCCCGCGCGAATTGGCCTTGCCTTCGGGCAGATCAAACACGTCGATGGCGTAGACCTGACCGGCCGTAGAAAAGCACAAGATGATGTCATGCGTGTTGGCCAGGAAGAAGGCCTCAATGACGTCGTCGCGCGTCGTCGCCTGCAGATTGCGGCCCTTGCCGCCGCGCGACTGTGCGTTGTAATCAGCCAGTTCCTGACTCTTCACAAAGCCGTCGCGGGTGAGCGACACAACCATGTCGCGGCGCGGAATAAGGTCGCGCTTATTAAAGTTAGTATCTTCCGACAGGTCGATTGTTGAGCGACGCTCATCGCCATAGGCTTCACGGCAGGCAAGGAGCTCTTCCTTGATGATGGCTGTGACGCGTTCGGGCTTATGCAGAATGTCAATCAAGTCGAAGATCCGCTCCATCGTGGCAGCGTAGTCCGCGAGAATCTTCTCGCGCTCGAGCCCCGTCAAACGGCGCAGATTCATCGCCAGAATATTGTCAACCTGAACCTTCGTCAGATAGTAGAGGCCATCGGGCTGCAGACCGCGGCGCGGATCGAGCCCTTCGGGGTCTGCGTCCTTGCCGTATTCGGCAGCACGCCGAGTGATTTCTGCTGCAAAGCCGAGCGGCCAGCCGCGCCCCATCAGGGACTGCTGAGCCTCTTCAACCGTCTTCGCTGCGCGGATCAGACGGATGAATTCGTCAATGTTGGCCAAAGCGATCGCCTGACCGGCAAGAATGTGGCCGGCGCCGCGACTCTTCTTCAGTCGGAAGATCGTGCGGCGCGTCACCACTTCGCGGCGGTGCTCGAGGAAGTACACGACCATCTGCTTCAAATTGAGGAGCATCGGCTGGCCGTCCACCAAGGCGACCATGTTCATGCCGAAGCTTTCCTGCATCTGCGTGTTCTTGAAGAGGTTATTGAGCACCACTTCGGGCATCGCGCCCTGCTTGAGATCGATCGCAATGCGGATCTGGCGGGTCGACTCGTCGCGCATTTCGGAAATGCCGTCGAGTTTTTTGTCGCGCCAGAGTTCGTGCATGCGTTCGTAGAGCACGCGCTTATTGACCATGTAGGGAATTTCGTCAACGACAATACGCGTGCGCGAATGGTCGCGACCGAATTCTTCGAGGTGCGTGCGTGCACGCATGATGACGCGTCCGCGGCCCGTACGGTAGCCCTCGTAGACGCCCGACAGTCCATAGACGATGCCGCCGGTGGGGAAGTCAGGCGCGGATCTCAGCGCAATGAGATCATCGACCGAGCAGTCCGGATGCTCCAGTGCATGAACGCAGGCGTCAATGGTTTCGCGCAGATTGTGCGGCGGAATATTCGTCGCCATACCCACTGCGATGCCCGAAGAGCCGTTCACCAACAATTCCGGCAGACGCGTCGGCAGAACAACCGGCTCCACTTCGGAGTTGTCGAAGTTGGGAACAAAGTCAACCGTGTCTTCATGCAGATCAGCGAGCATCTCCTCGGCGATCTTCATAAGCTTCACTTCCGTGTAGCGCATGGCCGCAGCGCTGTCGCCGTCGATCGACCCGAAGTTGCCCTGACCGTAGATGAGCGGATAACGCATCGAGAAGTCCTGCGCCATGCGCACGATCGTCTGATACGCCGCACCGTCGCCGTGCGGATGGAATTTACCGAGCACTTCACCCACCACACGGGCAGCCTTCTTCGTGGGCGAACTCCAGACGTTGCCGATTTCCTTCATCGCGTAGAGCACGCGGCGATGAACGGGCTTCAACCCGTCACGAACGTCAGGAAGCGCACGTCCCACGATGACACTCATCGCGTAGTCAAGGTAGGACTGGCGCATCTCGGTTTCGAGCGAAACCGGGAGAAGTTCGTTGGCGATCGAATCGCCCGACGCGCCGTGGCGGCCCTCGCCGCCTTCGTCATCTTCACTCTCGTCTTCGGGCGCAGCATTCGTCTGGGCCGTCTGGGGGGCATCAGTCTGCACATCCGGGGTGTCTGTCGTCCGACGGTCTTCTGCCGCCGGTCCTTCAGCCTCTGCCTTCCCCGGGATCTCTTCGCCCTGAGTCTTCTTTTCTTCGTCCATTAACGGCACCTTGGTGAGTGTTCATCGACCGCAGATATTTCCCGCTTCTGAAAATCAACAGGCACAGAAAAAGCGTGCCGACGCCGACTGAAGAGGATGCGGATCGATCCGAAACGGGTTATTTTAACAGGTTGATCCGACGCGTCCCAAAAGCCTAAAAGACGCGAATGGTTCAATATTCTGCACAGATTTCAACTTTCGACATACTCCTTTCAGCCGTCCCACCATGGAACTTATCGACACCCTCATTGAAGCCCGCTGGATCATTCCGATCGTCCCCAAGGGCGTGATTCTTGAAAACTCCGCCCTGGCCGTCAATGCCGGACGTATCGTCGACATCCTGCCGTTTGAGACGGCCGAAAAAACGTATCAAGCACAAAAGGTCTTTCGTTTCCCGACAAGCGCTTTGCTGCCTGGGTTCGTAAATCTGCATTCACACGCAGCCATGAACCTCGTCCGCGGACTGGGTGCCGATCTTCCTTTGATGGATTGGCTCACCAAAGAGATCTGGCCGGCTGAAGGCAAGCTCATGAGTCCAGAATTCGTGGCCGAAGGCTCTTGGCTCGCCGGGCTTGAAATGGCCGCGAGCGGCGTCACGACAACGTCCGACCATTACTTCTTCCCGAAATCCGCTGCCGAGGGGCTCCTTCGTGCCGGTCTGCGCTGCGCGGTTTCCGGCATCGTTATCGGTTTCCCTTCAGCGTGGGCGAAAAACGACACTGAATACTTGTCGCTTTCCGAAGCACTGATTCAAGAGTACGAAGGCGACCCCTTCGTGCACACCACCATTGCGCCGCACGCACCCTACACTGTGAACGATGCAGCCTTGAAACACTGCGCAGAGATTTCTGACAAGTACGGCGTGCCGATTCACATGCATGTCAATGAAACTGCAGTGGAAGTCTCCGACAGTCTGCGCGACCACCACGAACGTCCGATCGACCGTCTGAAACGCTTAGGTCTGCTTAACGAACGCCTGATCGCCGTGCACAGCGTACATGCGAGCGACGAAGACATCACTAAGATGGCTACTGCACACGCCTCGGTCTGCCACTGCCCATGCTCAAACCTCAAACTCGCCTCCGGCTTTGCTCCGATTGCGAAGTTCCTCAAGGCGGGCATCAACCTCGGCATTGGCACTGACGGCGCAGCGAGCAACGACAAACTCGACATGCTCGGTGAAACGCGTCTGGCCGCCATGCTGGCCAAAGCCGTCGCTCAGGATCCGACCGCCGCTCCGGTCTTTGCCATGCTGGAAGCCGCAACCTTGGGCGGCGCGCGTGCACTTCGCTGGGACGCTGATATCGGCTCACTCGAAATCGGCAAGGCCGCCGACCTCTTCGCCATTGACCTCGGCACCCCCGAGTCGCTGCCGGTGGCAGACCCTGCCGCACAGATCCTCTATTCTGCCGGCCGAGAATGCATCACCCACACCTGGGTTGACGGCCGTCTGATTATGGAAAAACACGCTCGCGCCGCCTATCCGCAGACCGATGCACTCGCTGCGGCAGCACTCTGTGCCCAAAAGTGGCAAAGCCGCCTCAAAAACTAACTTTGAAAACGATAGAGATCTGCAGTGAGCCCCTCGCAGATCTCTATCAAATTCCTATAATGGACGAGTAAAAGTCGGCGGCGATTGTTTACTGCCGACTGCCGATTAATGCAACCCATTTTTGGATGAACCCTCGTTGCCGTCTACTTCAAAAGCAGGACAGGCAGCTGTTCTCGTCCCATCTTCAAAGGAAACTAATATGAAGTCCTCGAAGCTCTGCGGCATCGCTGCCGCTCTTTTGCTCGCCGCTACCGGTGCTTCCGCCGCCGACGCTGTGAATCCCTATGTTCACTCTTCCTCCGGTCAGGTCGTGAAGAACAGCACGGATCTTTGCTGGCGTACCGGCTTCTGGACTCCGGCTCTCGCCGAAGCCATGGGTATTGACGGCGCTGGCTGCGCTTGCGATGCCGACATTCTCGACAAGAAGGCCTGCACGGCTGTTGAAGCCCCGGCTCCTCAGCAGAAGTCCGCTGAAAAGGTCACCTTCTCGGCTGATACGCTCTTCAACTTTGACAAAGCCACGCTCAAGGACGAAGGCCGTGCGGTTCTCGATGACCTCGTCTCCCGCGTTGCCGGCGTTGATCTCGAAGTCATCCTGACGACCGGCTACGCTGACCGCATCGGCTCCGACGCATACAACCTGAAGCTTTCGCAGCGTCGTGCCGACGCCGTGAAGGCCTACCTCGTCCAGAAGGGCGTTGACGCCGCGCTCATCAAGAGCGAAGGCAAGGGGGAAGCTGATCCGGTCATGAACTGCCCGAACCCGTCCAAGGCCGGCCAGGTCAAGACGTTCAAGGAACTCGTGCAGTGCCTGCAGCCCAACCGCCGCGCCGTGGTTGAAGTTGTCGGTACCCGCCCGGCCAACTAATGCTTTTCCCGCGACTGCATTCTCAGTCGTAGCATAAAAGCAACACCCCCACCCCACAAGGATGGGGGTTTTCCTTTATATGGAGTGCCGCATGACTCAACGCCTATTCCTCTTTGACCTTGATGGAACGCTTGTCGACTCCGCGCCTGACTTAGCCGGTGCTATGAATGAAATGTTGGCCGCCCGAGGACTTCCGGAGCGGCCGCTTGAAGAACTTCGTGAACCATCAGGACACGGCGGCCCAGCGCTGCTTAAGGCCGCTTTTGGAATGGAGCGCACCGATCCTCGTTTTGAAGCGATGCGGCAGGAATTTCTCGAGCGATACGCCGCGCGCGCCACCCGATCTTCAACGCTTTACCCGAACGTTGTCCAAATGCTCGACCGCCTCACTGCGGCCGGCGTAAAGCTCGGTGTTGTGACTAATAAGCCACAAGGATTGGCCGAAATCGTCTGCGAGCACCTCGGTCTTACGCCCCGAATGACAGTCGTTGTAGGACTCGGTCCTGCGGGCACGGCCTTGAAACCGAAACCTGATTCACTGATTTACGCCTTGAAGCTCGCCGGCGCAAAGGCGGCCGATGCGCTTTATGCCGGTGACAGCAACTCGGATGGTTTGGCGTGCCAACCCATTGGACTGCCGGCTGCCTGGGTAAGCTGGGGCTGCCAAAAGACTCCGCCCGACTCCGGCATCTTTGACTACATCGCCGACGAACCCGCTCAATTAGTGGAATGGGCCTTGTTTCGATGAAGTATCCATTTGCAAGGTGCGACGCCATTCGTCGTCAGAACTGCGTATAATCCCTTTCGACTCGGGGGCGCCTTGGTTTCGACAGGGACGCGGACGCCGTACGGGGCATGCCGAGGTGCAGTCACCTCGTAAATCCGCTGCAAACTTATAAACGCCAACAACAAGCGTTTCGCTCTCGCGGCTTAATCCCGCGGGATGCTGCACTGATTTGACTTTGGGTCAGGCCGGGTAACCGGCAGCAGCATCAAATCACAAAGCCTAGGGTCCGCGGCTGTCTCCGACGCGTTCCCGAAATCTAGGGGGCTGGGCAGCGGTTGGCCCGCCGGTCGGCAAAGCCGCTGCTAAGACCTAAATCATCCGGCTATGCATGTAGAACCGACGGAAAAAGGTTTCTGGACGCGGGTTCAACTCCCGCCGCCTCCACCAAATTCAAGTCCCAGACAGTGTTACTGCCCTGAACTACGGGATGCCTGCTCACTAAAACAAGGGCAGTTCCGTCAATATCTTTATCAAGCCCGTGATCTTATTTGAAAAAATAGGCCACGGGCTTTCGTTTTTGTGTTAACATGCTCTATAACCATAATGTGCAGAGCATAAAGATGGAAAATTCTCCAAAAAGCGGCTTCCCCTGGAACTTTACGACGGTCCTTACAAAGGACGGTTATCGATATGTAAAGGCCTA
>ENA-UESC01001760-UESC01001760.1-human-gut-metagenome-genome-assembly--contig:-NODE-1760-length-15321-cov-7.593545_pt1 | contig 15321 bp, 17 predicted proteins | sample MGYA00242998_ERZ507999 | MGnify/ENA primary metagenome ERZ507999 (study PRJEB26167, sample SAMN06115465) | human gut metagenome | host: Homo sapiens | place: China:Hubei | collected 2016-04-27... | reverse complement strand
GCGGAAAAGCTCTGATACGGGCTGTCGCCGTAGCTGGTCACACCCAGCGGCAGGATCTGCCAGTAGGTCTGCCCGGCGTCCTTCAGCCAGTCTACAAAATCGTATGCTTCCTGCGAAAAGCAGCCGATGCCGTAGGGGGACGGCAGACTGCTGACGGGCAGTAAAATGCCTGCACTTCTCTGCATGTTTCTTGATTCCCTTCTTATCGTTCTACTTCGATCAGAACGCCCGCATGGTCGGAGACCCGGGGCTCCTGTTTTCCGCCGAATACCACCCGGCTGCTGTGCACCGGCACCGCCTGGGAGCACCAGATCTGGTCAATGCGTTTTTTGGCAGCCGCGTCCGGAGCATCCCGCCAGCCGTCAATGGCCTGCACGACGGTATAGCCGTCATCCCGCTGCCGGGCCAGCCGGTAGGTATCCTGCCAGCCGCTGCGCAGAATGAGGTCGTAGCCCTCACCCCGCACATCGGCTTCACTGTTGAAGTCGCCCAGCAGGAACGCCAGCGGTTTTGCACCGGCTGCCGCCGCCAGAATGTTCCACTGGTCGGCAAAGGGCTCTTCCTCGTCCTTCCACCAGCCCATGTGCACAGCATAGTACCAGACATCTCCTGCACAGATGCCCAGCGCCCGGCGGGTCTTCCAGTTGTTGTAATCGTTGATTTGGCTCAGCAGCAGGTTCTCGGCGGCGGTGATGGGCGCACGGCTGAACACCGCCATGCCCTCGTCGTATCTGTCGTAGCCGATCTTGGCCGGAAGCCAGCTCCAATGGTAGGCACAGCCCGCTTCTTCCAGCATCCGGGCCACCGCAGCGGCATGGTTATCCGCTTTCAGCAGCACCATATTGCCTGGGCAGGGGTAGTACCCTGCCGGGGCATCTGCCAGCAGCGGCGCAGCGGCGGTCTGGTTCACCTCCTGCAGGGCGAACACATCCGGCTGTTCCTTTCGGATAAACTCCACAAAAGCATCCCGCTTGGCCTCATATGCCGGTTCGATGAGACTGTGGGTATTCAATGTCAGCAGTTTCATAGTTTTTTACAGAATATCGTTGATATCAGATTTCAGCACGTCTGCCTTGGGACCGTACACCGCCTGGATGCCGTCTCCCCTTACCAGCAGGCTCAGAGCACCCTCTGCCTTCCATGCGGCAAGGTCGGCTACCTTGGCGGGGTCCTTCACGGTAACGCGCAGACGGGTCATGCAGGCGTCCACCAGCACGATGTTCTCCCGGCCGCCCAGCAGGGCGATGATGCGCTCGGCCTGACCGTTGTCCGCCTTTTTGTCGGCCTTCTTCTCGGTCTTGGTGTCAGCTGCGGCATCGTTTGCGTTGTCATCGGTGTAGTTGCCCAGACGGCCCGGGGTAGCCAGATTGAGTTTGCCGATCATGAAGTAGGCCACGAAATAGCCAATGAGGAAGAACGCCACCACGCAGAGCACAAAGTTGATGATATCGCCGCCCAGACCGGCCTGCAGGGACATGGGGATTCGGGTGATGAATTCCAGATTGCCGAAGGAGTGCAGGCGCAGATGGATGATACCGGCCATGGCAAAGGCACAGCCCTGCAGGATGGCGTATACAATGTACAGCGGCATGGCGCAGAACATGAACATGAACTCCAGCGGCTCGGTCACACCGGTGAGGAACACAGCCAGCGCGGTGGAAATGAACATGGATTTGTAATTCTTGCGCTTGTCGGCATCCACGCGGCGGTACATGGCCAGTGCAATGCCCAGCAGCAGACCGGTGGCACCGATCATCTGACCCACCTTGAAGCGGGCCGGGGTCACGGTGGCCAGCAGATTGTTATAGGAGGCCATGTCACCGGCCTTCTTGAAGTTGATGAGGTCGTTGGCCCATGCCAGCCACAGCGGATCCTGACCAAACACCTGACTGCCTGCATTGACGCCGGTGGCGATGGTGTAGGTGCCGCCGAAGGAGGTATAGTTCATGGGGATGGTCAGCATATGGTGCAGACCAAAGGGCAGCAGTAGACGTTCCAGCGTACCATAGATGAACGGAGCCAGCACCGGAGAAGTCTCGGAAGAGTTGGCGATCCAGATGCCAAAGTTGTTGATGCCGGTCTGCACCACAGGCCAGAACAGCGCCAGCACCATGGAGATGACCACCGAGTAGGCAATGACCACCATGGGCACGAAGCGCTTGCCGTTGAAGAAAGCCAGCGCATCCGGCAGCTTGCGGAAGTTGTAGTATTTATTGTAAGCCACGCCGCCCACAAAACCGGCAATGATGCCCACAAACACGCCCATGTTCAGCGCCGGTGCGCCCAGCACAGAGGTGAAGTAGCCGTTGACGGCGATCTCCTGCCCGAACAGGGTGTGGGTCACGGCGTTGGGGTCTGCTAGCATGGCGCTGGTAACGCCGAAGATGTTGCCGGTGATGACGTTGATGAGCGCAAAGGCCAGCACAGCCGCAAAGGCACCGCCTGCGCGTTCTTTTGCCCAGCTGCCGCCGATGGCGACGGCGAACAGGATATGCAGGTTGTTGATGACGGCCCAGCCGATGTTCTCCATCGTAGTGCCGATGGTCATGACGGCGGCAATGTCACCGCCGCTCATCTGCACCAGCTTGCCCAGACTGATCATCAGACCCGCCGCAGGCATGACGGCGATGACGGTCATCAGAACTTTGCCCAGTTTTTGCAAAAAGTCGAAATTGATGAGCCCCTTCTTCTTGGGAGCTGTCTGTGTGGTTGCCATGATGTTCCTCCTTGTTCTTTTGCATTTGATTATGCAAGTATTGCATTACGCTTGCATTGGATTGCGCAATAAGAATAGCTCGTTTTCGCAAATTTTACAAGAGTTTTTTGAGTTGCAGAGCGTTTTTCTGCATCTTGTACATTGTCGAAAGCGATTTTTGTTGAAAATGTCGAACCTTTGCAGCAACACCGTTGCGCGATTTACGCAAATGAGCACGCAAACGTTGACTTTGCGTGCAAAGCCCTTTACAATAGAGATATCAGAAAGGAGATTCAGAGCATGGCAGTCACGATCAAAGATATTGCGGCCGCTGCGGGCGTTTCGCCGTCCACGGTCTCCCGCACCTGCAAGGACAGCCCATCCATCAGCCGGGACACAAAAGAACGCATCCGCCGCATCATGGCGCAGATGGGCTATGAACCAAATTTTGAGGCTGAACCGTCCGAAGCATTTTCCAAGACCATCGGCATCATCCTGCCTTCCTCCCAGCGGGACGTATATGAAAATGCCTTTCATCTGGAGATCATCCGGGGCATCGGGCAGTTCTGCAACCAGCGCCGTTATGTAAACACCGTCATCACCGGCGAGGACGATGCCGAAGTGCTGGATGCTATCCAGAGCATGGTAGCCAACACGCAGGCCGATGGATTCATCCTGCTCTACTCCAAAAAAGATTGTCCGGTGGCCGCCTATCTGCGCAGCGAGGGTCTGCTTCACGTTATCGTGGGCAAGGCAGCGCAGTCGGCCAACCAGACCATCTATATCGACAACGACAACGCACTGGCGGGCGAGGAAGCCACCGACTATCTCTACGAGATGGGACATCGCCGCATCGCCTATTTTGGGGTCAGCAATGCCATGCTGTTTTCTGCCGAGCGGAAACGCGGCTATCAGATGTCTCTGCTCAAGCACGGCATCACCCCGCGGGAAGGGGACTGTGTGGAGATCGACACCCTGAATGATTCCTATGAACCTGCCCTGAAAGCGCTGCTTACCGCTCCTGACCGCCCTACAGCGGTTCTGGTCAGCGATGACATTCTTGCGGTGGTACTGGAACAGTTCTGCAGCAAGCTGGGCCTGCGCATCCCGAAAGATCTGTCCATCGTATCCTTTAACAACTCGCTGTTCTCCCGCATCACCAACCCGCCGCTGACGACCGTGGACGTCAATCCCTATCAGCTTGGCATTGAGGCGGCCAGCCAGACCATCAACCACATCGAGAACCCCAACCTGCTGGCCACCAAGATCATCGTGCCGCATCAGCTCATCGTACGGGAAAGCTGCTGCCCACCGCCGGAAAATCGCACGGCTGCCTTGCCCGGCGGGGCACTGTGACCCCGCAGTACACCGCGCTCCATTGTCCATGAACTGAAAGGAATGCCCTATGACCCTCCAGCCCGCTGGCACAAAAAGATGCCCTGACGCTGGAAGATCTTGCTCCTTATCCACGCCTGTCCTACGAGCAGGGCGAACCCAACTCGTTCTATTTTTCGGAGGAGATCCTCAGCACGCTGGACAGCAAAGCAGAGGGTGGTCTTGCCGGAGCCGGACGGGCCGACGATGGCCGTGGAGGTCTTTTCCGGGATGGTGAAGCTGACGTCGCGCAGAACCTGACGGTCATCGTAGCCAAAGCTCACATGGTCAAAGGCTATGTCGAAATGTTCCAACGGGATGTCCCTGCCGAAGGACTTCACCACCGCAAGGCCGCGGGCATATTCAAGGATGGCACCAGTCATAGACGGAAAATTCTGGATGTTCTTGGAGGGCGGCAAGAAATTTGTCGGTCTGGAAAAGCTGGAATCGCCCATGAACCTCATCTGCGTAACGCCGACCGAGATCCAGGCCCTGTTCTCCGACTTCAAAAAGGAAGGCTACAGCAGCCGTCAGACCCTGACCCTCGGCGTCTGATCGCCGTCCGTACTCTCACACCCGGACCGAAAAGCATCCCCTCCGTGCAGACCCGATCTCAACGATTCGGGCACACGCACGGAGGGGATGTTTTTTCAACAGCCAATTACTGCTGTTCCACCTTATTTTTCAGTTCTTTCCGAGCCGCCCACAAGCTGTAGACGCAGGCAAGGATCTCCGAGGCCCAGAACGCAAACCACGCGTAGTCCACACCAAAGAATCGGATGAGCAGCCACAGGCAGGGCACCAGAACCACCAGCTGCCGCAGGGCACCGCCGATCATGTTGACTACGCCATTGCCAAGACCGGAGGCAAAGTAGCCGCATCTGACGCAAAAAGCCCCTGCGGGCAAATGCTCGCAGGGGCTTGGATTATGCGGTGATGTTCCTTGCATCGGCACAATCGTTATTCAATTTCAATCAGATTGGGGTTTTCCGGCAAAGCCTTCTGCTGCTGGGGTGCAGGCAGCTGGATGTGAAGGATACCATCCTCGAACTTTGCGTGGATATCCTCTTTCTTCACGGCATCGCCCACATAGAAGCTGCGGGCGCAGGTGCCGGAGAAGGTCTCGCGGCGGATGTAGCGGCCGTTGTTGTCCTTCTCATCGTTCGAGTGGCTGCGCACGGCCTGAATGGTCAGGTAGCCGTCGTTCAGTTCCATCTGAACGTCTTCCTTCTTGCAGCCCGGCAGGTCAACAGCCACCTCGTAGCCGTTCTCGGTCTGCTTCACATCGGTCTTCATCATGTTTGCACCGCGCTTGCCGAAGGTCTCGCGCTCTTCACGGTTCATCGCACGCTCCAGCGCACCATCGTTCCAGAACGGATCAAAGAAATCATCGAACAGATTCTCATGGAAAACAGCAGGCATAAACATAAAACAACCCTCCAATCCCGGCGTTCGGGTCGGGCATAAAATCAAGATCGTGCATCAGAAGCGGAGTCTTCCCGGGAGCCTTGCGGTTCCCTCATGCCCCTTTCTCCTGAGCACGCCACTGTTATAACACTGTTTATTAGCAGTGTCAATAGTAGAGTGCTAAAATTCACAAAAGAAGCAATGTTTGTTCACAGTTTGGTAAAAACCGCACAGTATTCGAAAAAACGCCGCAGGGACGGAATGTCCCGGCGGCATTTGGATCCCAATTTCAGGTGTTTTGGATCCTGCGCAGCTCACTTCGCGGCAGGAAGCGCATATTTGGAGGCATAGGCGTGGTACTTCTGCAGGTATTCCTCGCTGCCGCTGCGGCTCGCCTGAAGCGAGGCGTGGAGGTTGAGGTTGTGCTGCCGCAGATCGATGACGCAGCCCGCGATGTTGGAGCAGTGGTCAGAGACGCGCTCCAGATTCGTCAGGATATCAGACAGGACGAAGCCCGTCTCAATGCTGCAATCGCCGTTTTTCAGACGCATGATATGGTTCGTGCGCATCCGCTCCTTGAGCTGGTCGATGACCTGCTCGAGCGGCTCGACCTGCATGGCCAGCCGGACGTCGCCGCGCTCGAACGCTTCGCGCGCCGTATCGAGCACCTCGGTCACTGCATCGCGCAGCACCGAAAGCTCGCCCCGCGCCGCGTCCGAAAACGCCAGCTTCTTTTCCGCCAGCTCTTCGGCGGATTCGAGAATGTTGACGGCGTGGTCGGCAATGCGCTCAAAGTCGCCCACAAGCTTCAGCAGCTCCGTGACCTCCTCGCTCTCGCGGTCGCCGAGCGTCTGCATTGCGCTGAGCTTGAGCATGTAGGTGCTGAGGGCGTCCTCTTCGCGGTCGGTCGTGTCCTCCCGCAGACGGATGTCGGAGGCCAGCTCCGGCGTGCAGCCGTCAAGCGATTGCAGCGCCTCTTTCAGGGCCAGCGCCGCGTCACACGCCATCTCCACGGCCACAGTGTGGCAGCGCTCCAGCGCGACAGGCGGCGTGGCGAGCAGGCGCTCGTCGAGCTGCGTCGTCGTTTCCACGACCTTCGCGCCCGGCACGAGCCAGTTGACCAGCTTCTCCAGCAGTCCGGAGCAGGGCAGCAGCAGCGCCGTGCAGAGGATGTTGAAGCAGGAGTGCGCGATGGCGATGCCATACATCGTGGCGGCCTCGTTCAAAATCGGCGGCGCGATCAGCGCGCGCACCGCACAGAACAGGATCAGGCCGACGACTGTGCCGATCACGTTGAAGGAAAGGTGGACCAGTGCGGCGCGCTTCGCGTTCTTGTTCGTGCCCACGGAGGAGAGCAGCGCCGTGACGCACGTGCCGATGTTCTGGCCCATGATGATGGGGATGGCCGCGCCATAGCTGACGGCTCCCGTGACGGCCAGCGCCTGCAAAATGCCGACGGAAGCCGAGCTGGACTGGATGATGCCGGTCAGGACCGCGCCGGCCAGCACGCCGAGGACGGGATTCGTAAAGGCAAGGAACAGCTGCGTGAACTGCGGAACGTTCTTCAGCCCGGCGACCGCGCCGGTCATCGTCTCCATGCCGAACATCAGCGTGGCGAAGCCCAGCAGGATCATGCCGGTGTCTTTTTTCTTGCCACTCTTGCAGAACATGTACAGAACAATGCCGATCAGGGCCAAAACTGGCGTGAACGACGACGGCTTCAGCAGCTGCACCCACACGGCGTCGCTCTGGATCCCGCCGAGGCTGAGCAGCCATGCTGTGACCGTCGTGCCGACGTTGGCGCCCATGATGACGTTGATCGCCTGCCGCAGCGTCAGCAGCCCGGAATTGACAAAGCCGACGACCATGACCGTCGTGGCCGAGGAACTCTGAATCACAGCCGTGATCCCGAGACCCGTGGCAAAACCGGCCAATTTCCGGCCGGTCATCTTCCCCAGCAGTGAGCGGAGCTTGCCGCCCGCGCGGCGCTCGAGCGCCTGCCCCATCAGGTTCATTCCGAACAGGAACAGACAGAGTCCGCCGATCAGGTTCAGTACATTAAAAATATCCATATTCTTTTCCTCTTTTACATTTCATACCCATCTAGTCTGCATCATACAGGCACAATGTCAAATCCAAAAGAGGAGTTTTGTAAAATCTATGTAAAACTGCGCTGCGATACAATTTTTCATAGAGTTCATGTAGGGGCGGACAAACTGTCCGCCCCTGTGTTTCGATCCCATGTATTACTGCGCGCCCGGGAGCTGCAAGGCGTCCATCACGCGCCGGGCCTGCATCAAGGCCCCGGTATATTCCTTCCGCAGCGCTTCCGCGCCGCTGCCCGTTCCGTCGAACAGGCAGCAGCCCGTATCCGCCACGACGCTGACCCGCCCGTCGGAGAGCAGGCAGATCCAGCCCTTGCCGATACACTGCTGCACGGCGAGCAGCCGCTCGCACATCGATGCGCTCAGCACGCGCTGCATCTCCTCGTCGCTGTCGCTTGCGATCACAAACGTTTGGTCAAATTCCGCATTGCCGGTCTTCCGCCCGGCGAGGCGGACGGCCTTGCCCAGCCCCGTGCGCGTCCGCAGCCGAACAGTTCCGCCCAGCGGTGCCGTCCGCAGCAGGAGCCACGGCCCGTGAAAGACCTCTTTCTCCTGTTCACGCTCCATGCCGGTCTCTTCGTCGCGGAACCAGTCCCGCAGGCCGAGCCAGACCGTCGACAGCTGGAACGGGAGGCCGTTGTATGTCCCGCCGATGCCATCCCGGCTCGTCACAAGGTCATATCCGCCCGCGATCTCGATAGCCGCCTCCCGTGCGTCCGTATACCCGATGCCGGAATCCGGCGTATAGCTTGCCCCCCGGAAACACCGCCTCGACGGCCTCCTGCACCAGCGGCCCGCGCACCTCGCGCTGATACCGCTTGCGCGACGCGCCGTCCACGATCGCACCCACCAACAGGAACACGACTGCGCCCAGTGTCCATCCGGGACCCTTTGTCACCAACCGCAGCACGACGCACACCGCGCCAATGCCGAGCAGGATGCTTCCAATCTTGCTTTTCTTCCCGTTCTGCATCTCCGTTCCACCTTATCCGGCGTCCGCCGCGTCCCGGAAGACATAGCCCTCCGCCTCCGCGTCCCAGAGCCACGTCATGACGATCTCGCTGCCGTCCTCCTGCGTGAAACGGAGTGCTGCGTCGCTGTTTCCGTCGCTGTCCAGATCGGCAAAGTCTCCGGACAGGAAACGTTCTCCCGCGCCCTCCATCTGCGCCGGGAACGAGAGCGTCCCGACATTCGTCTGCACCGCGTCGTCGAGATAGAGCACCGCTCCGTCGTCATAGACGCACAGCAGCACGTCCAGCGTCTGCCCGCCGCGCGTCAGCTGCGCCTGCGCCTGCACCGGCTGCCAGGTGCGCCAATCGCCCCCGGCGGCCTCCTCCGCCGCGTCCTTTCCGCAGGCCGCCAGCGTCAGCAGCGCCGCCGCCAGCACCAACAGCGTCCATATCCGCCTTCTCATCCCAGCGCCTCCTGTCCCGGCCGTTCGGCCAGCTCAAAGATCTCGTCATGCGACAGCTCCACCGGCCCGATGCGGACGAACACGCCGTTCGTATCCGCGCTCTGCCAGACCTCTGGTCTGGTCAGCGGGCGGAAGCGGATCTGTGTCAGAAACGGCTTCAGGTCGAGCAGCATCCGGCTCCCGGACACGAAATCCACCTGAAGAATGTGGCCCTCCAGCGGCTTTACCGCGGAAATATACCTCCGCTGCATCTCCCGTCTCCTTTCCGCACAAGCTGATGTTCTGATCATATTATAGCCCGCTCCGGCTGCTCCCTCTAGTAACCATTGGTTAGGAATTTGCCGGACGGCTCAATGTGCCTCTGTCTTTTCGCCCGTCCGCATCCGCTCCGAGAGCGCCTGCCGCTTGCTCTGCCGCCCGCTGCCCTCGATGCCGAGCTTGGCATAGATGCGGTTGACGTACTGTTTGACCGTTCCCTCGGACAGATACATCCGCTCCGCGATCTCCCGGTTGCTCAGCCGCTGCGCAACGAGTTCGGCCAGCTCACGCTCCCGCGCGGTCAGCGCGCCGTCCGGTTCTCCGCCCCCGTGCCGCAGCGCGGAGATGCGCGATTCCATCGCCGCGCCGTGCGTCCGGATCTCCCGCAGGAACGCGCTGTCCGCCGCGAGACCGTCCAAAACCGGCCTCAGATCGCGGTAATTCTCTGCGAACGGCATGACCAGCCCGTCCGGCTCCGCCTCGGCCAGCGCCTGCCGGAGATGCGTGTCTGCCGCTGCCCGGTCGTCAAGCCGGGCATAGGCCGCCGCCAGCTGGATCAGCAGGTGCAGCCGCACCAGTGCGTAGTGCAGCGTTTGGCACGGCGCAAGCAGTGCCTCTGCCTGTGCCACCGCCCGCCGCCACGCGCCCTGCGCCAGCCACACCTGCGTTTCCACCATGCCCAGCATCGGCTTCGCCACGTCCAGCATCCGCGCATCCGCGAGCGTGTGCTGCGCGAAACTTGGCGGGATCTGCTCCTCCGCGCCGCACAGCGCCGCATAGTAAGCCCGCGCCGCGTCAAAGGTCAGCAGCAGCGTCGCGTCCCGCCGGGGCAGCAGCGCTGCCCGTGCTTCGGCGGCGTCCGGCGGCTCCGCGCCGCCCGCCGCAGCCAGATGCAGCCGCAGCGCCAGCATCGCGCAGCATTGCAGGATATACGCCTGCCCGCGCTCCTCCGCGCGGTAACGCGCCCGCTCCAGCGCCGTCTGCGCCTCAGCGAACCGCCCCTGTAAATAGGCCGCCTCGGCCTCCATAATCTGCTCCGCGCCCGCGCCGTGCTCCCGCGTGACCTGATAGTAGTAGGGCATCGACTCGTGCATCACCGCCACCTCTTCGGCCATCTGGCCCGGCGTCCGATGGAACATCATCAGCACCGACGGAGACCCGAACGTGAACGACCCATAGCGCCGGATCGAGACGGCAGGCCGCGACATCTGGCGGCAGGCGCTGCGGTGCAGCGCGCTCATTTTTGCAATGTCGTTATAGCAGAGGAAGCTCATGATCAGGTCGCACTCGCCGCGCAGATCGCCGCGTGCGCTCTCGCTCAGGCCCGGGCCGCCTGCCGCTTCGAGCAGCAGATCGCGCAGCGCCAGCATCCGCGGGATCTCCCGCCATGAAAACGCCCGCCGCATCAGCACGAGCAGCGCCGTCGGGTCGGCACGGAGCGCCTCGCGCGGCCAGCGATCCAGACACGCGAAGACCTCCGCCGGGTCCGCCGATGCGAGCTGTACGCCCGCATCCTCCGCGACTGTTCGCAGCCAGCCCGCTGCGTTTCCGCTCCTGGCGTAGAACCGCAGCGCGCGCAGCGGATCGCCATGCGTGAAAAACCAGTCGCCGAAGCGGTCGAGATAGGCCTCCCGCTCCGTAAGTTCGGCGAACATTGCCCCGGCGCAGCTTTTCAGCATGTGGTGGAAGCGATATGTCCGCCCGTCCGGCAGATGGGTGATGAAGGCGTTTTGACCCGTCAGCTCACGCAGCAGCGCCCGCGCGCCGTCCAGCCCCGTCACGGCCCGCGCCATCTCCGCCGTGAATTCGTCCGCCTGACTCATCACCGCCAGCAGCAGCCGTTTGTCCTCCTCCAGCGGCGCAAGCAGCGCCGCCGTAAACATCTCGTAGATATCCGTCCCCTCGGTCAGCAGCGCGCCCTGTTCGTGGAGCGCGCGCAGGTTGAGGTATACCGCCGAAAACCAGCCCTCGCATGTCTGCTCGAGCCGCTCCGTCTGCGCCTCCGTCAGATCCAGGCCGCAGCGCCGCGCGTAGATATTCAGCTCCGTCCGGTTCAGCCGCAGATCGTCCTTGCCGAGCTGTAAGAGCCGCCCGCCGAGCCGAAAGACCTCTTCCCCGGGCAAAAACCGGTCGCGGCTTGCGGCGATCACATGGACATTCGGCGGCGCGCAGCGCGCAAATTCGCAGAGCAGCTCCGCCGCCCGCCGGTCGCGCAGCAGGTGAAAATCGTCGAGGAAGAGCACGCACTCCCGCTCCCCCGCCAGCGTCCGGCACGCCAGCTCCAGAAACAGGCCCCTGCCCGCCGCGTCCTCCGGGCAGGGGAAGCCGGCCAGCTCCGCGAAGCCCGCCCGTTCCAGCGCGCGGCAAAGCCCGTCCCAGAACAGCGGTACGCTGCCGGAATAGGCGTTTGCGCGCACACAGATCGCCGCCGCGTCTCGCTCCCGCGACTGCAGATACCATTCCACCGCCGTCGTCTTCCCATATCCCATCGGCGCCACCAGCACCGTCAGCGCCGCGTATCGCGCGGGGCGCAGACGCTCCTGTACGCGCTCTGAAATATAGATCGTGTTGAGTTTGTTTCCGGGCTGCCGCATTGCGTGTTCCGCCTTCCGCCGTTTTTCTCCATCATACAGGACGCGCCCCCGCTTTGCAAGCCCTGCGTGCATTGCCGGAGCGCGGTTGACTTCGTAGGGGCGGACGACCCTGTCCGCCCGCTCTCGCGATTTTGCACCGCGTCAAAAAAGCGGGCCGGTGAGATCACCGGCCCTGGGCATAATATTTATCGTTTGCCGAGCTTTTCGAGCAGCGCGGTAAAATAGTCCGGCAGCTCGCAGCGGACGGTCATGCGTTCGCCAGTGCGCGGATGCACAAACGTCAGCTCCCGCGCGTGGAGACACTGGCTGCTCTGCCCCAGCTCTGGCTTCTTATGGCCGTAGACCGTGTCGCCGAGAATCGGATGGTTGCGCCATGCGAGATGGACGCGGATCTGGTGTGTTCGGCCCGTTTCCAGCTTGCAGCGCACATGCGTATAGCCCGGATAGCGGGCGATGACCTCCCAGTGTGTGACGGCGCTGCGGCTGTTCTTCTCGGTGACGGCCATCTTTTTCCGGTTCACCGGGTCGCGGCCGATGGGCGCGTCGATCGTGCCGGAATCCTCACGCAGATTGCCGCAGACGATGCACTCATACGTCCGGGCAAGGCTGTGATCCTTGAGCTGCGCAGCAAGATGCGCGTGCGCAAAGTCGTTTTTCGCGGCGATGAGCAAGCCGGATGTCTCCTTGTCGATGCGGTGGACAATGCCGGGCCGCTTCTCACCGCCGACACCGGAGAGCGAATCGCCGCAGTGGTGGATCAGCGCGTTGACGAGCGTCCCGTCCGGATGGCCGGGCGCCGGATGGACGACGAGTCCTTTCGGCTTGTTGACGACGATGACGTCGTCGTCCTCGTAGACCACGTCCAGTGGAATGTCCTGCGCGGGGTTTTCCGTGGGCTTCGCCTCCGGGATCTCCACGCTCAGGACCGTCCCGGCCGGGAGCTTCGCATTTTTCTTGACCGGCCTCCCGTCCAGCGTGACGGCCCCATCCTCCAGCAGCCGCTGCACGGCGCTGCGGCTCAGCTCCGGGAGCAGCGCGGCCAGCGCCGCGTCGAGCCGGAGTCCGTCAGTGTTCAGCGTCAGCGTCATCGGTCTTGTCCTTTTTCGGCCCGTCGGACAGGAATTCCTTGTCCTTGATGAAAATATAGAGCACGAGGATGATCGCGCCGAACGTGATGAACAGGTCGGCGACGTTGAACGTTGAGAACCACGGGATCGAGATCATGTCCACGACCGCTCCGGTGCGGACACGGTCGATCAGGTTGCCGATGGCCCCGCCGGTGATGGCCGCGAGGCACCAGAGCTCTGGCTTTTTCGTGAGGTGCTTCTTCGCGATGATCCAGACCACGAAGGCAAAAAACACCACGGTCAGCGCCACGAACACCCAGCGGCCGCCGCGGAACATACTCAGCGCCATGCCGTCGTTCAGCAGATAGCGCAGCTCCAGCCAGCCGGGAACGAGCACATCGACAACGTCGGTGAGCTGCGCGGCGGCCAGCGCCTTCGTCCACTGGTCAACGGCCACGATCGCCGCCGCAAAAATCGTCAGACATACATAAAACAAGGCTGTTTCCTCCCATATCGGTTTGTGTGCAGGCACAGTTCAGATGGTATCGTCCTCATTGATCCAGTTCTGTACCGGTACAACCGTAAATTCTTCCCGCGTGTTCCGGATGACCACACGGCGGATGCCCGCGTTGATGATCATGCGGCGGCACATGGAACAGGACGTCGCGTCGTGCAGAATTTCGCCTGTGCGCGCATCGTGGCCCGCCAGATAGAGGTCGCCGCCGATGCACTCGTTGCGCGAGGCGGAGATGATCGCGTTCGCCTCGGCATGGACGCTCCGGCACAGCTCATACCGCTCGCCGCGCGGGATCTGCATCTGCTCACGCACGCAATAGCCCAGATCGCAGCAGTTTTTGCGTCCGCGCGGCGCGCCGTTGTAGCCGCTGGCCACGATCTCGTCGTTGCGCACGATGATCGCGCCGTACTGCCGCCGCAGACAGGTCGACCGTTCGAGCACGGTCTCGGCAATGTCCAGATAATAATTTTCCTTCACGATCCGGGTCATAACCAACGCCTCCTCTTGCGTCAACTGACGCCTGGTTTGTTGTAGTATATCACGCCGCTGGCCGCGCCGCAAGGGAATTCCATTGCGAAAGCCGGATTTTCGTGGTATACTACGAAAAAGATCATTCGGAAGGGAGGCGCGCGCATGAAATATCGGAAGCTCCTTTGTGTGCTGCTTGCGCTTGCGCTGCTGCTCGCGCTGGCGCCAATGGCTGGGGCCGAGGGGGATCTGTTCTTCGTCGCTGTCAACGACACAATTCCCGTCACGCTCACGTCCCTACCCTATACGTCCGGCGGCGTGGGCTATGTGCCCTATACCGCATTCGACGCGCGGCCCGGCGGCGTTGTCTCGGCCTATAACGCCACGGCGCAAACCTTTGTCCTGTTCACGAAGGACAGCCGTCTGGTCTTCGACCTCGCCACCGGCGAGACCAGCGACGAAAATCAGAATACCTCCACGCAGACTGCCCTCTTCCGGAACGGCCTGCTCTATATCCCGCTGATCTTCTGTGCGTCGCATTTCGGACTCAAGGTCTCCATGCTCGAAAGTCAGGACGGCTATCCTGTCCTGCGCTTTACCACCGGCAGCGAGGTCTACGACGATTCGCTCTTTATCGAGAAGGCTGAGAACCTCATCGCCTACCGCGTTGCCCAGCAGTCCTCTGCAAGCGATCCCGCAGATCACCCGCAGGCCCACCCGGACACACCCGCGCAGGACCCCGCGGATGATCCGCAGGAGGTCATCCCCGCGACGGTCTATCTAGCCTTCCAAAACGTCGATTTTATGCAGGAAAACGCCGAGCTGCTTGCGGATTATCAGCTCCGCGGCGCATTTTTCCTCACAGCCGAGGAGATTCTCGCAGAGCCTGCTCTCGTCCGCGATCTTTATGCACAGGGACATATTTTGGGGGTCACGTTTGAGAAAGGCAGCACAGATTGTGCCTCGGCGTTTGGCGAAGCGAACGATGCGCTGGATGAGGTTTTGGGGCTGCGCACGCTGCTTGCCCTCGTCCCAGAGGGCACGGACGCCTCTGCTGTGCAGGGGTATTGCATTTTTGAAGCTGAAAATATGCTGGTATCTGTAGAAAATGCAGTGGAACATCCGGAAAATCCGCACATTTTGTTGTGCAGTGGAAACGCGGCGCAGTCCCTTTCCACGCTTTACGCCGCCAAAGCCAATATCCGGATTCTCCGCGAGACGACTGCGCTTTCCTAGCCGTGTACCCACGTGCCGCCTCGCAGGTTTTGCAAGTTCAAATTTATTTCCTGCATTTTCGAAAAAATGCTTGCATTTCTAGCCGCCATCTGTTATAATAACCCTCGCCGATGGGGGTATAGCTCAGCTGGGAGAGCGCATGACTGGCAGTCATGAGGTCAGCGGTTCGATCCCGCTTATCTCCAC
>ENA-UESC01001715-UESC01001715.1-human-gut-metagenome-genome-assembly--contig:-NODE-1715-length-15582-cov-5.243792_pt1 | contig 15582 bp, 16 predicted proteins | sample MGYA00242998_ERZ507999 | MGnify/ENA primary metagenome ERZ507999 (study PRJEB26167, sample SAMN06115465) | human gut metagenome | host: Homo sapiens | place: China:Hubei | collected 2016-04-27... | reverse complement strand
AGGAAAGCATGAAGGAGAAATGGACGCAGATCCGAAAAGTATTTTTTTCCCCGCTGTATTTAAGCGCGTTTACGTTCGGCGGCGGATACGTCATCGTCACGCTGATGAAAAAGAAATTTGTAGATGAGCTGCACTGGATCGATGAAGAGGAAATGCTCGATCTGGTGGCGATAGCGCAGTCCGCGCCGGGAGCGATTGCGGTAAACGGTGCAATCGTCGTAGGTTACAAGCTGGCGGGCATCGCAGGGGCATTCGCAGCGATCATTGGAACGATTATTCCGCCGTTTGTGATTTTATCGGTGATCTTTTATTTCTATGCGGCATTCTCTTCCAATTATATTGTAAAAACGGTGCTGGACGGCATGCAGGCAGGCGTCGGCGCGGTCATTGCGTCGGTTGTCTATGATATGGGCAGCGGCATCGTGGCAGGAAAGCAAAAATCATCCCTCGCAATTATGGCGGCAGCGTTCCTTGCGGTCTGCATTTTTAATGTCAACGTGGTCTATGTCGTGATCTTCTGTATCGTGCTCGGAGTGGTACGGACCCTGATCCGGAAGAGAAAGGAGAAAAAGAGATGATTTACTGGCAGCTTTTTCTGAGCTTTTTGCAGATCGGCATGTTCAGCTTCGGCGGCGGCTATGCAGCGCTTCCGCTGATTCAGGAGCAGGTAGTGACGCAGCATGGGTGGCTGTCGAGATCGGAATTTACCGACCTGATTACGATTTCCCAGATGACGCCCGGACCGATTGCAGTCAATTCCGCGACGTTTGTCGGCATCCGGCTGGCAGGCTTTTGGGGAGCGCTGGCGGCGACATTTGGCTGTATTTTGCCGTCGTGCATCCTGGTAACGGTGCTGTCCTATCTTTATTTAAAATACCGTAAAATGAGCATGCTGCAGGGCGTGCTGGAAACGCTGCGTCCGGCAGTTGTGTCGATGATCGCGGCGGCAGGCGTATCGATCCTGATCACTGCATTCTGGAACGACGCGGTGAGCTTTATGTCGACGAAGTGGGATTCGATCGTGATTTTTGTTGTCGCAGTATGGCTGTTAAAAAAGAAAAACTGGAATCCGATTCTTGTGATGGTGCTGAGCGGTTTCGCAAAGCTGGCAGTGCAGGGTGTGCTTGCGCTGGTTGGCATAGTATGATAAGGTAGGAATAGAACAAAGCATCCGGATGCGCTGAGGCGGAGGCACAGTAAAATGTCGTTCAAAGTGCGCAGCCAACAATAGAATGCACGTTCTGCGAACATTCTATTGTCATGAATAAACGCCGCCGGTCTAGGAACGCGGCAGAAAAGAGGGACGTATGGAGTATCGTGTAAAAACAATATTTAATAAGGAAGAAATCGAATCCTGTCAGCGGTTTTCGATGGATCATTTTATGTGGACATGCCTGCAGAAGCCGGAGGCTTACGGGTGGATGGGCTACCTGAAGGATCAGGGACTTTTCGTGAAGCTGGTCTGCAAAGAAAAGGATCCGAAGCGCGTTTACCACAATTTTATGGATATGGTCTGTGAGGACAGCGCGATGGAGGTTTTCCTTGCATTCCCCGAAAAGGGTGAAGCGCTGACCAACGATGTAATGTATTTAAATTTTGTTCGGATATAAGCCAAGATGATGCAGATAAGAAAGCGGAAGAGTTTGCGGAGAAAGAAGGTCCGTTGTATGCTAATAAAGTAGGTGGCTGTTGCGAGGTATATTATAACACAAGACAGGAAGGAGATTTCTTTAAAAATGATTGTCCTGATGGTCAAAAACAAGAACAACCCACACATTACGTGGTAGAGGCCGGGCGTGTATGGTCTAAGTTCAGTACCGAAATAGCCAACTACGAAGCTGCGAAGATTCTTGAGCAAGAAGGGCAGGCTGCCGCTAACGAATCTGGAGTATGTAAAACCGTTTATTACAACGAAGATCAACATGGTTGGTTTAGTAAACGTTGTAAGGAAGGATGGAAGGCTCCTGAGAAATACAGGAGGATATACGCCGGTACCGTAACGTCTTTCATTAGCGTTGATGATGCCAATGAAAAGGCTAAGAAGATACTGGAAGAAGAGGGCATGAAATGGGTTAATGAAAATACCAAATGCGAGCCTGTTGTTGATGAATGCAAATTTGATTTTTGAAAATGAGCAACGTAAAATTTAATCCGACAGAAGGTGAGAATGATAAACTGGTGTCGGTGTTTTCTGAAATAAATGAAGGTCTTGATACGACTTTGAATTACACTATTTCCGATGAAGGGAATAAGGCTAAGAAGAGCATCGTAGTTAATCAAGTTGGTAAAAGGGAAAAGTTTTTATCGAAGAAAGGGGAGGAATCTGAGCCTTTTGTTTTGTCTGATGGTAATACTTTCAACGTTCTTAAAGAAGGTGCTTCAGGATCAGCATCCGCTTGGGCTGATGACCAGCTCCCTCCAGAAGCCACAGAATCAGTTGGCGACAAAAGCCTTCTCCCTTCTTGGGATTTTTACCTTATAGACATGACTCAAAATACCGGAGACAAAGTGCGTCCGGTAGGAAAGCTTCGTAAGAATAATCTCCTTAGATTTGAAAACGGAGATTTTGCTCCTACGGTGGGCATAACCGAGGAAATGAGAGCCGAATGCGATGTGGAACTGTATTTAGATAACGGTCATAAAAATAAGTATTGTGATGCCGGAGCATTTGACGCTAAGGCTTTTTATGAAGAGTATGGCATTAGTCAAAAACTTTATAATGCTTCAGGATCAGAGGTAAGAATTTTAAGACCTTGGGAGACTACTTCAAAGAATTATAGCATATTCTTAGGATGTAGCAAGAGTCTATATGTAGCTGATAAGGTAGTTGGTAAAAGCGGGAAAATATGGTCTGGTGTGTACGACGCAGACACGGTTCCTATGCTGGACGGACTTGACCTGCGCCAGACGTGCCCTGTGCTTCCGCCCACAGCCTTATCTCCTGGACCGGTATGTACAGTAGACTCCAAGGCAAGATCTTTCTTTTTCTTGTATGAAGGAGAAACAAATTGTAAATCCGGAGCCGGAGTTGGTAACGCCTGCACGATGTTTTTAAATGGAAGAACTTATCCGAGAAGCAATGATGTAAATCAAATCAATATAGCTAAGTATTCGAGGGCTAATAACGTAGATCCTGAATCTTCTTATCCTTTTTCTGAAGGTGGGTTTTTGACCTTGAATGCCTATATCATATACCTTGAAATGTTGTACGGTACTAAATACTTAGTCAATCCAGACACTTTCGGCTCAGGAATATCAAGTAATAGCGGAGTAGGTAATGATGTCAATTATCGCAAATATGGAGGAGTGAAATACCGCAAAAAAGGAGAAGAGTCGTGGTTGTATGGAGTATGGACTACAAATGCCTCTATTATACATTATGAACCTGCTAAAAAAACTAATTTTTCTTACCTCATAAATTCAGAATATCCTAAAGAACAGTGCATGGAAAGCCAGATGGCGGCTTCTTTTGCATTTGAGGCAGGAATAGAGGAAGGATTGGAGTTCGATTTTTATGGAGGAAAATATTGGTATAAGAACGTCCAGGGAGCCAAGAGTATGGTTGAAGGTCATATGAATGTTATTGTGTTTAAGGAAATGACCGGCACTATATCAGCCTTAAACGAAAATGACGAACCGGCAGAATTTGATTTGGAAGTTATTTTAAGGATGTCTTTATACGATGGTATGAATCTGTCTGGAGACGTCTTTAGGTATTGCGGAGGAGGATACGAACAGGTAGGGACTTGTTTAAATGATCCTAATGTCACTCGAATAGGTAATACTATTGATATTTATATAGAGCCAGATCAAAAGAAATGGACATATGAGAAAAGGTCTACTATAAATAATGGTGAGGTTTTTAATTTTGAATCTAAATATAAAAAGATAGCAACTACCCAGAATTTAGGAGATAGTTTTGCTTTACACCGTATTCCTTATACCGGATGGAAGGATAAAAAAGGGGGAAGTATCGGAACAGGAGAATGTCTTTATACAGTGGACCAACGCGGCAAATCTCGTTCGGCGACTAATCCGGCCATCGGCTCCTATGAAGTGGAGAAAGCCACGTCGATAGAGCGTGTAGCTGTTGAGAAATTGTTTTGGCCTAATCCTGCGCAAGGCAATATCAACTTGACGGAAGGTGTTTCGAATATCGCTATTTATGATTTGCAAGGCAGTTTGGTAAAAGAGGTCGCTATGCCTGCACAAGCTGTTTCTGTGGAAGGTTTGAATCCCGGAATTTATCTGATTCGTATCACTCTAAACGGTAACGAACACAACCATCGCTTGGTTATTAAATAATAGAATTCATCATGTGTTTAAAAACGGGAGCTTCGCGAAGTTCCCGTTTTTTTGTAAAATGAGTAGAGGGTAAGCCGGTGTACCTGAGTTATGAGTTCAGTAGAGAATCCGAGGGGTAGACATGTATTTTAGCTATGGAATTTTTGAAGATAAACACATACCGAACTTTTAGGGAGAGTTTGATTCTTGTTTAAAGTGTATTACTCCTTCTCCCCTTGTACTTTGCAACGCAAAATATAGGAGAGAAGTGTGAATACCTTCGATAACAGGAACAGGGTAGTGTATCTCCCCCTCCCCCTGTGTTCCTGTAAGGAATATAGGGGGAGTGCCCACAGGGCGAGGGGGTTGAATTCTATAATCAAATGATCTTTTTCAACTCAAACTATTGTTTCTTCGGTGTCTCCTCTATATGGCTAACATAGTGCCCCGCAATGCTACGGGACACGGTAGGGAGAGGTTGAGATGTATTTCTGCCTTCGCTCCTGCTTCGATTTACGTGCGATTCCTTCGTAATATCACGAGCCACCATGGCAAGAGGAGAGGACTAAGATGCTGCTTCGAATATTCTTTTTATCTCTACCCGCGAACACAAGAGAGAATTTGAAAGACGATTCCCTTTGATTTCTATTGAGTCGATATCCTCACTAATTATAGGCTGAACCGAGTTATGAGGTAACGTTGTCGTCGGGGCAGATAAAGGACAGATGCATTTTAAATTCCTTCATTGAGGGTGGCGGGATTGTAGTCGATAGATTTTTGGAATCTCATTCAAGGCCTGTATATGGCCGTGCGTTGTTTATGTTATTTTTGCATATAATGTCGTCGTTCTTCGGGCGAGAATTTTTCAATGGCGTAGCGAAGCATGGTTCGAGGCATATCGCGATAACGGGTGTCGAGGAAAGTACAGAGCCGGATTTTATCTTTTTTCCCGACCTCTCGCAGCATCCAGCCTACGGCTTTGCGGATTAGGTCATGTTTGTTGTACAAGAGAATATCGGCAATAGCGAGCGTATCGTCGAAGCGGCCTTTGCGGATCCATTGCCAAGTGGAGACAATCGAAATGCGCTGTTCCCAGATGAGGCTGCTTTGGGCCAGTTGATAGAGTGGGGTGTGGTCTTGTTCTTCGAGATAGCCTCCGACGATTTGTGCTGCGGATAAATCGACCAAATCCCAGTTGTTGATATATGCGGTATTGGATAAATAGGTGTGGTATATCGCTTCTCGACGGTTGGCATCGGCTTTTTTGAATTGTTCGACCATACATAACAAAGCGGACATGCGCAATTCGTGAACCGGGTTATGTAACAGGATTTCGAGTTGGTCGAGCGGGGTATCTAAGTATTGTTTGACGATACTGCGTGTTACAGGAACGGGGATGCCGATGAATATGTCTTGCTCGCCGTATTCTCCTTTTCCTGTTTTAAAGAATCCAGAGAGAGTTTTTACTTTGTCGGGGTTGGCTGCCGCCCGAATCGCTTGCTCTATGTCTTGTGCTGTGTGCATGATTGAAGATGTCGAGTTTTATTTAAGAAAGGTTCTTTCATTGTTTGCTTCCAAAATTTTCATTTGTTGAATGGCTATTTGGTTAAGTTTGATGAGCCGTTCTTTTTGAGGAATACCTTGTTCTATGAATACGGCATTGAGATTTTCCATATTCGATAAACAAATGAGTTGGTTGATCGTAGCATAGTCTCGAATATTACCTTTTTTGTTAGGATTGGTTTCTCTCCATTGAGCAGCGGTTATACCGAAAAGCGCCATATTCAATACATCTGCTTCGTTTGCATATATGATATTTGCTTGTTGATTTGTAAGTTCCGAGGGAATAAGATTTTGTTTAATGGCATCTGTATGTATGCGATAATTGATTTTTGAGAGTTCTCGTTTGGCAGACCAGCCTAACAGTTTTTGCTCGTCTTCTTTTAGCCGTTGGAATTCCCTAATCAGGTAAACTTTAAATTCAGGACTTATCCACATTGCAAATTCCATAGCAATGTCTTTATGAGCATAGGTTCCACCATAACGACCGGTTTTGGATACAATGCCTATCGCATGTGTGCTTTCTGTCCATTCTTTGGCACTTAGACGGAAGCTGTTTAATCCGGCTTGGGATTTAATTCTGTCGAATTCGACAGAATTAAAATTTGGATTATAAACTTTTTCCCAAATGCCTAAAAATTCTATCGTATTTCTGTTGCGCAACCAATTGTAGAAAAAATATTCTCCATCTTTGGCACGTAACATGTCGGTTAATGAGATATAGTCATTATCGTTGATTTGTATAATTCTAATCTCGGTGTCCTCTACTTTTATTTTTGCCATATCGATATTTGTTAAGAAACGAATTTATAAATAAAATTTTATGGATAAATATAATTTTTGATTTTTTTGAAATTTGAAATTTTAGCTTCTTTGGTATAGTTGTTGTCTTTTATAATTATTGTTTTGACAATGTTTTTAGATGTTAATTTTAAGGGGCTCTGTTGAAAAATTTGCGGATAGGCGGCAAGGTGATGGAAAATATTCGATTCTCAGGAAGATAAAATTTGAATAAATGATTGATATATAGTTGTATATGATGAAAATTGGAATGCGGGAATCAAGAAGAAATAGAATTGTCGGTTCTTTGGGTTGGGTGTAAATCCTTTTTTGGGGAAAGAAAAAGAGTTGGTTTGCTTAAAATGACTATTTTTGTAGTGAAGCTACGAAACATAGATTACGTGTTGTCATCGTCAAGTAAATTTGTTTTTACTCAGGGTTTGTGCTATGTTCGTTTTTTAGAAAGATAATTTGAAAACAGTCTCGGCATGGTTCTCAATTACATTTGGATCGCATTTTTCGTTATTGCCTTTGTGGTGGCGGTGGTACAGACTTTCGTATATGGAAACACGGGAATCTGGACCGATATTATGAATGCTTCGTTTTCCTCGGCTCGGAGTGCGTTCAATATTTCTTTGGGTTTGACAGGTGTTCTTACGTTGTGGCTCGGACTTATGAAAATAGGGGAGCGGGGTGGGGTAGTCGCTGTTTTGTCGCGTTGGATCAGTCCGTTGTTTTCCCGACTTTTCCCGGGAGTTCCCAAAGGGCATCCGGCTTTGGGGTCGATGTTCATGAATGTTTCTGCCAATATGTTGGGGTTGGACAATGCTGCTACTCCATTGGGATTGAAGGCAATGAGAGAGTTGCAAGAGTTGAATCCCAAGAAGGACACGGCGACCGATGCCATGCTGATGTTCTTGGTTTTGAACGCTTCGGGGTTGACCTTGATTCCTATCGGGGTGATGACTTATCGGGCACAGATGGGGGCAGCCAATCCTTCGGACGTTTTCTTGCCCATTTTAATCGCCACGTTCATGGCGACGTTCGTGGGGCTTTTGGCATTGTGTATCAAACAGCGAATCAATATATTCGACCGGGTAATTCTGCTATGGGGATTGGGGCTTACCGCTTTTGTGGGCGGGGTGTTTTATTATTTCTCCTCTTTGCCGGAAGAGAAGATTTCGTCTTATTCGGCTTTTGCAGCCAACAGTATTCTGTTTACGATTATCGTAATTTTTATCGTGGCGGGGTTTGTCAAGCGAATCAATGTTTATGATGCTTTTATAGAGGGCGCGAAAGAGGGTTTTAAGACGGCGGTTATGATCATACCCTATTTAGTGGCTATTCTCGTGGCTATCGGGATATTTCGGGCATCGGGAGCGATGGATTATATCGTCGAGGGTTTTGCTACGGTTTTCGGTTGGTTGGGAATAGATACCGAATTTGTGGGGGCATTGCCTACGGCTTTGATGAAGTCGTTGAGCGGTAGCGGTTCGCGAGGTATGATGGTCGATGCGATGTCGGCTTATGGTGTAGACTCCTTTGTGGGTAGGGTAGCTTGTACCGTGCAAGGATCGACCGACACGACATTTTATATCTTGGCGGTCTATTTCGGTAGCGTAGGGGTGCGTAAGACCCGCTATGCGGTCGGCTACGCTTTGCTGGCCGATGTGATAGGGGCTATTTCGGCTATTACGGTTTCTTATTTCTTCTTCAAGTAATTCTTATTCGCAGAATTGCACTATCTTTGCAGAGTATGCGGAAATGGGTTCGTACCTCGTATAACCGAGGATTCGGCCTCCGTAGCTGTGCGTTGCGAGTGTTTTATAAGATAAAAGAGATAAAGTCATGGCTGTGAGTTATTTTGCCGAAGACGTCAAGATGCCGGCGATAAAAAAGAGAGAAACGACCGATTGGATACGTCGTGTCGCTTCGGAGTATGGGAAGAAATGCGGCGATATAGCCTATATCTTTTGTTCCGATGAGAAGATTCTCGAAGTGAATAAGGCTTATTTGCAGCATGACTATTATACCGATGTGATTACGTTTGACTATACCGAGGGCGATAAAATAGGCGGTGATATATTTATCAGCGTGGATACTGTCCGTTCCAATGCGGAACAGTTCGGAACCGATTATGACGAAGAGCTTCATCGGATTATCATACACGGTGTTTTGCATTTGTGCGGTATCAACGATAAAGGCCCGGGTGAGCGTGAGATAATGACTCGTCATGAGAACGAGGCTTTGAAGCTGAGGTGATTGAATATATTTCTGATTTCTATGTAGCGGGGGAGGGTTCTTTCCCGATAAAAGTCATGGAGAAATAAGATACGATGGATTTTAATTACGATGTGATAGTGGTGGGTGCAGGGCATGCCGGGTGTGAAGCGGCGTGTGCTTCGGCCAATCTTGGTTCGAAAACCCTGCTTATTACTATGGATATGAATAAGATAGCTCAGATGAGCTGTAATCCTGCGGTCGGTGGTATCGCCAAAGGGCAGATTGTTCGTGAGATTGATGCGTTGGGAGGATTCATGGGGATTGTGACTGATGAGACGGCGATACAATTCAGAATGCTGAACCGCTCGAAAGGTCCGGCCATGTGGAGTCCTCGTTCACAGAGCGACCGAACCAAGTTTATTGCTACATGGCGCTCTATTTTGGAAAATACGGAGAATCTATATATGTGGCAAGACTCTGTTAATCAGGTTCTTGTGAAAGACGGGCGCGTGACGGGCGTGGTGACGGATATGAACGTGACGTTTACGGCGAAATGCGTGGTGTTGACGACCGGTACTTTTATGAACGGTTTGATGCATATCGGTCGTACCCGACTGCAAGGGGGGCGTATCTCTGAGCCGGCATCGCACGGTATTACCGAGCAGCTCGTGGAGCTGGGTTTTACTGCCGGACGTATGAAAACGGGAACACCGGTTCGAATCGATGGCCGAAGTATTCATTTCGAGGAGGCGACCGAGCAGAGGGGAGAGGACGATTTTCACAAGTTTTCTTTCCTCGATTTCCAGCCTCGTCCGTTGAAACAACGTAGCTGTTGGACTATTTATACGAATGAGCAAGTACACGATATATTGCGTGCAGGTCTGCCCGATTCGCCTTTGTATAACGGTCAGATACAAAGTATAGGACCTCGCTATTGTCCCAGTATAGAGACAAAAATAGTGACATTTCCCGATAAAACGGAACACCAGTTGTTTCTCGAACCAGAAGGGGAGACTACGCAGGAATATTATTTGAACGGTTTTTCTTCGTCGTTGCCTTTGGATATTCAGGTAAAGGCTTTGCAAGAAATTCCGGCATTGCGAGATGTGCGCATATATCGTCCGGGTTATGCGATCGAATATGATTATTTCGACCCGACACAATTAAATCATAATTTGGAAACTAAACAGATTTCCAATCTTTTCTTTGCGGGACAAATCAATGGCACGACGGGGTATGAAGAGGCCGGAGGACAGGGGCTTATCGCCGGAATAAACGCTCATATCAATTGTCACGGAGGTGCTCCGTTTACATTGGGGCGGGACGAAGCCTATATAGGGGTTTTGATCGACGATTTGGTGACAAAAGGTGTTGATGAACCTTATCGTATGTTCACTTCGAGAGCCGAATATCGTATTTTGTTGCGTCAGGACGATGCCGATATGCGCCTTACCGAGCGAGCTTATCGGTTAGGGTTGGCGAAACGGGAGCGATATGATTTGTTGACGGCGAAACGGGATAGCGTGGATCGTTTGATTCGGTTTGCACAAAACTATTCTATAAAACCGGCCTATATAAACGAAGGTTTGGAAGCTCTGGGAACAGCTCCCTTGAAACAGGGGGTGCGATTGATCGATTTGATATTACGTCCCCAGTTGGATATGGCCAAACTTTCGACATTGGTTCCTGCGTTGAAACAAGAAATTTCTGTTATAAAGAATCGCAGAGAAGAAATTGTAGAGGCTGCCGAGATTAAGATGAAGTATCAAGGTTATATCGATAGGGAGAAAATGATTGCCGATAAAATTTCTCGTTTGGAACATATTCGCATACGAGGGAAATTCGATTATAGCCAGATACATGCATTATCGACCGAAGCTCGTCAGAAATTGGAAAGAATAGATCCCGAGACCATAGCGCAGGCTTCGCGCATACCGGGTATTTCGCCGAGCGATATAAATATATTGCTGCTGTTGATGGGACGTTAATGTTTCACGTGAAACAAATCGCTGGAAAGCCTTTAAATAAAGGGATAGAACGAATAAAACAATAAAAATAAAATGAGTGTAGAGATTATTAAAAGTAAGATTCGCGATGTTGTTGACTTCCCTCAAAAGGGAATTGTTTTTAGAGATTTGACAACAGTTTTCAAAGATGCGGATTGTTTGAGGGAATTGTCGGATATGCTTACTGCCATATATGCCGAAAAGGGTATTACGAAAGTAGTGGGTATAGAGTCTCGCGGTTTTATTATGGGGCCTATATTAGCGACGCGTATCGGAGCCGGATTCGTGCCTATGCGCAAACCGGGAAAGCTTCCTGCTGAAACTTGGCAGGAAAGTTATACCAAAGAGTATGGCGTAGATGTCATAGAAATTCACAAGGATGCCCTTTGTGAAAACGATGTTGTTTTATTGCACGATGATTTGTTGGCGACAGGTGGGACTATGTTGGCCGCTTATAATTTGGTAAAACGATTCAACCCGAAGAAAGTCTATGTCAATTTTCTCGTTGAATTGGAGTTTTTGAAAGGACGGAATTTATTTCCGAACGATGTGGAAATCGAATCTCTGATAAAATATTGATACGGATTGATCGATAAAAACGAAAATATTAAGAATAAGCTCGCCCTTTTACCGGATACCCCGGGCGTATACCAATATTTCGATAAAACGGGAAAGATTATTTATGTAGGTAAGGCGAAGAATCTGAAACGTCGTGTGTCTTCTTATTTCAATAAGGTGCATGATTCGCCTAAGACTAATATTCTTGTCAAAAATATTTATGATCTTCAATATATCGTCGTCAAGACCGAGGAAGATGCTTTGCATCTTGAAAACAGCCTTATCAAAGCATACAAGCCCCGGTATAACGTTTTGTTGAAAGACGACAAGACTTATCCGTGGATTTGTTTGCGTAACGAACATTTTCCCCGGGTGTTTCTGACTCGCAAAGTTTATAAAGACGGTTCGAAATATTATGGCCCGTATGCCAATGTACACTTGGCGAAAACCGTGTTGGGGTTAATTCGAGAATTATATCCTATTCGCACATGTAATTATGCATTGACACCTGAAAATATCGAAAAAAATCGTTTTCGGGTTTGTCTGCAATATCACATTAAAAATTGCAAAGGGTGTTGTGTAGGCAAAATATCGGAACAAGAATATAACGGATATATCGAACAGGTGCGTCAGATTCTCAACGGAGACATACACCAATTGAGTAACCATTTGTTGGAAGAGATGTCGGCTCTGTCTACTGAATTGCGCTTCGAGGAAGCTCAGGTTGTTAAGGAAAAATACGATTTAATCGAGAAGTATAAAGCTAAATCGGTTATCGTGAATCCGGCTTTGCACGAAATCGATGTCTTTTCTTACGATGAGGACGAGGGGGTAGCTTTTGTGAATTATATGCACGTGCGAGGCGGCTCGATCGTACAAAGTATTACTATCGAGTATAAGAAAAAGCTCGATGAATCTGCTTCTGAAATTTTGTCATTGGGTATTGCCGAATTACGTTCCCGATTCGGAAGTCGGGCTAAGGAGGCTCTTGTACCGTTTTTGCCGGAGTCTGATTTTGTTGACCTTGAATTTGTCGTTCCGCAAAGGGGGGATAAGAAAAAATTACTCGCGGTATCGGAGCAGAATGTGAAGCAATATAAGGTAGATCGATTGAAACAAAGCGAGAAGCTGAATCCAGAACAGAGAGTCATGCGGATATTGACCCGGATACAACAGGATTTCAGGTTGCCCGAATTGCCGTGGCACATGGAATGTTTCGACAATTCAAATATACAGGGTACGAATCCGGTCGCCTCATGTGTGGTGTTCAAGAAGGCGAAACCATCGAAAAAAGACTATCGCCATTTCGATATTAAGACTGTCGTGGGGCCTGACGATTTTGCTTCCATGCGTGAGATTATTTATCGCCGGTATCGTCGTTTGCTCGATGAAGGAGAGGAGTTACCGCAGTTGATTATTGTCGATGGCGGGAAAGGGCAATTGAGTGCGGCTTTGGAGTCGATCGACGCTCTTGGATTGAGGGGTAAAGTTTCGATAGTGGGTATTGCCAAGCGTTTAGAGGAAATTTATTTTCCCGGAGATTCCTTGCCTCTTTATATAGACAAGAATTCGGAGTCGTTACGAGTTATTCAGCACATGCGAGACGAGGCTCACCGGTTCGGTATTACATTTCATCGAAATAAACGGAGTAAAGGGCAGGTGAAGTCGGCGTTAGATTCCATTCCCGGTATCGGCCCCAAGAGTCGGGATTTGTTGCTGTCTCATTTCAAGAGTGTGAAACGGATTAAGGAGGCTTCGGAATCTGATTTGATGGCAGTCGTGGGGACGGCGAAAGCTAAAATCATAAAAAAATATTTGATTTAAATTATAATTATTTGATTTTCAGTTTTTTAATTTGCTGTCCCTTTATGAATGGCTTTGAAAGTCGTTATACTACGTATGATCAAGTAAGTTTGCTTCTGTTTTGGATTTACATTATCTTTGTCTAATGCGAAAATAGGATGCGATTCGGAATGAAAAACGAGTGTATTCGTTTTATCTTGTACACTCCTTTCTCTATCTTTGCATGATAAGAAATGAATTTCCTATGAGAGTAGTCGTTCAAAGAGTGAAGAGGGCTTCGGTGCGGATAGGCGGAGAATTACATTCCTCCATAGAAGCCGGTCTTTTGATATTGTTGGGAGTGGAAGATAGCGACGAATCGTCGGATATCGAATGGTTGGTGAAGAAATGTGCTAATCTGCGTATCTTTGACGATGAGAACGGGGTTATGAACCGATCTTTAATCGATATGAACGGAGAAGTGATGATTGTTAGTCAGTTCACGTTAATGGCATCGACCAAGAAGGGAAACAGGCCCTCTTATATCCGGGCGGCCGGACATGAGCACGCTGTCCCTATGTACGAGGCTTTTTGCCGTCGTTTTTCGGAGGAAATTTCCAAAACGGTGGCTACGGGTGTCTTCGGCGCCGACATGCAGGTAGAGCTCGTGAACGACGGGCCGGTAACGATTTGTATGGATACGAAAAACAAGGAGTGATCTTATGACGATAAAAGAAGCGCAGGAACAGGTCGATAAATGGATTAAAAGCGTTGGCGTGAGATATTTCAGCGAATTGACGAATATGGCTATATTGACCGAAGAAGTGGGAGAGGTGGCGCGCATCATTTCCCGTCGGTACGGCGATCAGTCGTTTAAATCGGGGGAGGAGAACAGTGATTTATCGGACGAATTGTGCGATGTTTTCTGGGTATTGCTGTGCCTTGCCAACCAGACAGGGGTAGATTTGACCTCTGCTTTTGAAAAGAATATGGAGAAGAAGACAAATAGAGATAAAACAAGACATATCAACAATCCTAAATTAACAAAAAATGGATAGATACGAAGAAATGTTGAGTCGGTATAAAACCGATTTAGACGATGCACAAGTGGCAGCGGCCGTAGAAAAGATTGTGCGGGATAATTTGGCAACGAACAGTACTCCCGATGTATATAAGTTTTTGTTCAGTTGTATCGATCTGACTTCGTTGCATACAGAGGATAATACCGATTCGATTACTAAGTTTACCAAACGAGTGAACGATTTCGAAGAAGAGCATCCGGAGATGCCCAGCGTGGCCGCGATTTGCGTGTATCCTAATTTCGCGGGTACGGTTCGCGCCAATCTCGATGTGTCTTCTGTGAATATCGCTGCCGTGTCCGGCGGTTTTCCCACTTCGCAGACTTTTACCGAGGTGAAAGTAGCCGAGACGGCTTTGGCTCTCGGCGATGGAGCCGATGAAATAGATATCGTCATCAATGTGGGTAATTTTTTAGGCGGAAATTACGAGGAAATGTGCCAAGAAATCGAAGAACTCAAACAAACTTGTAGAGATGCTCATTTGAAAGTGATCCTCGAAACAGGAGCCTTAAAAACGGCTTCTAATATTAAGAAGGCTTCTTTGTTGTCTATATACTCGGGAGCCGATTTCATAAAGACTTCTACGGGTAAGAGCGAGCCGGCTGCGACTCTCGAAGCCGCTTATGTGATGTGTCAGGCCATTAAGGAATATTATGAGCAGACCGGGACGATGATCGGGTTTAAGCCTGCCGGTGGAATTTCTACGACAGCCGATGCTGTGAAGTATTATTGTGTGGTGAAAGAAGTGCTCGGTGAGAAATGGTTGACTAACGAATATTTCAGAATCGGAGCCAGCCGTTTGGCCAACAATTTACTTTCGGATATTTGGGGAAATCCCACGAAGTTCTTCTAAATAAAGTCGTTTGACGAAAATAAAGAAGCCCGGTACAATCCGGGCTTCTTTATTTTTATGATTTGCCAGCATGCTAAATGAACGAATCGTCATAAGCCATTTTTGCGTCGGTCACGAATTGTTTTATTTTCTGTTCTTCGCTTTTGGGGCAGATGAGCAGCACATTATCGGCTTCGGCTATGATGTAATCGTGAAGTCCTTCGACAACGACCAATTTTTCCCCCTTAACGGCTATGACACTGCCCGTTGTGTTGTAAAGTAACGCTTTGCAGTTTTGGGTTACGTTTTCGTCTTTATTTTTGGGTGAGTGGTCGTACAGCGCACTCCAAGAACCTAAATCGCTCCACCCGAATTCTGCGCAAAGCACAAATACGTTCGAGGCTTTTTGTAACGAATCATACAATTAAAATTTAGAAGTTAAAGGATAAAAACATTTGCTGTGTTGAACTCAACGATG
>ENA-UESC01001708-UESC01001708.1-human-gut-metagenome-genome-assembly--contig:-NODE-1708-length-15628-cov-3.872034_pt1 | contig 15628 bp, 14 predicted proteins | sample MGYA00242998_ERZ507999 | MGnify/ENA primary metagenome ERZ507999 (study PRJEB26167, sample SAMN06115465) | human gut metagenome | host: Homo sapiens | place: China:Hubei | collected 2016-04-27... | reverse complement strand
GGCGATGGAGCTGTCCTTGTTGTACTGCCCCTGGAGCACGCCGGAGCACTCAAAGTCGTAGACGGTCTGGCGGAATTCCTCCTTCCCGTCCGCGCCGGTGAACACCAGCTCGGCCCTGCCGGGGCCGGGCACCCGGTACTCGGTGCACCTATAAACGTCGCCGTAGGCGTGGCGTGCGATGGTGATGGGATGCTTCCAGGTCTTGACCACCGGGGAGATGCCCCTGACCATGATAGGGGCGCGGAACACGGTGCCGTCCAGGATGGCGCGGATGGTGCCGTTGGGAGACTTCCACATCTGGGAGAGCCGGTACTCCTCCGCCCGCGGGGCGTTGGGGGTGATGGTGGCGCACTTGCCCGCCGCGCCGTACTTCTTGGTGGCCTCGGCGGCGTCCACGGTCACCTGGTCCTTCGTCCGCTCCCGCTCGGGCAGGCCCAGGTCGTAATACTCGGTTTTCAGGTCGATGTAGGGCAGGAGCAGCTCGTCCTTGATCTGCTGCCACAGCACGCGGGTCATCTCGTCCCCGTCCATCTCCACCAGCGGGGTAGTCATCTGAATCTTTTCCATGGTCTCCTCCTCGGTTGGTTTTATCGCATTTCCTGGGCCAAATTATACCCCCATCCGTCAAAAATGGCAAGGGATTCCGTGTGTTTTGCCTCTTGTCCCGCCCGGGTTGGATCGGCTATACTGGAACACAGCCACAAAGAGAAAAGAGGATTGTCCCGTGTTCAGCAAGCAGGCCCTGCGCAGGCTTATTCTGCCCTTAATTATCGAACAGTTTCTGGCCGTCATGGTGGGTATGGCGGACATCATGATGGTCTCCTCCGCCGGAGAGGCCGCAGTCTCCAGCGTGGCGCTGGTGGATCTCATCAACGTCCTGATCATCAACATCTTTGCCGCCCTGGCCACCGGGGGCGCGGTGGTGTGCGCCCAGTCCATCGGCGCCCAAAACCTGGAGCGGGCCAACCGGGCAGCCAACCAACTTCTGTATATCGTCACCGCCGCTGCCCTGGGGATCATGGTTCTGGTGCTTTTCTGCAAGGCAGGGCTGCTGGGCCTGCTGTTCGGCCAAGTGGAGCCGGAGGTGATGGAGGGGGCCGTCACCTACTTTGTCATCTCCGCCCTCTCCTATCCCTTCATCGCCGTCTACAACGGCTGCGCCGCCCTGCTGCGGGCCATGGGCAACTCCAAGGCCTCCATGTGCGTCTCCGCCTACATGAACGGGCAGAACATTGCGGGCAACGCTGTCTTTGTGTTCGTGTTCCACCAGGGTGTGGCGGGCGTGGCCCTCTCCTCCCTGCTGTCCCGCATCGCGGCCGCCGGACTCATGCTGGCCCTGCTCCACGGCCGGCGCAACCCCGTGCGGGTGTCCGGCCTGCTCCGCTTCCGATTCGAACCGGCGGTCATGGCACAGATTCTCCGCATCGGCGTGCCCAACAGCCTGGAAAACAGCTTCTTTCAACTGGGCCGGGTGCTGCTGGTGAGCCTGATCTCCACCTTCGGCACGGCCCAGACCGCCGCCAACGCCGTGGCTAACAACATCGACAATTTCGGCGTCATTCCCGGCCAGGCCCTGGGCCTTGCTCTCATCACCGTGGTGGGCCAGTGTGTGGGGGCCGGAGACTGGGATCAGGTGCGCGCCTACACCAAGCGGCTGGTCAAGCTCACCTACCTGTGTACCTGGGGGCTCAACGCTGCGCTGCTGCTGGGTCTGCCCCTCATCCTGCGCCTCTACAGCCTGACGCCGGAGACCCAGTGGTACGCCGCGGTGCTCATCTTCATCCACAACGGCTGCGCAATGCTGTTTTGGCCCCTGGCCTTCACCATGCCCAACGCCCTGCGGGCCGCCGGTGACGTGAGGGTGCCCATGGTCATTTCCATCACCTCCATGCTTGTGGTGCGGGTGGGGGGCAGCTATCTGCTGGGCCTCCACTTCGGCCTGGGCGCCATCGGCGTGTGGCTGGCCATGGTGGGGGACTGGGTCGTTCGGCTCATCTGCTTCGTGCTCCGCGCCCGAAAAAAGCTGTGGCTGGAGCACCGCTGAATACGCGCACCCGAAGCCATTCGGGTGCGCGTTTTCTTTACCAGAGGCCCAGCGCGTACTGCATGCCCAGGCTCACTGCCGTGATGGCCGCCCAGCAGCACAAGCCCATCAGAATGGGTCTGCCGCCGGTCCTGACGAGTTTGATCAGATCGGTATTGAGCCCAATGGCCGCCATGGCCATGATGATGAAGAACTTGGACAGCTCCTTAAAAGGAGCAAAGGCCGCTGCGTCCACTCCTGCCAGGGACGCCCCCGTAGTAATCAGGGAAGCCAGCATGAAGAACAGGAGGAAGAAGGGGAACACCCGCCGGGTCATCGACTGGGTGGCGGAGACCTTCCGCCCCGGGGAGGTGCTGTTTTCCCTCATGAGCCAGTATACGCCCCAGCCAGGGGCAGAAGGGAAACTGGCCCGCCACGTGACCAAGGCGGAGTACCGGGCGGCAGTGGAGTACATGGAAAACTGCGGGATCACCGACGGCTACACCCAGGAGCGGACGTCGGCCAGGGAGGAGTACACCCCGGCCTTTGACCTGCGGGGAATTTGAGTGCCTGCCTTCAGACGCGGTATGGACAAATTCCATGGCCTATGTTATGTTGGAAAAAACAAGACCGAGGGGGCGGAGAGATGATCCGCGGCAAGTGGAAGTGGCTGTTGATCCTGCTGGCGGCGCTGGCTGTGCTGGTGGGGCTGATGGCTTTGGAGACCCTGCTGGGCAGCGTCCGCAAGTGCGGCTGAGCCCCGGCGGCCCTATTTGCAGAGGAGGGATTTCATGGCCCGAAGCGTGAAGCGAGTGGTACTGGTCCTACTGGCGGCGGCCGTCCTGGCCTTTGCAGCCTGGATGCTGTGGCCCCGCTCCATCGGGGATGCGGTGGATCTGGAGGGCGAGGATTTTTACGGCTTTTTGGTCACCCTCGATGTGCGAGACGGGCAGAGCCAGACAGACTCTGAGAGCTATACTGTCTCTGCGGACAGCGAACAGGCAGAGGCAATCCTGGAGCTGTTGGATCAGTACACCTATCATTTCTGCTGGGATACACTGACAGTCGCAGACGTTATTTCGGAGATCGGCGACATCATCGTGGATCTGGATGCCAGCGGGGACCTTGAGCGGAAGCTTTCCGTCTCCAACGGCACCGGCAAAGCCAGGGTCAACGGCCGGGTGGTCCGTATCGGCTATTTTGGCAGTGGGCAGGCCGCCGCACTGTGCGAACAGCTCTCCGCTATCCTCCGGGGCGAATCGGGGGTTGCAAACTGAATCCCGTGTCTTTATAATGAGAGGGCTGTCCGGTGCGGACAGCCCGATTTTTGTGTGTTTTGGGAGAGACCTGCTATGAAGCTGGAGAACAATCTGGGCACGGACGCCATCCGGCCCCTGGTGCTGCGGATCGCCATACCCAGTATGCTGGCCCAGTTCGTCAGCGTGCTGTACAGCATCGTGGACCGCATCTACATCAGCAACATCCCCTTGGTGGGGGAGACCGCTCTCGCGGGCGTGGGGGTCTGCGGGCCGGTGGTGACGCTGATCGGCGCATTCGCCTCTCTTATCGGCGTGGGCGGCGCGCCGCTCATGAGCATCCGCATGGGGGCGGGTAAAACGGAGGAGGCCCGGCGGATCCTCTCCAACAGCTTTCTGATGCTGTGTGTCTGCTCCGTGGCGCTGATGGCGGGGGTGTTCCCCCTGCGCCAGCCCATGCTGATGGCCTTCGGCGCAAGCGATGCCACCTACGGCTACGCCAATACCTATTTCACCGTCTATCTCTGCGGGACGGTGTTCAACCTGCTGGCTCTGGGGCTGAACCAGTTCATCATCTGCCAGGGCTACGCCCGGAAGGGCATGATCTCCGTCATGCTGGGGGCGGCACTGAACATCGTGCTGGACCCGGTGTTCATCTTTCTCTTTGACATGGGGGTGGCTGGGGCTGCCGTGGCCACGGTCCTCTCTCAGCTGGTTAGCTGCCTCTATGTACTGCGGTTCCTCTTCGGCAAGTCTGTGCCCATCGCCATCACTTTCGGCGGTTACGACGGGCGGCTGATGCTCCGCATCCTGGCGGTGGGCATGACGCCCTTCCTCATCATCGGCGTGGACAACATCATGATTATCTCCATGAACGCCATCCTCCAGTCCTATGGCGGGGCGGAGCTGGGAGACCGTCTGGTGACCTGCGCCACCATCGCCCAGAGCTTCATGCTGGTGGTGACCATGCCCCTGGGAGGCATTTCCGCCGGCACAGGCACCATCCTGGCGTACAACTACGGCGCCCGGCGGCGGGACCGGATCCTGAAGGCCCAGGCATTCATCGCCGGACTGTGCGTGGCCTATGTGACGGCCCTGTTTCTGCTGGCCCGTCTGGGGGGAGCTCTCTTCGTGCGCCTCTTCACCACGGAGCCGGAGCTGGCAGCGGAGGCCCTCTCCGCCATCCACATCTGCACCCTGGCCCTGATCCCCCTGGGGCTGCAGTACGCCATTGTGGACGGATTCACCGGCATGGGAAAGGTACAGCTGGCCCTGCCCCTGTCCGCCTTCCGGAAGGCGGTGTACTTTATCGCCCTGTTTGCCCTGCCGGCGGTATTCGGCGCCCGGGCCGCATTCTATGCGGAACCCATCTCCGACATCGCGGGGCCGGTGGTGAGCATCGCAGTCTATGCCCTGTGCATCCGGCGGATTCTGGATTTCCCCGCGGACCCGCCCGCTGCGGAGAACAAGTCCACGCTGCCATCCTGATCGACAAAGCGGCACAGCCGAAGGCTGTGCCGCTTTGTTTGTATAAGATCGTCGGTTCAGACAGAGATGGAGAATTGCTATAAGGGGACACGAAAAGAAGGGACGTCCGCTCCGTATGGAACCAACGACCGCTCTGCAGAGCAGGGGCTGCTGCGCCGGCTTTCCTCATTCGCCGTCCTCCCCCTCCCGGCGATCCCCCAGCTTCCGCAGGGACTCCAGGGCCTCGGCAAAGGCTTTGGCGCTGGCGGAGGGGTTGCCCCGCAGGATGCGCAGGGACTGGCGATAACGCCTGGCGGTGCGGGCGCGGATGGAAGCTTCCCGGTCCCGGAGTCGGTCCAAAAGCTGCTGGACTTCCGCCCGGCGGGCCTCCAGAGACTCCTCTGTCAGGTCCCTGGCAACTGCCAGCCGGTCCCGGTAGGCCTCCAGAGCCTCCTGGATGTTGGCAAGGGCCGTCAGCTTGGCATCGGTCCGGCGGCGCAGGGACTCCTCCAGCTGGGCCTGGCGGCGTCGGGCGCCCTTGGCATAGGCCTCCTGAATCTGGCGGCGGGTGTCCTCCCAGCGCTCCTGCCGGAGCAGCCGCTCCACCTCCGTGCGCTCCCGGAAGCGGCGCAGGTCCTCCTCCGCAAAGGCGGAGATCACCTCCACCCGCTTGGCAAGGCGGCGCAGGTCCTCGTTCTCCTCCGTGAGGCGGGTGAGGACCTCCCGCAGGTCCATGGCGGCCTGGAAGGACCGGACTGCGTCTACGGTGACGGCGATGGTCAGCAGGAACGCCAGAGGATCCACCAGGAAGGCGGGCAGCCGCAGCACCAGATCCTCCACAGGCGGGTGCAGAAACCGCACCAGCAGGATGGAGAAGGCGCCCCAGGCCAGGGAGCTGGTGAGGCAGATATAGCCGTTGAGGTTGAAGGGCTGCTTGGAGTAATCCCAGTAACGGACTTTGAAGAGGGCCTCCATGGCGGCACCGGTGACATACTCCAGCGCCGTGGCGGCCAGCATGCCCAGCAGGAAAACCAGCCACAGGCTGTCCCGCACGGGGATGGTGGCCAGCAGGATGATGACGGCGCCGGTGCCATAGATGGGCAGCATGGGGCCGTGAAGAAAGCCACGGTTCACCCACTGGCGCCGCTTGGCGGAGACGTAGCAGGATTCCCACACCCAGCCGAGAAAGCAGTAGAGAAAGAAGAACAGCAGCCACTGTCCCAGGGAATAGACGTACATAAGACCTCCGGTTTCAAATGAGGGAGCCGCCCGTCCCGCCGGGGCTCTGGCGGGACGGGCGGCGGGTTCGTCCGGTCAGTGCTGTGCCGCGCCCTCCGCGGTCTCCGGCGCCTCCGCCGCCACGGCCACCCGAACATCCAGCCCCCGGCGGTGGTCCACCATGGTCACAGTGACGTCCAGGCCCTCCGCCTGGAAGTGGTCCCCCACCAGGGGCAGGCGGCCCAGCTGGTCGATCACCCAGCCGGAGACGGTGCTGGCGTCGCAGTCCCCCTTGATGGAGAACAGATCGTACAAGTCGGAGAGGTCGGCGCCGGCGGCCACCAGGAAGCTGCCGTCGCTCTGCTTGCGGAAGGACTCCACCACTTCATCGTGCTCGTCCCAGATCTCGCCCACCAGCTCCTCCAGGATGTCCTCCATGGTCAGCAGGCCCTCGGTGCCGCCGTACTCATCCACCACGATGGCCATGTGGGTCTTTTTTTTCTGCAGCGTCCGCAGCAGCAGGCCCAGGTCCGCATTGGCGGTGGTATAGTGGACCGGCGTGATGCAGCCGGAGATGTTGCCCTGGCCCCGGTAGCGGGCGGCGTTGAAGTCCTTCTCATGGATCACGCCCACGATGTCATCCACGTCCTTGTGGTACACCGGCAGGCGGGAGTAGCCGCTCTCAGCGAACACGGCGGCGATCTCCTCCATGGAGGCAGAGTCCTCCACCGCCACGATGTCCACTCGGGGCGTCAGGATGTCCCCGGCCTCCAGGTCGCCGAACTCGATGGCGGAGCGGATCAGCTGGCTCTCGTGCTGGTCCAGACCTCCCTCGTTCTCCGCCTCGGATACCATGGTGATTAGTTCCTCTTCCGTGATGCCCTGGTCCTCAGAGGGGTGGAAGATCATGTTCAGCAGCCGCTTCCACTGGGAGAACAGGAAGTTCAGTGGCCGCAGGACCAGCAGAAACACCCGCAGGATGGGCGCGGAGAACATGGCGAAGCTCTCCGCGTGCTCCTTGGCCAGGCTCTTGGGGGAAATCTCGCCGAAGATCAGCACCACCAGCGTCAACACCACCGTAGAGACGGTGGGGCCGTAAGCCGCATACAGCTTGGTGAACAGCACTGTGCCCACAGTGGAGGCGGTGATGTTCACGATGTTGTTGCCGATGAGGATGGTGGAGATCAGCCGGTCATAGTCCTCCACCAGGTCCATGGCAAGAGCAGCCCGGTGGTCGCCGGACTCCGCCCGGCTCTTCATCCGGATCTTGTTCAGGCAGGAGAAGGCGGTCTCCGTGGCGGAGAAATAGGCCGACATCATCACCAGCAGGACGATGGCCACGGTCATTGATATAGTGGAACTGTCCATGGGAAAAATCATCACTCCTCAAAAAAATCAGCGGATCCCTGAGGCCCAAAACGCGAAAAGGGCAGTCTCACCCCTTGGGGCAGACTGTCCTTCTGAAAGACACCTCGGTATGTATGGGTGGGCAACGGAGGTTCGTCCACGCGGGTTCACAGATCCTTCCTGGCCGGCAGGCCAACTTACTTATCTGCTAATATACCATAACAACGGAAGGGATGCAACACTGATTTTTCAGGTTCTTGCACCCAGGGCGGAGATGCGGGAGATCAGCGGCAGTCTCCGGTTATAGAGGTCCACGAACCGGCCAACCGCCAGTGCGGAAAAAATGGTGCCGATCTCCAGGCCCTGGAGCTGATGGAAGAAGAGCAGGGAGAGGAGCAGGGCTGTGGACACCAGCGTGGCGTCGAAAGCCGTCTTTACATTGCCGAACTGTCGGCCGGTGACGACTGCGATGGCCTGGACGATCCCCTCGCCGGGGACCATCAGCACCCGGGGCGCCACCTCGACGCTGATGCCGAAGCCCAGCACGGCGCAGCCCACGGCCAGCGCCAGCAGCCGCATGGGCAGCACACCGACCTCCATCCAGGAGAGGAGTCCCATGCTCACATCAATGAACAGGCTGAACACCACATTCACAGCAACCTGTAGGAGCTGAACGGGACGGAAGTCCTTCCGCAGCAGCAGGACCTGCGCCAGAATGAACAGCATATTCATCAAAAAAGTGAACTGTCCCAGCGTGACGGGAAAGCGGAGGCTCAGCACATAGGGCAGGCTGGAGATGGGGGAGGTCCCCAGCGCGGCCTTGGTAATCAGGGCCACGCCGAAGGCGTTCAGCAGGACCCCGGCAGTGAACCAGCCATAGCGGGAGAGAGCGATTTTTATGGAGTGCATCTTGTTGGATCCGTCCTTTTTCGCAGAATACAGGGGGTACCGGTCAACGTGTCAGCCGGCGTCCAGAATGGCCTTTACAGCCTCCCGGGTGGAGCGGGCGGGAAACAGCTCATAGCCCACCAGCCCTGTGTAGCCGGCGGCCTCCAGCGCCTTGTAGACCCGGGGGAAGGCGATCTCCCCGGTACCGGGCTCACGGCGGCCGGGGGCGTCTGCCGCGTGGACATGGCCGAAGGTATCGGCGTACTGCCGGATGGTGTCGCAGAGGCGGCCCTCGTTCAGCTGCATGTGGTAGATGTCATACAGGACCTTCAGGCGGGGAGAGCCGATCAGGCGTACCAGCTCCGCCGCCGTCTGCGTGTCCCGCAGAAAATTACCGGGGTGGTCTGTGGAGATGTTCAGCGGTTCCAGATAGAGGGTGACGCCTGCCTCCTCCGCCAGGCGAGCGCTGGCGGCAAGGCCCGCGTACAGGGAGCAGAGCTTCACCGTGTGGGAGAGGTCCTCCCGGGGCGCCAGCACCACGCCCCCCGGCCCCAGACCGTTGGAGTGGACGGTGACGCCGGAGGCGCCCAGGAACCGGGCCGCCTCCAGAGAGCGGTGCAGAAAGGCCAGATACGCCTCCCGCTGGGCAGGGTCGATCAGAGAGAGGTCCGCGTCCCCGTTGAAGCCGCAGACAGGGATCCCGGCCCGATCTGATGCCGATTTGACGGCAGAGAGGTCCCGGTCCGCCCAGCTCCAGAACTCCACGGCGTCAAAGCCGTCCTCCTTTGCCGCCTGGAACCGGTCCAGGAAGGGCAGCTCCAGGTACAGCGTGTCAATGCAGGCGGAACGTCTCAGCTTCATGGGGGGCCTCCTCGCAAAGAGACATCCTGTCCGCGGACAGGATGTGGAATATGATTACTTTACACCCTGGGGCAGGAGCTGTCAACAGGCACCGTTTCCATCTTCCGGCTTCACCGGACAGCCCTGGCCGCCTGAATAGAGGCCGACCGGGAAGGGCTGTGCCCGGCGGCATTTGCCTGGACGGGCCCCGGGGGAGACCCTTTCCTGAAATCACAGGGGATTGGAGTCGATAGCGCTTTGCAGCACCCGGCAGATTCCGAAAAGACGCTCTCCATAAGGAGAGGCCGGCGCGGATGCGCCGGCCTCTGAAAGGCGAAACTCACATCAGGTTGTAGAGGATCTTGGCCATCTGACCCCGGGTGATGTTGGCTCCGGGCTGGAACGTGCCGTCCGCATAGCCGCTGATGACGCCCTGGGCCGCCATGGTCTGGATGTAGTAGGTGGCGTAGGCAGGGATGGAGGCGGTGTCGGAGAAGGTCAGATCGACAATGGCGTAGCCCTTCTCCTGGGTACGGCCGATCATGGCGGCGGCCTGGGCCCGGGTCAGGGACCCGCCGGGATTGAAGTACAGCCGTCCGTCGCTGCCGGTGGAGCCGTTGATGATGCCCTCGGTGTACAGGGCCTTCACCGCCGTCAGGGCGTAATCCCCGATGGAGGCGTTGTCCGCGAAGGGCAGCGTCACGCTCTCATACTGGGTGCCGTCCAGCCCCAGGTAGCGATACAGCATCACCGCGAACTGCTGGCGGGAGATGTTGTCGTTGGGCCGGAAGGTGCCGTCGGCATAGCCGGTGGTGATATTGGCGTTGTACAGGAAGTCCACATAGGTGGCCGCCCAGTAGTCGTTGATGTCCGTGAACTTGTGGTCCACGCCGTAGGGCTCCACATCCACGGAGGCCCGGCCGATGTTGCCGGAGAGGTCCCGGGCGGTGATGGTGATCCGCATGGCCTCGTGGCTCTCCCCGGGGCCGGGCAGGGCCACGGTCACAAGACCGGTGGCGGGATCATAGCTGCCGTAGGGGGCGCCGTTGTAGGTGACGGTGACGCTGCCCGCTGGCAGGATGCCATCCACCGCGTCGGCGACCGAGGCGGTCACCTGCCAGAGGGAATTGTCGAGGGAGGCGGAGACCACAGGCGCCGCGTTGTCCGGCGTGCCGGAGGCGGTGGCGGTGATGTGGTCGATATAGATGGTGCCGGAGAGCTTGTCGCCGACAGAAACCGTACCGTCTGCGGCGGTGGTGGCGCTGACCTGCAGACCCTGAATCTCGAAGTGTGCGCCGGGGAGGGTGACGGTGACCTGTTTCCAGCCGGTGAAGTCCAGCGGGGTTACCTGGAGGGACTGATAGCCTGCGGCGCCATCGTTGTACAGCAGGGACAGGATGTTGCCGGAGCCGTCGCCGTAGACCCACAGGTGCAGGGCAGTATAGGTGCTGCAGTCGATGCCCGTGGACTTGGAGGCCCGCCACTCGGCGGTGTAGGCGCCTTGGGATGCGCCGGTTTCGGTAAGAGTGTAATCCACCTTGGCGGAGCCGCTGCCCATCCGCACGGTGTCGGCGCTGTGGTTCAGACTGAAGTCCATGTTGCTGCCGCTGCCCCGGAAGATGGTGGTGCTGCCCTCAAAGGACTCCACCTCCATGACGCCGCCGGCGGAGACCGTGCCGGAGCTGGAGACGGTGACGGGGATGGAGACTCTGGCCCGGCCGGCGGAGACCGTGATGGTGCCGGTGCCGGGCGCGGCGGCAGTAAAGAGGCCGTGCTCATCCACCGTGCCGATGTCGCCGGTGACCTCCCAGGTGAAGGCTTCTGGATCCGCCTTCAGGGAGATGTGGTTGTAGGCGGCGGTGGCGGCCAGCTGGGTGGTGGTGCCGGTGGCGGCATTCAGCGTGGTGAGCGCGGTGCCGCTGCTGTCCCGGATCACCACGTCCGTGGGATCCTCGATGGCGTAGACGGTGGTAGAGCCTTCTCTGCGGCCGCTGGAGGCGGTGACGGTGATCTCACCGCCCCGTTTCGGGGTGGTGAGGATATTGCCGTCCAGCTCCCCGTCGGAGGCCTCCAGGTCGTAGTCATAGTCCTCGTCCATGGGGATGTAGTTGGTGTCTACGGCGGCGGCGGAGATCTCTACCTTGCTGCCCGCCAGAACGTAGGCGTTGTCCGCCTGGACGTAGAAGTGGCCCAGTTCGCCGGTGGGCTCATTGGTGGCCACCAGGAACAGGTGGTTGGCCACCGCCCGCTCACTGCCGTCGGAGGGACGGTTGATGGTAGCGGCGGTGGTGTCGTCGGGCTGCGTCACGGTGATGGTGGTGGAGCCGCCGCCGTCCAGGCCGATGGCGGCCACGCAGCCCAGCTCGATCATCCGCTGGGCCACCTGGCTCAGGCTGGCGCCGATGGAGTGGCCGGACCGGCGGCCGTCGATGGTATAGAACACCACGGTGCCGTCAGCTGTCACACCCACCGCCGTGCGGGGGTTCACCCCGGAGGGCAGACCGGAGACCACGGCGCCGTCCTGCACCAGGGAGTATAAGGCACCCACGGCGTACTGCACATCGTTCCACGCCTCATTGGCGGCGGAGACGGTGACGGTCACCGTGGCGCCCACAGGGATGTTCCGCAGGGCGTCGGTGTAGTAGGTGTTGGAGAGGGCGTTGGCGGAGAGGACAATCTGGTCCGGCCCGATGGCCGTTGCGGAGGTGGCCTCGATCACCTGGTCCACCACCAGCGTCATGGTGCCGCCGATGGAGAGGGAGCCGTCCACGATGGTGCACAGCACGTCCACGCCGGCCTCGGTATTGCCGGTGGTGTGCCGGTTGTTGAAGTCGTATGTATAGAGGTAGATGCCGCCGGTGGAGACCCGGGCCTTGTTGATGCCGGCCACCGTGCGGATGATGTCCGTGAAGTACCCGCTGCTGTCCGAACCCTGATAGCCCAGGTTGGCGGAGATGGAGAGTCCGGGCTTGCCGATGACAGCAGAGCCATCCTCCCGGAAACCCATGGCGTAGTAGCCGCCGTCGCTGCTGAGGACCTCTCCCTCCGACACCAGGATGCCGATGGGCAGGCCGTTGGAGGTGTTGAAGAAGTCGCCGTTGATGCCCGCCACCACCCGGTAGCCCTGGCTCTCCAGTGCCCGGGCCGCAGAGGTGACCGTGGTGCGGGTGGTCAGGGAGTCCCCGAAGGTGACGATGGGCGTCACATCTGCATTGGGCTCGTATGTGACGACGTTCTCCGTCCGCAGGTCGGAGTACGCAGTACTCCAAAACACATTGGTGGAGAGCTGGGTCTTCTGGTTCAAAAGAGTGCCCTCGGAGGTCAGGTCCTCGCCCATGGCCTCGGACGCGGCGGCGGTGAGGCCCAGGGAGCAAAGAAGCGTGAACGCCAAAAACAGGGACAGGGTTTTGCGCAGGGTGTTTTTCATGTCATACCTCCATAAGCTGCAGCTGAGATGGTCTACATAATCCTCTTCAGAATAGCATAAACAGGCGGAAAAGTAAATGGGAATGGGGCAACAAAATCCACCAGATTGCACAGAGTCTCCCAAATACAAGACGGCGTCTGCGGGAAAAAAGTTCCGCCCGCCGCAGAAAAGACTTGGAGAAACCGGCGCGGTGTATTACAATAAAAGGGAACAGCGGGCGCAGCCCGCGGAAAAGGAGGAAGCGCATGACAGTCAATGTGGACGCCTCCCGGTGTATCGGCTGCGGGATGTGCGCGGCGGCGGTGCCGGCCGTGTTTCAGATCCAGGGGCGGGTGTCCGTGGTGCAGGCCCAGCCCCGGACCCCGGCGGAGGAGGCGGGGGCCTTCGACGCGGCCAACGGCTGCCCGGTCAATGCCATCCGGGCCCGGAAGGCATGAGAAAGAACCGCCCGCCGGAGCATTCCAGCGGGCGGCTTTTTTCATTCAATCCAGGTTCACCCGGAAATCTCCCCGGGCGGCGGCATCGGCCCGCCGCTGTTTGTCCGCGGCCAGGGCATCCAGCATCCCACCGATGATCTGGTTGGACACCAGAAAGCCCCGGGGCGTCAGGTGCCAGCGGCCGTCCTCCTCCACCGCATAGCCGGCCCTGGCGCACTGGTCCAGGAAGGGCAGAAAGCAGGTGAACCGGCGGCGGAAGCGGCGCTCAAATGCCTTGGGGTCCAAACCCGCCGTGGTCCGCAGGCCCAGCATTACCCATTCGGTGTCCCGGTCCAGGGGTGGGATGCGGTCGCTCTCCGACAGCATGGGGGCGTGGTCCCGCACGCCCCGGATATAGCCCTCCAGATCCTTTGTGTAGGCGTACCGCACGCCGCCGAAGTCCGAGTGGGCGCCGGGGCCGAAGCCGGCGTACTCCCCCAGGGTCCAGTATTTCAGATTGTGCCGGGAGGCGCAGCCCGGCTTTGCGAAGTTGGAGATCTCATACTGCTCATAGCCCTGGGCCTTCAGGAACTCCACCGTGTAGAGATACATGTCCGCCTGGGCGTCGTCCCCCGGCAGACCCGCGGTCCCCCGCCGGGCAAAAAGGGGCGTACCCTCCTCTACCTTCAACCCATAGCAGGAGAGATGCTCCGGCGTCAGGTCCAAGGCAGCGGAAAGGTTTTTCTGCCACCCCTCCAGCGTCTGATGGGGCAGGCCGTAAATCAAATCCAGGGAGAGATTCTGGAACTTGGCCTTCCGGGCGGCCTCCACGGCGGCTTCCGTCTGAGCCATGGTGTGCACCCGGCCGATCTCCGAGAGCTCTTCGTCATCGGCGGACTGCATTCCCAGGGAGAGGCGGTTGAACCCGCACCGGCGCAGGGTGCGCAGCTCTTTCCAGTCCCCGGCGGAGTCGGGATTGGCCTCCAGGGTGATCTCCGCCTGCTTGTCCACCTTGTATTTTTTCAGAATGGTCTTCAGGATCTTCACCAGCCGCTTGGTCCCCAGATAGCTGGGGGTGCCGCCGCCGAAGTACACGGTGTCGACCAGATGGCCCGCCGCGAAGGGGGCGGTCTCCGCCAGATGGGCGCACAGGGCATCTGTGTAGTCGTCCATCCGGCTCTCGGACCGGGGCAGGGAGTAGAAGTCGCAGTAGACGCACTTGCTCTTGCAGAAGGGAATGTGGATATACAGGCCCAGCGGGGCGGGCATGGGTCTCATGGGGATTCCTCCAAACACACAAATCTTCGGGCAACAGTGTACTCCCTTCCGCGCAGGTTTGCAAGTGCGTATAGTTTCCGAACAAGCAGGAGACCCTATGGGAAAATGGCCTGGAGGGGATTTTCAATGAATATGACGCCGCAGGAATACCAGCAGTATGTGAAGCAGAAGGCCCCCAAGTCGCCGCTGCTGAAGGATACGGTCCTGGCCTTTGTAGTGGGCGGGGCCATCTGCGTGGTGGGCCAGCTGATCCTGAACGGCTGGACTGCCGCCGGCCTGGAGGAAAAGACGGCGGGCACCGCCACCTCCTGCACGCTGGTGTTTCTCTCCGCCCTGCTGACGGGCCTGAATCTCTACAACAAGCTGGCGCGCTTCGGCGGCGCGGGAACTCTGGTGCCGATCACCGGTTTTGCAAATGCCGTGGTCTCCCCTGCCATCGACTTTAAAAGCGAGGGATTTGTCACCGGCATGGCGGCCAAGATGTTCCTGATCGCCGGGCCGGTGATCGTGTTCGGCACCCTGGCCTCGGTGATTTACGGCGTGGTCCTGGTGCTGCTCGGCTGAAGCGGGAATGCCATGCCGTCCCGCTTTGGGGATGCTGCACCCACAGAGGCTTCCTATATCCTAAATATATCCGATCTCAAAAGTCAGAAGACCGCCCCGGCGCTGTGCAGCGCCGGGGCGGTCTGGTGTCTCGCAGCTTACAGGTCCTTCTTCCAAAGACCGTGGAGGTTGCAGTAGGCATAAACGGCCTTGGCAGTCTGGCCCTCCGCCAGGGCGAACACGACCTCCGGCGTCTCCTCCGGGTGGAACCAGTGGATCAGGGCGTCCCGCTCAGTCTCCACCACCACCCACTGGATAAAGTGCTCGGCGGTCATGGGATGGGTGACAGAGCCCACGTCCACCTTCACCAGACTGCCCTCCACCGTGACGGCAGGCACGTGCTTCTCCTGGGCGGCGTCGGTGACACCGGCCTCCAGCACATGCATCTCCTCGCCGCAGCACTTCACGGGCACCTGGGCGGAGGTGAGCTTGGTGATGACATTGCCGCAATGTTTGCAGATATAGAACTTCATATAGAATTCTCCTTTTTCCGTTTTTTGAAATACTTTCAAGGGGAGAGGGATTTCTTCTGGCAATATATTAGCATATCCAAATGTGCGCATATATTGCATTTGCAACTACAAAAAAATTCCGGGTATCCGGCTGGCTGAAAAGGCGCTCTGTAAAAGCATCTGATCCGAAAAACGGAGCGTCCGGCCGGGGTGTGCGCGGCGCGGTATTTTTTTCGTATTTCAAAAGTTGACATAACGGTGTGGAAAACTCTGTGGAGAATGTGCAAAACCCCGATGAAAAGGGCATTGAGCTGGGTGACGGCCAGGTTATGAGAAATTTTACGCAATAACATTTTTGTAAAATTTGTGTGAAGCGTCGGGAAGCGGGCGGGATCACGGCGTCTTTTGGGGGA
>ENA-UESC01001696-UESC01001696.1-human-gut-metagenome-genome-assembly--contig:-NODE-1696-length-15705-cov-4.109483_pt1 | contig 15705 bp, 7 predicted proteins | sample MGYA00242998_ERZ507999 | MGnify/ENA primary metagenome ERZ507999 (study PRJEB26167, sample SAMN06115465) | human gut metagenome | host: Homo sapiens | place: China:Hubei | collected 2016-04-27 | study... | reverse complement strand
CAGTCCGGACCGCCCCGCGGTCCAACTTTCTGTCCGCACCCCCATGTGCTACACATTTTTCAATGTTTTGTCGCTAAATGCTACTAATTTTGGCGTAAGTGGTCATTTATCCCCAAATTGGTCTGCTTTATCCAATATCTGTGACTAACCCCCCTACGCAACTTCCCCATAGAGGGATTATTTTTTGCGAAACTAAAATAATGGTACCCCCCCCCCACATTAAAACAAATTGCTGGAAGTGTCCTTTATTTCCGACCCCTTTTACTGGAGTTTTATGACAGCCCCATGTAGTTCGCAGCCCATAACCCTCTGAAAACCGTGTCCCAGAATTCCCGTCCGGAGTGGGATGCGGCTTCCGCTTGTGCCCCCGTTGGGAAGCCGTATCCCGCTTCGATCACAAATTCCGGGTCGCACTTTCCGCCAAGACCCTCAACCGGAAACTTCATCCCATTTCTCGACCGAATGCTGGGATGTAGTTTCCACAGAGCCCTTCACCGGGAAACCGCATCCCATTCCAAAGGCAAATTCCGGGACGCAGCTTCCGCAACTCCACCCATCCGGAAATCCCATCCCACTCCGCACACATCCGGGCATAGAGCAATCAGCTTATTAGGCCTTCCATCAATAAAGGGGCGCCCTCGTGTCACGAAAAAAGCCTCGAGAACTTCGAGGCTTTCACATTTGTATTGTTTTGCACGAAGGACCACGAACGGCGAAGCTACTCTCCCAGCACGGCCTTCTTGGCGGCTGCAGCCATGTTGTCCAGGTCTTCCTTGGTGGGATGGTCCTTCGCGGCAACCCAGTTGTCGAGCAGCATCTTAAATCGGGCGTTTTCGGGATCTTGCTCGAGCATGGCCTCGTAGCGCTGCTTGACCGCGGGGCCCATCTTGCCCTGGCACATCGCCCAGCCCGCAAGCTCGGCATCCCCAGCCAAATTGGAAGTTACGCGATCAATAATCTGCTGATAGTAGCTCTGGTCGGCGCCAAAACCGCAGGTGCCAAACAGGAAGACGCGCTTACCGTGCAAGGCGGAGAGCAACGCCGCGACCGAAGGCGTGCACGCGCCCTTGTCACACCAAAAACCGACGAGCACCGTGTCGGCCGCGCAGGCGCCCTGCGCCTCGAGCGCAACCTGATCTGCATCCGCATCGTCGCTCAACGCCGCGGCATGGACAAACTCAACGCCCGCAGCCTGCAGCGCGCGCTTGATCGCACCCGAAACCATCCTGGTATTACCGCTCTTGCTGTTAACCACCAAAGAGCACGTCATAGTCACGTTGCCTCGTTTCCCCCAAAACTAAAGCCACTAATGCAATTTATTAGATGAATATCTTAGTACTAACGTGACAGATGTAAACCACCGTCTGTCGATTGATTCATTTGCCCCACGGGCTTGCTTACTGGGCGAATTGGCTGCGGTAGAGTTCGGCGTAGAAGCCGCCTGCCGCGAGCAGCTCGTCGTGCGTGCCGCGCTCGATAATCTCGCCGTCGCGCATGACCAGGATGCAATCGGCGTTGCGGATCGTCGACAGGCGGTGCGCAACCACAAAGCTTGTGCGACCGGCCATGAGCTCGTCGAACGCCGCCTGCACCTGTAACTCGGTGCGTGTATCGATGCTCGAGGTCGCCTCGTCCAGCAAAAGGATCGCCGGATCGGTGAGCATGACGCGTGCGATGCACAGCAGTTGCTTTTGGCCCTGGCTAAACGTGCCGCCGTCCTCGCCGATCACTGTATCGTAACCGCCTGGTAGCTGCACGATAAACTTGTGCGCATGCGCGCGCTTGGCCGCCTCGATAACCTGTTCGCGTGTGGCATCGGGACAACCGTAGGCGATGTTTTCGGCCACGGTGCCCTCGAACAGCCAGGTATCTTGCAGCACCATGCCAAAGGCGCGGCGCAGGCTTGCGCGCGTGTAATCACGCGAGGAACGGCCATCGACCGCAATGCGACCGGCGTCGATATCGTAGAACCGCAGCAGCAAATTGATGAGCGTTGTCTTGCCACAGCCCGTAGGACCGACCAGGGCAAAGCGCATGCCGGGCTTAGCCTCGATGCAGATATCCTGCAGCAGCTTGCGGTCGGGCACATAGCTAAAGTCCACATGCTCAAAGGCGACCTCGCCCTGCGGGGCGGCAAGCTCTACGGCGTCCGACGCGTCGGGCTCCTGCTCGCGTGCATCGAGCAGTGCAAACATGCGGCGCGCCGAGGCGTACGCCGTCTGGATCTGCGTAATGACGTTGGTGACCTCGTTGAAGGGCTTGGTGTACTGGTTGGCGTAAGACAGGAAAATCTGCACGCCGCCCACCGTGAGCGCCGCAGGCACGCCCGTGATCACGCCCACGCAGCCGATCACAGCGACCACGGAATAGATGATGTTGTTGATAAAGCGCGTACCGGGGTTGGAGAGCGAGCCCATAAACTGAGCGCGTTCACCTGCCGTATAGAGCTCGGCGTTGAGGGCATCAAAGCGCGCTTGGGCGTTCGAACCGTAGGCAAACGCATCCACCAGCTTTTGCTCGCCCACATACTCCTCGATATGACCGCCCAGTTGACCCTGAATGCGCTGCTGCGCCGTAAAGCTCTTGTTGGAGAGCTTGGCGATGGCGCCGGCTGCAAAAATGGAAAGCGGCGTGACAAGCACCACCACGAGCGTCATGGTCAAGTTAATGGAGAGCATAAACGCGAGCGTGCCAACGATGGTGATGACGCCGGTGAAGAGCTGGGTAAAGCCCTGCAGCAGGCCGTCGCCCACCTGGTCGACATCGTTGACCACGCGGCTCATCAGGTCGCCGTGGGCATGGCTGTCGATAAAGCTGAGCGGCATGCGGCTGAGTTTGTCGCTTGCCTCCACGCGCATGTCGCGCACCGTCTCGTAGGACAGGCGGTTGACGCAATAGCCCTGCAGCCACTGGAAGGCTGCGGCTCCCACCACCACGAGCGCGAGCTTGGTGACAAGCGGCAGCAGCGAATCGAAGTCCACCTGCCCGGCGGCGACGATCAGGTCGATGCCCTCGCCGATGAGAATAGGTGTGTAGAGCTGCAAGATCACCGAGATGGCAGCGCTCACAAACGACGCCGCAAACGAAATGCGATGCGGGCGGACGTAGCCCAGCAGACGGCGAGTTACCGCGCCCACGGGATAGCGCTCGGGGTCGCCGGGCTGACGCGGGCCGTCACCCAAGTCGTTAAGGTTATCGTTGCCGGACACGTTAGCGGTCATCGTGGCAACCGAACCGGAAGAAGTGTACGGGTTCATTTAGCAGCCCTCCTCTGCGCAGGCGAATGTGGAGGCGATCGGGGCGCTTGGGACGGACGCGGGCGCCGCGCTCCCCTGCTGACCCTCGAGCTCCTCACGACGAAGCTGCGACTGGCAAATCTCGCGATAGAGCTGGCAGGTCGCGTACAGCTCGTCATGAGTGCCCAGGCCTGCAACCGAGCCGTGGTCGAGTACGCAGATCATGTCGGCGTCGCGCACGGTCGAGACGCGCTGGCTCACGATGACGGTCGTCAGCGGCAGCCCGCCCTCGGCGGCACCGCGCACGCTGCGTTCGCGAATGGCGTGACGAAGCGCCGCATCGGTCTTAAAGTCGAGCGCCGAGGCGGAGTCGTCCATGATCAGAATCTGCGGCGAGCCCACCAGGGCACGCGCGATGGTCAGGCGCTGGCGCTGGCCACCGCTAAAGTTTTTGCCGCCTGCCTCGACCGGAGCATCCAGGTCCTGGGGCTTGTTGCGCACGAACTCGCTGGCCTGCGCCATATCGAGCGCCGCCCAGAGCTCCTCATCGGTCGCCGCCTCATCGCGCCAGGTCAGGTTGCTGCGGATCGTGCCGCTCACCAGCGACGCGCGCTGCGGGACGGTTGCGACCACATGGCGCAGCTGGTCGAGCGGCCATGCGCGCACGTCGGCGCCCATCACGCTCACGCTGCCGGTGCCCGCATCGTACAGGCGTGGGATAAGCGAGACGAGTGTGGACTTGCCGCTGCCCGTGCCGCCGATGATGCCGAGTGTCTTGCCCAGCGGCAGCTCCAGCGTCACATCGTTGACGGCGTTGGCAGCGCCGGCGCCAAACGAGAAGCTCGCATGGCTCAAGCTCAGCGCGGAGGCCGGAGCGGCATTGCCCGTCGCACCCGGCTTGGGCAGCGCGACCGGCTGGTTGTCCCCGTCCGTGATGCTCGGCTCACAATTGAGCACCTCGTTGATACGCGACGCACTGGCGCTCGCCTTGGTAAAGACCACGACCAGGTTGGCCACGTACACGATGGAGGTCAGGGTCTGCGTCATGTAGTTCACAAACGCCATAACCTGACCCTGCGTGAGATCGCCCACGTTGACCTGGATGCCGCCAACCCACAGGATGGCGCACACGCCCAGGTTCATCACCAAAAACGTAACGGGGTTAAGGATCGACGAGAGCTTGCCCACCGCGATGGCAGTATTGGCCTGGTCATCGGCAGCTTGGGCAAAGCGCTCGCGCTCGTGGTCCTCGCGCACGAAGGCGCGAACCACGCGAGCGCCCGAAAGGCCCTCGCGGCAAATGAGCGCGATGCGATCGAGCTTTGCCTGCAGCTGCTTGTAGTAGGGAATGCAGCGCGCCATGACAAGCCAAAACACCAGGCCGATGGCGGGCGTGCAAATCAAGAAAATCACGCCAAGCTTAAGGTCGATGGCAAGGGCCGCGACCATGGAGCCCACCGCCAGGAAAGGCCAGCGGATGAGCATGCGCACGCCCAGCGCCACGGCAAGCTGCACCTGGTTGACGTCGTTGGTGATGCGCGTGATGAGCGACGGCGTGCCAAAACGGTCGAGCTCGGCATAGCTCAGTTTGTTGATGTGCTGGTAGAGCGCACCACGGATATCGGTGCCCATGCCCTGCGAGGTGAGCGCCGCCATCTTTTGGCAGACGAGCGTAAACGAGATGCCGATCACAGCCATGGCGGCAAGCACCATACCGTAACGGACGACGGCATCCACGTCGTGCGAGCCAATGCCCTTATCGATCATCTGGGCAATCACCAGCGGCGTCAGCAGGTCAAAGATCACTTCGATCAACTTGCACGCAGGGCCGATCACCATATATCGGCGAAACTTACCACCAAAACGCCTGAGCAACTCAATCATGTATAGGCGCTCCCTATCATCATCCACATTCAATTCGAACCATGATAGTACCGCCACCCCAAAAGAAGCGTAAACAACTCGTCATTTCTAACGGGATTCAGTTTTCAGAGGAGCATACGCGCACACCCAGCCAGTGTCGGGCCAATCGCTTGGTATACTTACATTAGTGCTACCAAGTTAGTCGCCGACCCTTGAAATGAGGTGCCGAGATGAACGACATTCTCGCGAGAAGAGCAAGACGAGCAACCTTGGGCATCGCCCTTTCCGCGGCACTTGTCGCGGGAATCGCCCCCGCAACGGCGATCGCGGCAGAAACCAGCTCCCCCACCGGTGCAGTTGCCTTGCAGACGGAAGACGCGGCCGCCGCAAAAGAAAAAGCGTATGCAGCCATGCAGGAAGCGCTCAAAAACCTCGAGGCCGCAAAAGACGCCGCAAGTCGCGAGAAAATTGCGGAAATCGATACTAAAATTGCCATTTTTCAAGAGAACTACGACACCAATTTGGCGCAAGCCGCCATATATAAGGAATCCCTTCCTACCATGCAAGCGAACGTCGATGCAGCTCAAGCCGAATGCGATAAGGCCCACAACCGGACAAGAGCCCTTGAGGCAGAATTAAATAAAATCGACTACACGACTCCTGCCGAAACTATTCGGCAGTTGCAAGAGGCGATCACAGAGGCAATAATGCAAGAAGATTTCTGTGAAGATAAGCTTGAGCACTGCCGAATGCGCCTCGAAAGTCATAAAAGCCTGATTAATTTCTTTGAAAGCGAAGTGGAGTTTAATAAAACCCATCTCGACGGAGAAACAGCCAAGCGGGATGCGCTCCTCGACGATTTGAAAAGAGCGCAAATAGCCTATGACGATGCCTGCAAAGCATACGAAGAGGCAAAGGCCGCGGCGGACAAGGCCGCCTCGCCCGAGATAACGCAACCGACCGAGACGACAAAACCCTCCAGCTCAGCGCAGCCGGCCGAAACGGCACAGCCCGCCAGCTCGCCCGCGACCGGCAAAGGCGCCACGCCGAGCTCCACCAAGCAAGCGAACGCGAGCAGCGGCAAGCCCGGCAAGCTCGCAAACACGGGCGACACTGCACCGAGCGCAATCGCACTCGCAGCAGTCGCCGCCGCAGGCCTCGGAATAACCGCCACGGCTACACGCCGCATCAAGAACTCAAAATAGCTGCCAGCGGTTATTGTCTTCGCCAATCCACAAGCCAAGAGACAAAAAGAGGTCCGTTTCCCCAACCCAGGGAAACGGACCTCTTTACTTGAAAAAACAAATGGTAATGCCGCCGTCTCTTGAAGTACATCGCCACCGCACTCCAAACAACGCCAACGAGCAGTATTCCTTAAGGGATAGATTTAATTAGGCTAACGCGCCTTTACGGGTGATTTTTGGACGAAGTGGTCCCGGTGCCGGCGGGCTGTTTGGTAGTCGAGCGATCCCGCAGGCAAAGCCGAGGACCAGCGAGACACCAAACAGCCCGCCGGCACCGGGACCGCATCGCGGCACCAAAAAAGCGCCCGTGCGCTCGATGGATTCGGATGCCCGACAGAGGCTCCTTATGGCTGCTTCCTTCCGGACCTGACCAGATTCGGAACATGTCGTCATCCGAACCCATCGAACGCGCTAGGCGCTCGGTATATCTTACCTGCTCCCGCCCGCCACGGCAAGTGGGGCGAACCCATCGGATGGATTCGCCCCACTCGTCCATATCGCTAGCGGCGCCTACGGTACAGGACCGCGCCGCCCGCGACAGCCAGCGCGCCGATGCCGGCCATGGCGCCGAGCGCCTCAACCGGCAGGCTGCGGTCGCCGGTGTCGGGCATACCGCCCTTGGAGCCGTCACCTGAGCTGCCGCCGGAACCGCTATCGGAACCGCCGTCCGAGCCGCTGCCCGGCGTGCCGGGGTTCTCGGGGGTGCCGGGCTCCTCGGCGTAGCTGTTGGTGAAGACCGGCGGCATGTTGGCGTCGCCCTCGTAGGAGACCTTCGCCGACAGGTAGCCCGTCTTGATGCCGTCTGCCGCCTCGTCGCTCACCGTGACGACAATCTTGTGCACCGCCTTGTCGTAGGTCACGTGTGCCTGGCCGTCGTCGACCTCGCTCACCGTGAAGGTGTAGGTGCCGGCCTGCTTGAAGGTCAGCGCACCGAACGTGACGCTGCCGTCGGCGGCATTCTTGGCGGTCGACATGACCTTGCCGTCCCGGCTCTTGAGCTCAAAGCTAAACTGGCCCGCCTTGAGCTCGGCGCCCTTGAGCACCTTGGCGGCGCCCAGCTTGAGGGTGACGGGTGCGGCCTCGTAGCCGTTGGTGAACGTCACCGAGTCGTCGCCCGTGGGATTGCCCTCGGCATCCGCCAGCTCGTGCTTGACGGCGAGCGTGCCGTTTCCGGCATCGGTGACCGTCGTGCGCACGCGGTACGTCGCCTTGTCGTACGTCACGCCGCCCGCCGTGCCGGCGATCTCGCGCAGCTCGTAGCCGTGCGTGCCGGGCGCGGTGTAGGTGACGGGGCTGAGCGCGACCGTGCCGTCGGCGGCGTTCTTGCCCGTCGCCGCGACGCTCTCGCTGCCGTCGACGGCAATCTCGACCAGCTGGAACTCGAACTCGCCCTCGGCCAGGTCACGGCCCTTGAGCTTCTTGCTCACCTTGATCTGGTCGGTGACGGAGCTCGGCGTCGGGTTCACGCCGTAGGTATTGGTGAACTCGAACGCGCCCTTACCCTCGGGCGTGCCCTCTGCGGGCAGGACCTCCGCGGCGAGCGTGCCCGCGTTGGTGTCCTCGACCACCTTGACCGTGAAGGTCCTGGTTGCCGTCGCGTCGTTGACCACACCGTCGACCGAACCGGACTCGCTCACCCGGTAGCTGAACGTCTTGGTGCGCAGGCCGTCGCGATCGATCTTGACGTCATCGAGATCGCTCGGCTGCTTAAACGTGACATGGCCCAGCTCGACGTTGCCGGCGGCGTCGTTGGTCGCCTCGGTCACCGTCTTGCCGGAGGCGTCGACCAGTGCGGGCGCGCCGTCCAGCGGCTCAATCTTAAAGGCGTACCTGCCCGCAATGTCAGCCTGCGTGAGGCCGAGTCCGGCCTGGCCGAGCGCCAGCGTCTTGGCACCCGCGATGTCGACCGTCGCCTCGCCGGCGCTATAGCCGTTCACAAACGACAGCGTGCCGTCGGAGCCCTCGGGGTAGACCACGGCCACATCCAGCCCGCCCTTACCGTTATCGGTCACCTTGACCGTAATGCCGAAGCTCGACACGGCCGCCGTCACGCCCGCGGGCAGCCGGTCCGTACCGTCCTCGGAAACGGTATAGGGAATGACCCAGGAGCCGTCGGCGGCCCTGGTGGCGATGCCGTCCGCCACCATCTGCTCGAGAGCGTCGGTGGTGTAGGAGATGGGCGAGAACGAAAGTCCCACGGCCTCGCCGTCGCCGGAGGCCCGGTTGGTCGCGGTCGCGACCACATTGCCCTGGGCATCGCGGACGGAGAACGAGAACTCGCCCGCCGCCGCGGCGCGGCCCGTCAGCGTCTTGGTGGCGTTGATGGCCACGTTGCCCTCGCCGCCGAGCGTTCCGGTGGCCTCGTAGGAGTTCTGGAACGCGACCGTCACGGGCGCGGGCGCCGCCATGGCGTCATCTGCCGTGGAGACCTCGCTGCGGGCGACCTCGACACCGTCCTTGGCAACCGTGGTCGTGACCGTGAGCTTACCCGTCGCGGCGTCGTAGCTGGGCGCGATGGTCACCGTGCGCGGCACGGTGTCGTTGGTGTAGCCCTCGCCGCCGAGCTTGGTCTCGGTGACGGTGAAGCTGTAGGTCTTGTCCGCGTCGGCGTCGGTAAACTTCACGTCGCTGCCCGCAGCACCGCCAATGAGGTCGACCAGGTCGGCCGCACCGTCATCGGCCGCGGCCACGGCGTAGACGTCCTTTTCGGTCTTGAGGCCGAGCTTGGCGGCCGTCTCGGCGTCGGCGGTCACGGTGAAGGCGAACTGCCCCGCCTCCATGGAGCGGCCGGAGAGCGTCTTGGACAGGCGCACACCCGCGCGGGCCGAGTAGTCGAGCTTGGTCGTGTAGGTGTTGACGAAGTCGCCGCCGCTCGCCTGCGCGATCGCGGGCGTCGTGGCCGTAAGGTTGCCGGAGCCGTCGTCGGTCACGGTCACCGTCATCGTGGCGACGTGGTCGTCGTAGGCCACGCCGGCGATGGCGGAGCCGTCATCGGGCCTGACCTCGCGCACCGTGTAGGTGAAGGTCTTGGCGCGCACGCGCTTGCCGCCGACCTCGGCGAACCCGGCATCTTTGATGTCATTGAGCGTGTAGCGGATGGAGCCGAAGTCAAAGGCGACCCTATCGCCCGCCTTGGTGCCGGCGGCGGCCGTCACACTGACGGTCTTGGAGCCGTCGGCGGAGCCCTCGGGCATGGGAGCGCCGCCCTCGCCCGCGAGCGTGAACTGGAAGCTATCGCCCTCCGCCCAGTCGCGGCCCTCGAGCGTCTTGGTGAAGAGTCCCGCGGTGGAGACGTCCCTGCCCTCGGTGGCCGTTCCGTACGTGTTGGTGAACGCTGCAGTCGCGCCTGCCTCGGTCACGGTGCCCTCGGCCCCCTCGGCCGTGGTCGCGTAGCCCTCGGCCGCGTCTTCGGTCACGGTGTAGTGCGCGCCCACGGGCAGGCCGGCGACGGTCTTCTCCCCGCCGTCCTTAAGCGTGAAGGTCGTCTTGCCGTCCGTGAACGTCACGGCGTGCTCGCCCTTGCCGAAGATGCCAGAGACGGGCTCGCCGTCCCCGTCGGTCAGCGCGACCGTAAAGCCGAACTCGCGTTGGCTGTCGCCGCCGACGACCGTCTTCTTGACGGTGAGGCTGCCCTCGCGGGACACGCTGTTGTGGGTCGTGTTGGTCTGGGATTCGTTCTCCCCCACCTTGACCGTGGCGGTGTTGGAGATGTCGTCGACCACGGCGGCTTCGGCGGAGACCTTCACGTCAAAGCTGAGCGTGCCCGTGGCGCCCGCAGCCTGCTCGCCGAGCGACCAGGTAAGGGTGCGCGTCGCGGCGTCGTAGGCGGCACCGTCGGCAGAACCCTCAACATAGTTAACGCCCTTGGGCAGGACATCGGTCACCGTCACGTCGGCCGCCTGCGCGGCGCCCCTGTCGTCTACGCTGTTATTGGCCCAGCCGATGGTATAGGTGAGGATATCGCCCACGCCCACCGGCTTGCCATCCACATCGACCTTGGCGCCCGAGGCGTTCGCCTTGGTGACGGTCTTGGTGTTGTCGTGCGGCGTGAAGGTGTTGGTGAAGGTCTTCTTGCCCCGCTCGTTGGAGATCTCGGCCTTAAGGCCGGCACCGGTCTGAGTCACCGCGATGTCGAAGGTGTAGGCATGCGCGTCGTCCTCAATCAGGACATCGCCGCTTGCTTTCTCGGTCACGGTCGCGTGGTAGGTGCCCGGATTGGTGAAGCTGAGCTCGCCAAAGGAAACCTTGCCGTCCTTGTCATTCTTCGCCTCGATTGGGTAGCCCTCGAGGACATTGCCCGCACCGTCGGCGAGGGAGAGCTCAAAGGCGAACTCCCCCTCCTGGAGGCCGGGCTTGCGGCCGCCCGCGAGCACCTTGGTGAGCTCGGGGACGGACACCGTGGCGGGGGCGGGGTCGAAGGTGTTGGTGAAGACGGCGGAGGAGACCTGGTCTGCCGCGATGGAGCCCTCGGCCTTGGAGCCCTCGGCTCCGTTCACTGCAGCCTTGTAGCCAGCGGCGGCGCGCTCGGTCACCGTGTAGGCGGTTCCCGCGGGCAGTCCCGTGATCCTCGCCATCTGGCCATCTTTGAGCTTGAGGGTCGCCTCGCCGCCCTCGAACGTCGCGTCACCGTAGGTGCCGGACACGCCGTGGCCCGCGGCATCGGTGGCCTCGACCGCAAACTCAAATGTCTTGTCTGCGTCGACCGCCAGGCCCTCGCGCGCCGCGACGGCCTTGGAGACGTCGAGCTCGCCCGTCTTCACAGTGTTGGTCACGGTGAAGCCGTGCTCGGCGTCGCCGGTGACCTTGGAGCTGTAGCCCTCGACGGCGTCCTCGGCCACGGTGTAGTCGATCACGGCGCCGGAAGCATCACGCTGCGGCAGGTTGGAGAAGACGCCCTTCCAGTCGTTGGACTCGCTCAGGGTGATCGAATCGATGACGGTATCGCCGTTCTTGAGATTTACTTTGACCTTATTAGGATGGGGAATCCTGGGGTTCTCCCAGACCTTTTTGATGGGAATGTCGATGTTCTCGGACTTGCCGATGATGACACCGCCGTTGGCGCCGATGCCGCCTCCCCGCTCGGCCGTATTGCCAGAGATCGTCAGCGACGTCTGACCGCGGCCGAGGTTATACACATCCTCGCTCATCACAGATTTAAGCGCGACGTTCGGCGTGGCGTCGGTAAAGGACAGGGGCTCGCCGTTGCCACCGTCGGGAGAGAATCGCGGGATTTCGGTGTTTGTTTCCGCATAAGTGCCTTCGGGGTTAAACAGCCCACCGTCTCTGTACCAGCTGACCTTTCCGCCGCCCGGAGCGCGGTTGGCCAAGGTCAGTTTGTATTTGGCGTCTTTGAAGCCGGTGAAGACGAGGTCGTCTCCCGCCTCATCGGCCGAGTTCCTGGCGATCAGGCCACCGTTCTGGACGTAGACCTTGGCATCTCCGGTCGGGCAGAACCACATGCCGCCGCCCTGTTTATCCGCATGGTTATCAACAACGCAAGCGTTTTCGATATGGAGCGTACTATAGCCAAGATACTCGTTGCCTTCGCTATACACGCCACCGCCCATGCTCCAAGCAGTATTACCCTCGATCATGCCCGCGCTGAGCCAGACGTCATTCGAATAGGTATAGACACCTCCACCGGCGGAAGCGGAGTTGCCAGATATGGACCCGCCCTGCATGATGAAAGCAGTATTCCCCTTTTCGCTATTCTGACAGCCCGGGTCGACCACACACACTCCGCCGCCTTTGCCTTTGCCAGACGCAACGTTGTTCTCAATCTTTCCACCCGTCATGGTGAACTCGGCATTGCCCTCAATATGAACTGCTCCGGAAGGATCGTAGGCCGCCTCCAGCCTACTGCTCCTGTTGCCGGAAATCTGACCACCAGTCATCGTGAACTTGGCTCTTTGGTTTTCGCCCTCACCCTGACCGTACGCAAGGACCGCGCTGCCTCGATAGCCGCTGTTGCCCTCGATGCTGCCTCCGCTCATGTCGAAGCGGGCATTGCCCACCAACATGACGCCAGAAGATGTGAGGTGATAGCCGTTAGTGTCTCCGGTAACGACGATTCCGTTTTTACGGATAACGCCGCCCTTCATGACAACATGAGCGCCGTCCTTCGCGTGGACAGCGCCGCAATACGCGTCCTTAAGTTCGCACTGCTCGATAACGCCGCCCGTCATGGTAAGCGAAGCCTTGTCTCCCGACACGTCGACAACACCAGTATTGACGGTGCTCGCAGCGCCGTCGCACACAACGGCCTCATCAGAGAGCACAACTGCTCCCTTGCTAGAAATAATGGCGCCCTTGTTGTAGCGACCACTCAGGGACACTTTCCCCGACAGCTCGAGGGATGCCCTCTCGGCAACATTGACCAGTACGGAGACGCCGCTATTCTTTGTTGCCAAGATGGTATAGGGCTCATCCGACGTGATCTTAATCATCTTCTTGGCAGGAATCGTGAGCGTGGAGCCGAGCTTCACGTGCTTTTTCAGGGTGATGACGGTTTCCTTGCCATCGGGGGCCTTGTCGACCAGATCCTGAAGGGTCTTGGTGCTGCCATCGCTCACGGTATCGCCGACGCTGTCATCGATGGACTCGCGCGTGTAGACGATATCGACGCCAGAGGACGGGAGGTTCTCCGAGTCGGTGATGTCGTCCCTGCTGTTTTCGATCGTGATCTTTTGAACCGTGCTGCCGTCAAACATGTCCCGGGGTATTTTGGTGAGGCCGCGCCCGATCGTCACATCCTTCACGCCATCTACGCCCGAGAAGGCTGCCGTGCCAACGGAAGTCACGGAATCTGGAATGGAAAGCTGCTCCGGCAGCGTGCCGCCATAGAAGGCGTAGTTGCCAATTTTCTCAAGTGTCTCGGGAAGCTGAACGGCGACGTTGCTCCAGATAAAGGCCCAGTCACCGATACTCTGCAGGCTGTCGCAAAGCCCCACGATCTTAACCGGCGCGTAGCAGAACGCATAGCCCGGAATGCTCTGAAGCGAGGACAGGTCCACGGACGCCCGCAGCTTTTTGCACTTGTAGAAAGCCCCCCAGCCCATGTTTGTCACCTTGCTTAGATTGGGCACGCTCACCAGGCTGGCGCACCCCTGGAAAGCAGAGGATCCGATGCTCGTCAATGTGCCCGGGAAATCGATGCCGGTCAAACTCGAGCAATTCTGAAACGCCCCATCCCCGATGGACTCAATTTCGCTCAGCGCGGTGACGGACGTTAGAGAGGTGCATCCGTCAAACATGTGCGAGGGGATCTTCGTAACCGATACGGGCAACGACACGCTTGTCAGAGACGTGCAGCCTTTGAGCACGCCCGTTATGGTGTCGGCGAAGGCGACATCTTTTGGAAACTCGATGCTTGGGAGGGCCGTAGCCCCCCCCCGAAGGCGCTCGGGCCCGAAATCATTTTGAGGGTGGAGGGGAGATCGATCTCCGAAAGGCTTTTGCAGCCCGTGACCATCGAGTTGGCGCTAATCTTCTCGACGCCCTCATCGAAATAGAGTTTTTCGAGCGAGCCGGCGTTTTGCAGCATGCAACTGAAGTCCTTGATGGAGCCAGGGATATGGAGCTCCTTGACCTTTACGAACTTCCGGAAATACCATCCGCGCACGTTTTCGAGCGTGTCGGGGAGCGTCAGCTGCTCAACGTTCTTGGCCACGATACCAGACGAGAAAAAAAGTTCGGTGACTTTGTAGGTCTGGCCACCATGCTGGATGGAGCTGGGCACACTCCCCGCGGTCACGCTGTCGTCGGCAACAATACATGTGATTTCCGCCGTGCCCTTATCCGTGGTCTCGCACGAATAGGTCACGCCGTCCTGGGTGATCTCAAACTGCTCCGCAGTATACGCAGTCCGCGATTCCGTGGCCGCATATGCGACACCGGCCGTCGCGCCAACGGATAAACATCCGAAGCCGAGAACCAGCGCAAGGCAGAGAGCAGCGACTCTCTGCCCCCCGCCGAAAACTTTCCTCTCCAATTCCCTTCTCCCCCTCTGGTGTCGCCTTCTCTTCCCAAGAGCGATCTATTGATTAAGGACAGTTAAAGACAACATTATGCCCAAAGAGGCCCATCATGGAGATAATCCACGTCTTCGCCCGAAATGGTAATTAATTGGCATGATTAATTGGCGAACAACTGAACGAAGAGCAATCTACTAATGGCACATAAATGGCGGCGTCAACACCTGAAGTGCAAAAAGACTGCTTTTCTAGATGCGGCCGAGGTCGCAGGATCGAGCAGCCGCTTCACCGGCACAGATGAGGTTGGTTGTGGCTTCTTGCACACCGAGCGCCTGGTCGAGGGGCATGGGCTTGCGGCAGATCGGAAGCACCAAGTCGATGCCCTGCTCATACACCGCATCCAGGTTGTCGGCACGACCGCCCACGACGGCAACAACCGGCTTGCCATAGCGCTTGGCACGGCGGGCCACGCCCACCGGCGCCTTACCGGCGGCGGATTGCTCGTCCATATTGCCCTCGCCCGTTATGACCAGGTCGACATCGCGTACACGCTCGTCAAACCCCACGAGATCGAGCACCGTCTCCACACCCGAGCGTAGCTCCGCACCGAGCGCCAGCAGCGCGGCACCCAGGCCGCCGGCGGCACCTGCGCCGGGCACGCCGAGCACCGAGCCAAATGTCCGTGCGCCCTCAGGTGTGCGCAACAACCCCTGGGCTCGAGCTCCGGCAATCGCAGCGTCGAGCAAGCGACCGTAGCCGACCATCCAGCTGTCGCACCTGCTCAGCGCCTCGGCATCATCAGCCGGCAGACCCTTCTGTCCGCCGAACACCGCAAGCGCGCCGCGACGCCCCACGAGTGGGTTCTCGACATCCGAAAGCACAACGATACGAGCGCCATCCAAAGCCTGCAGCGCGGGCGCCAAAGCAACGCTCGCCACCCGCTCAAGGCCTGCAAGACCGGGGGCGACATCGCATCCCTGATCATCGACCACACGCGCGCCCAGCGCCTGCAGCATGCCGGCGCCACCGTCGTTGGTGGCACTGCCGCCCAGACCAATATAGAGTGTCTTTGCGCCCTTGCGAACCGCGCGAAGCATGAGCTCGCCCACGCCATAGGTTGTAGCAGCCAGCGCCGACGACTCCGTGCAAGGCGAATACCCAATGCCGGCCGCCTCGGCCATCTCGATGACCGCGGACTCGCGCTCGACATCAACCAGCATCCGGGCAGACGTGCGCTTGCCCAGGGGACCTGCCACCTCGCAGGTCACAATCTCACCGCCGCACGCGGCAACGGCATCGAGCGTTCCCTCGCCACCATCTGCCAGCGGCAAAGCGCACACCTCGGCATCGGGCCAAACGCGGCGCACGCCTTCGGCAACGGCCTCCTCT
>ENA-UESC01001695-UESC01001695.1-human-gut-metagenome-genome-assembly--contig:-NODE-1695-length-15722-cov-5.200575_pt1 | contig 15722 bp, 10 predicted proteins | sample MGYA00242998_ERZ507999 | MGnify/ENA primary metagenome ERZ507999 (study PRJEB26167, sample SAMN06115465) | human gut metagenome | host: Homo sapiens | place: China:Hubei | collected 2016-04-27... | reverse complement strand
TCAAAAAATAAGAAACGGTAAATTAGTGCAATTTTATCCGGATGGAAAGATACGCAGAGAAGAATTCTACGAACACGATCACTGTATAGAAGGGAAACTTTGGGCAGAAGACGGTAGCGAACTTCCGTTTACGCCTTACTATGAAGCTCCTGACTTCCCCGGAGGACCAATGAACTTTGCACGAAAACTGGCAACTACTCTTCAATATCCACAAGAAGCTGTACGCAATAGAATACAGGGCATAGTAGTCTTGCAATTCATCATTGATACAGACGGGCATATTATACAACCGAAAGTAGTGAAGTCTGTACATCCCATGCTAGATGAGGCAGCTTTGACCACACTCAAGCAGGTAGCCAAATCTAAAAAGAATGTATGGAGTCCCGGAAAAATAGAAGGAGAAGCTGTACAAGTTCAGTATATCGTTCCTGCAAATTTTCGTTTACCTTAAAAACAACAATTATTAAGATGGCTAATTTTTACACAGAAATACCGGAACTCAAGTATCACTTGAACAATCCGATGATGAAACGTATTTGCGAACTTAAAGAACGCAACTACAGAGATAAAGATGAATTCGACTACGCTCCTCTGGATTTTGAGGACGCACTGGACTCTTACGATAAAGTATTGGAGATCACCGGAGAAATAACAGGCGAAATTATCAACGCAAACGCTGAAGGCGTTGACGAAGAAGGTCCTCACTGTGCCAACGGACGGGTAGAATACGCTTCCGGCACTAAAGAAAATCTGGACGCGATGGTCAAAGCCGGTCTGAACGGAATGACAATGCCACGCCGTTTCGGCGGACTGAACTTCCCGATCACTCCGTACACCATGTGTGCCGAGATCGTTGCTGCCGCCGATGCAGGTTTCGGAAATATCTGGTCTTTGCAGGACTGTATCGAAACACTGTATGAATTCGGTAATGCCGACCAGCACAGCCGTTTCATCCCCCGCGTATGTCAGGGTGAAACCATGTCTATGGACCTGACCGAACCGGATGCAGGTTCCGACCTCCAGGCAGTAATGCTGAAAGCTACTTACAGCGAAAAAGACGGTTGCTGGCTGCTGAACGGTGTGAAACGTTTCATCACCAACGGCGATGCAGATATCCATCTGGTACTTGCCCGTTCGGAAGAAGGAACGAGAGACGGTCGCGGTCTGTCCATGTTCATCTATGACAAGCGGCAGGGTGGTGTGGATGTACGCCGTATCGAACACAAGCTGGGTATCCACGGTTCTCCTACCTGCGAATTGGTTTACAAGAATGCCAAAGCCGAACTTTGCGGTGACCGCAAACTCGGTCTGATCAAATATGTAATGGCATTGATGAACGGTGCCCGTCTGGGTATCGCCGCACAATCTGTAGGATTGAGCCAGGCTGCTTACAATGAAGGACTGGCCTATGCCAAAGACCGCAAGCAGTTCGGAAAAGCAATCATCGACTTCCCTGCCGTGTATGACATGCTCGCCATTATGAAAGGTAAGCTGGATGCCGGCCGTGCGCTGCTTTATCAGACAGCCCGCTACGTAGACATCTACAAAGCACTGGACGACATCTCACGCGAACGCAAGCTGACTCCGGAAGAACGTCTGGAACAGAAGAAATACGCAAAGTTAGCCGACAGTTTCACTCCGCTTGCCAAAGGTATGAACTCCGAATATGCGAATCAGAACGCTTACGACTGTATACAGATTCACGGAGGCTCGGGCTTCATGATGGAATATGCCTGCCAGCGCATCTACCGCGACGCACGTATCACCAGCATCTACGAAGGTACCACCCAGTTGCAGACTGTAGCCGCTATCCGCTATGTAACCAACGGTTCTTACCTTGCTACGATCCGCGAATTCGAAACAGTACCTTGTTCACCGGAAATGGAACCGCTGATGTCACGTCTGAAGAAGATGGCAGACCTGTTCGAAGCCAGCACCAACGCCGTTAAAGAAGCACAGGATCAGGAACTGCTCGACTTCACAGCCCGCAGACTGATGGAAATGGCTGCCGATATCATCATGTGCCACCTGCTGATTCAGGACGCAAGCAAGGCTGCCGACCTGTTCTCCAAATCTGCACATGTATATCTGAACTTTGCTGAAGCGGAAGTTACGAAGCATACCAACTTTATCAAAAATATGGATAAAGAAGACCTTGCTTTCTACAAAAAGTAACCCTAAAAGGGTGACTAACGATAAAAGCATCCCTTCCAACGAAGCGGATGCTTTTTTTGTCCTCTTCTTTCCAAAAGGAACTTACTAAATCTCAAAGTATTAGTATTCTCGTTGTCCGCATAAATATCCCCCTCCCATTTACCCTCTATTTCATTATTATTCTGTACTTTTGTACAAAAAGAGAGTAATATCAATCTACGACTTAATAAAAGAGAGAAATATGGCGTTTAGACTCAGACCTTTACACGAGGATAAGCTACATTTTGCAGATTTATCAAATACACAAATTCTGATACTGGCACTCGAAGCGTCTCAGAAACTTGAATGGAATATCGAAGGAATCGCTCTTCGTGAAGTCATATTTTATGTTCCAATGGGTATGCGTTCCCAAGGAGAAGAAGTGACTTTCACCATCGAAGAAGGAAACAGCGGTGAAATATCCGTCCGCAGTCAATGCGCCTCCGTACAACTGGTAGATTATGGCAAAAATCGCAAGAATATCCAAAAATTACAGGAAACGATGGAAGAGATCAAATCAACTCTGACACCGGAAGAACTGGCACAAAAAGCCAACGAGCTGGAAGAAGACCTCACCCGCCCGCTGACGGAAGAAGAACGGAGGCTTCAGGCAGAAAGCGAAAAAGAGTCGTCTTTCATCCATTTCTTTATCCCCCGGAAAGGATTCATCGCGACACCGGTTCTGATAGACATCAATATCCTTGTCTTCATACTGATGGCAGCTACCGGAGCGGGAATTCTGGAACCTTCCACACTGGCCTTGCTAAACTGGGGCGCCGACTTCGGTCCGCTCACCCTGACCGGTGACTGGTGGCGTGCCGTGACCTGCAACTTTGTGCATATCGGCGCTTTCCATCTGCTGATGAATATGTACGCCTTTATATATATAGGTATCTGGCTGGAACATCTGATAGGTACGCGTCGTATGTTCGTCTCTTATCTGCTGACGGGACTCTGTTCGGCTGTCTTCAGCCTCTATATGCATGCGGAAACGATCAGTGCCGGAGCTTCCGGATCGATCTTTGGACTCTACGGTATCTTTCTGGCTTTCCTGCTGTTCCACCGCATCGAGAGATCGCAGCGGAAGGCTTTGCTGACCAGCATTCTTATCTTCGTAGGCTACAATCTCATCTACGGCATACGGGCCGGAGTAGACAATGCCGCACACATCGGCGGTTTACTCAGCGGATTCCTTTTGGGATTCATCTATGTATTCGGCGAACGGATGAAGAAGCCCGAAGCCGGAAGAACGGTTTCCATCATCGGAGAACTGATCATCTTCAGTGTCTTCCTGTTCAGCTTCCTTGCACTCTGCCGCAATATCCCCTCGACGTATCAGGAAATACGTAACGAATGGAAAAGCGGACTTGTAGAAGCCTATTATAAGGAACAGGAAGAGGAACAGAAAAAAGCGCCAGTCGCCGGGTGACCGGCAGCCCCCGGAAATCTTCCACTTCCGAACAGTTCCCGTATACTCCCATGTCGGATGAGGATACGTGGCTTTCATGCTATGACGCTGTATCAAAATTCAGTTGCCAGTATCCTACCAACTGGTACAAGATAACCGGCACGAAAGCGCCGACTCCCGATTCGGAGCCTCCCCTGCTGAAACTCGTCAATGGCGGCAGTCAGCTGACCGTGACCAGCAACAGCTATGATACGCAGGATGAGTTCGAACGTATGAAGAAGCTGCTCCTCACCCTCCCCCGAAATGAGGAAGGAAAGCCCTCGGAGGATTACAAGCAGAGCAAAGTCAACATCAACGGCCTGCCTATGACGAAGACGACCAATCCTTTGCGGATCGGCCACCCCGACGAAAAAGGAGAAGAAATGCAACAAACCGTATTATTGTACTTTCAGGAGAATAAGAGAAGAGTCTTTGCCATCGTCATGCTGGTTGCGGACGAAAAGGCTCAGGCTGATCTGGACGCAATCACGTCCAGTATTCAAATCGAAAAATAAAAGTAAGTATGAAAGCATATATCCAAGTCAAGCAAGTAGGAAAAAGGAAATGCAGCATCGAAAAGATGCCGGTCGATTTCCCTACTCCTCCTGCCAGTGTGCAGGAACTGATTGAAGCGGTCGTCTGCTTGCAAGTAAAGGAGTACAACGAACGGCTGCAACAAAGTGAAATGCTGAAATACCTCACCTGTGAAGAGATGGAGGACAAGGCCGCCGCCGGCAAAGTAGGCTTCGAAGCAAACTATAACGGCAGACCGGCTGTGGAAACCGAAGCCATCATCAATGCTTTGCAATCGTATGAAGACGGAATCTTCCGCATCTTTCTGGACGATGCGGAACTCGGAGAATTATCCTCCTCCGTCCAACTGAAAGAAGAATCTACACTTACCTTTATCCGGCTGACAATGCTGTCAGGAAGACTTTGGTAACTGCAATATAAACTCTAAAAGCTTAAAGTCATGAGAATTACTTACAACGACAAATTGAACAAGCTGCTAAACCCCTATTTGGAGAGTTTACTAAAGGAAAAATCAAGCCTGGAGCCGGAAACGCTTACCCTGTTCAACCTGTTCATGGAGGATTTGGACATGGGAGGACGGTATGGTATATTCAGTGAGATACTGGAACCTCGTCTGGAGGAGATCATCCGGGAAGAAAACATCGAAAGCATTGCCAATCTGATGGATGGCAGACTTAACACGCTGTTCCGCTATATGTTGGGCGACGAATTCGCCGGACTGTTCCATACTTATCTGCAACTCGAAGCACGCTGTCCGCATACCATCGGATACGACCGGCGCGCCCAGCGTTCCGCCAATCCGTCCAATCATCTGGACCACGCCAGAGACGCATGGCTACAGTTTCTGAAGTTACGCGCTACCGGATTTTCAGTAGAAGCGATCTTAAAAGGAGGAAATACACCCGAAGATACAGAAGAATTCAGCGGCTATATGAACTCTTCCTACTGGCTGGCCGCACAAATAGCGCAAGGTAACGAAAAAGTAATCGAATACCTGAATCAGGTACTGACCAGCGAAAACAATGTCCACCGCCTGCAACGCTGGTATCTCCACGCCATCGCCATCAGCGGACACCGCCCGCTGTTGGAACTGGAAGGCAAACTGCTGCTGGCAGCCAAGCTACAAGAAGGACTGCGCCAAGCCATCGTGGAAACGATGGACGAAGGATGTCCCGAAAGTTACCTCTACCTATTCTCCATCATCTATAACAACGAACTGCAACGTTTTGCCTCCGTCAAGCGAAGCATCGCCGTATGCACCGGAATCGGCGAACAGGACAGCAGCGAACGGATTACCAACAAGTATGTCGAACTGATCTGGAATTTCCTGAATCATCCGGAAACAGCCCGCAATGCCCTGCAAAGCAAGGATACAGTCGAACTTTATCTGGCTTTATGGAGCATCGGATTCTATGATACGGACGAGATCAGAGCCATCGTACCGGACATCATTCGAAAGGGAGCCAAGCATCAGATACAGACATTACTGTACTTCCTGCGCTGCACGCAATCCTCTCAGATGAATCATCTGATCAGCAAAGACGCATTCGAGGTATGGCACGACGACCCGAAAGTGGTGGCGGCTATCCTTCCTCTTTATATGGACGGTCTTTATCTGAGCCGATACAGCGATAACAAGGAAGCTCCCACACTCAGCGATTATTTTGAAACGCCGGAAGAGGCGGTCCGTCACTACGGATATCTGAAACAAGTCTATCAGTCTATTTCCGCCAAGGAGATTTATTCGCCTTATGTGTTCCCGTGGGATTGTGTAGTGCTCACCCGTTCGGATGTAGTCCACAAAATGGCATACATCGCATGGATGACCAACGATATCCGACTGAGAGAGAAACTTTGCACGTATCTTCCCGCACTCGAATCTTACAGCCGTGCCAGCTATATCGGAATCGTTCTGGCCCATACCGAAAGCAAGGTGGAGCAGGAATATGTACTGCAATCACTCGGCGACCGTTCGGCAGACATACGGGATGAAGCATACAAAGTATTGTCCGAAATGTCCCTGTCCCCCGAACAGTATCAGCATATAGAAGAATTGCTCCGTTTCAAATATAGCGAGATGCGTATCAATGCCATCAATCTGCTGATGAAACAGCCGGAAGCACAACTGGCGGCCAGTATCCGCCGATTGCTGAGCGACAAGAATGCCGAGCGCCGCCTTGCCGGACTGGATATGATGAAGAGCATCCGCAACGTTGATTTCCTGAAAGACAGTTATCAGAAACTCCTGTCCACCGTCAGAGAGATTCAGAAGCCGAACGCCAAAGAAAAGATTCTGATCGAATCGCTGATCGGAGACGGTACGGAACAAAGCCCGACAAGTAACTATACCCGAGAGAATGGCTTCGGGCTATACGATCCGGCGCTTGAAGTCAGCCTGCCTCCGATTACTCCCGATGCCGGATTCAATGTGAAGAAAGCATTTGAGTTTATTCGTTTAGGAAAAGCCAAAGCGATCTTCGACAAGCTGAACAAATACATCGAAAAGCATAAAGAAGACGAATTCACGGATAAATATGGTGAAGTACGCCTGGTGGGCAACAGTGTCTTACTGAACTGGTACAAGCACTACGACGGACTGAGCGAACTCGGACTTCCGGAACTCTGGCACAATTTCTATCAACAGGAAATAGGCAGTTACGACAAATTGCTGATGATGAAGTTCATGCTGGCCTCTACCGGAGCACCCAACGAAATAGAAGAGGACGAAGACGATGAATTTGACGAAGAAGAACAGGAAGACAAGGAAGCAGCCATCCAATCGCTCAATACATTCGAACCGATTATCAATAAGATGTACGCAGGCTTCACTTACCGCGGACTTCAAAAGTCGCTCCGCAAGCTGACCTATTACAGGCAGATAGAAGATATTATCGACGGACTGGCACATGAATACAGAAACGAAGCAACTTATCAGCAGTTCTCCGTCAATATGCTTTTGCAGTTGCTTCCTCTGCTCAATACAAAGAATATCTTCCGTCAATACACCAATAAGCATACATGGCTCAGAGACAAGCAGGAATATGGAGCAAGGGAGATCGTTTACCCGATACACAACAACAAGTTCGTACGGTTCTGGCTCGACGCGCCTCAGCATCCCATCAATGACGCTCTCTTCACCCGTTATTTCACCGTCCGGTACCAGCTCTACAAGCTCACCAACTATATGGAGCATACGCCCGAACTGGAAGAAACGGATGTCTACCTGCAAAGCATGGACTTTGCCCACGCATGGATGCTGGGACTGATTCCTACCGAAGAAATATACCGGGAACTGATGGGACGTGTCAACTCGCCCACACGCATCAAAGATATCACTTCGGCACTGGACGAGCGCAACCACTCCCTCTTCCATTCACTGACTCAGAAAGTAGTGAACCGAATTCTGGAAATAGAATTGCAGCGGGGAGATTCCGAGACTCAGGTCACCCGTCTGGCAGAAGAGCTTCACCGCGTCTACGGAGCGGAAACACTGATCCGCATCCTGCAAGCGTTCGGCAAAGACACCTTCATACGTGACAGCTACAACTGGCGCAATACCAAACGGGGAGTATTGAGCAGCCTGCTCCATGCCTGCTACCCGTCTCCGGACGACGACAGCGATACACTCAAAAGCCTCGCCAGTCAGGCCGACATCAGCCATATACGACTGGTGGAAGCTGCCATGTTCGCCCCGCAATGGCTGGAACTCACCGAAGAAGCGACCGGATGGAAAGGACTGGAAAGCGCCGCTTACTACTTCCATGCCCATACCAGCGAATGTTTCGACGACAAGAAGAAAGCGATCATCGCCCGATATACCCCGATTGCCATAGAAGACCTTCAGGAAGGTGCTTTTGATATCGACTGGTTCAAGGAAGCCTACAAGACTATCGGCAAGGAACGTTTCGAAGTAGTGTACAATGCAGCCAAATATATTTCATTAAGCAACACGCATACCCGCGCCCGTAAATTTGCCGATGCCGTCAACGGCAAGACCAAAGCGGCAGACGCGAAGAAAGAAATCATAGCGAAGCGAAATAAAGACTTACTGATGAGCTACGGCCTTATCCCGCTGGGCCGGAAGGCCGACAAGGAATTGCTCGAACGCTATCAGTTCCTGCAAAAGTTCCTGAAAGAGAGCAAGGAATTTGGTGCACAGAGACAGGAAAGTGAAAAGAAAGCCGTTGCCATCGCCCTGCAAAACCTGGCACGCAACTCCGGTTACGGAGACGTCACCCGCCTGACATGGAGCATGGAAACGGAACTGATCAAAGAAATCACTCCTTACCTGACCCCCAAAGAAATAGAAGGCGTGGAAGTCTATGTGCAAGTCAACAATGAGGGCAAACCGGAAATCAAACAAGTAAGAGCCGGAAAAGAGCTGAACAGCCTGCCTCCCAAACTGAAAAAGCATCCATACGTGGAAGAACTGAAAGCGGTACACAAAAAACTGAAGGAACAGCACGCCCGTTCCCGCATCATGCTCGAACAGGCAATGGAAGACTGTACCCGTTTTGAGGAAAACGAACTGCGCAAACTGATGAAGAATCCGGTTATCTGGCCGCTACTTAGAAATCTGGTCTTTACCAGCAACGGCAGAACAGGCTTCTACACCGACGGCCTATTGATAACGGCTGACGGCATCTGCCTTCCGCTCACTCCGAAAGAGGAACTGCGCATCGCCCATCCCACAGACCTGTATGCGAGTGGCAACTGGCATGCTTATCAGAAGTTCTTGTTTGACAAAGCTATCCGCCAGCCTTTCAAGCAGGTATTCCGCGAATTGTACATCCCGACACCGGAAGAGAAAGACGCTACGCAATCCCGCCGTTACGCCGGCAATCAGATTCAACCGCAGAAAACGGTTGCCGTACTGAAAGGACGCCGCTGGGTAGCCGATTACGAGGACGGACTTCAGAAGATATACTATAAAGAGAATATTATTGCCACGATTTATGCGATGGCGGACTGGTTCTCTCCTGCCGACATCGAAGCTCCCACGCTGGAATTTGTCTGCTTCCATAACCGCAAGGATTATAAACCGATGAAGATTTCGGAGATTCCACCTGTTGTCTTCTCCGAAGTGATGAGGGATGTAGACCTCGCCGTCAGTGTGGCTCACGCCGGAAGTGTCGATCCGGAAACCAGCCATTCCACCATCGAGATGCGCCGTGCATTGGTAGAACTCACCCTGCCCCTGTTCCACTTCAGCAACGTCAGGGTGAAAGGGAACTTTGCATACATCGAAGGCAAGCTGGGCAAATACAACATTCATTTGGGCAGTGGTGTTATCCATAAAGCAGGCGGCGCACAAATAGCCGTTCTTCCGGTACACTCGCAAAGTCGCGGACGACTGTTCCTGCCTTTTGTGGATGAAGACCCGAAAACAGCGGAGATACTGACGAAAATCATTTTCTTCGCAGAGGATGATAAAATAAAAGACCCGAGTATTCTAAACCAAATCAAATAGAAAAGAGATGGCAGAAAATTTACTGATTCACACAGGTAATAAAGAAGAGAAATATCGTGAACTGCTTCCACAGCTACAAGCATTGGTAAGCTCGGAAACGAATCGTATCGCCAATCTGGCAAATATTGCCGCCGCACTGAAGCAGACTTTCCACTTTTTCTGGGTCGGCTTTTATATGGTGGAAGGCAACGAACTCGTATTAGCACCGTTTCAAGGTCCCATCGCCTGTACACGCATTCGTTTCGGCAGAGGAGTTTGCGGCACGGCATGGAAGGAAGCGCAGACGCTGATTGTTCCTGATGTAGAGCTGTTTCCCGGTCACATAGCCTGCAGTTCCGATTCCAGGTCAGAGATAGTAGTACCTATTATAAAAGAAGGAAACGTCATCGGAGTGCTGGATATAGACAGTGATACAACGGACAGCTTTGATGAAACGGATGCACGCTATCTGGAAGAAATCTGCACGTACATCAGATAGTTTTCTTTGTACTGTAACGGTCCGAATAAAACAGAGGCTCTGATCTACGTGAACAGAGCCTCTGTTTGCTATAAATAGAGCCTTCGTTTGCATCAAACAGAGGCTTCGTTTTTTTACCAGTCCGCTTCCTCTATTTCCCTTTCCCGAAACAACAGAAGTTGCTTGCGGAGGGAAGTAATTTCACGTCTCATATCGTCCATTCTTTCCAGCATATGATGAATGGCGTCAATGCCTTCCATATTGATGGATAAGTCATAGTACATCCGGCTATAACGTTCCACGTTCGGAAGTTCAGAAACAAGCAGATAATGCTTGCCGGCTTCGGTACGTACATTAATCAAACCACCTTCTTCCAACATCTCAATGAATGAAGGTTCAATATGACACTTTTGACAGTATTCACTGACAATAATTAATTCGGTCTGCATAGTGCTCATTCATTTTAGTTCATACTCTGTAATTGACGGAACAACTCCTTCTGCGCTTCTGTCAGATTCGTCGGAATCTTGACGGAATAGGTAACAATCAAGTCACCGAATTGTCCTTCTTTTTTATAGACCGGGAATCCCTTGCCTTTCAGACGCACTTTCGTTCCATTCTGAGTCTCCGGTTTGATCTTCAGTTTCACTTTACCGTCCAGCGTATCAACGACTTTATCACCACCCAATACAGCAGTATAAAGGTCTACTTCCACGTCTACGTACAAGTCATCGCCCAAACGCTTGAATACAGGGTCTTCGGCAATGACGAAAGTGATATACAAGTCCCCGGCCGGACCTCCGTTCACACCTTCAGCTCCGTAACCTTTCAGTTTAATCACCTGCCCGTCGGCCACACCTGCGGGAATGGTAATACGTACTTGTTTACCATTGACAGTCAATATCTGTTTATGCGTCTGAGCAGCATCACGAAGTGAAAGATGAAGCTCCGCATTAAAGTCCTGTCCACGGAATCCGGCAGAACTTTGTCCCCTGCCCTGATGTCCGAACATCGATTCGAAGAAATCGGAGAAACCACCGGCATTACCTCCGGAGAATCCACCGCCACCGTCGGACGAATACCAATACGTTCCGTCACCATCAGAGAATCCCTGACCGCCACCACCGAATCCGCCAAAACCTCCGGCACCTCCAAAGCCACCGGCTTGCTGCCGCGCTTTTTTCTGAGCTTCAAACTCATCGGCATGCTTCCAATGCTCCCCATACTCGTCATACTTCTTACGCTTCTCAGGGTCACTCAGTACTTCATTGGCTTCATTGATTTCCTGAAACTTGTCCTTCGCACTTGGGTCATTAGGGTTCAGGTCAGGATGATACTTCCGGGCCAACTTACGAAAAGCCTTCTTTATATCATCCTGAGAAGCACTTTTGTCAACTCCAAGAATCTTATAATAATCTATATAAGCCATGTTTTATGAATTTAATCGTTCATACTTTTATATCGCAAATAACACGCCAATCATGCTTTTGGATATAAGAATTAACAAGGATTAATGAATAAGTAATAGGTAATAAGTATTAGGTATTAAGTATTACACCGTAGCCGTACAGGCAAAGCTTTACGAAGCTACGATTAATACTTAATACTTATTACTTAATACCTAATACCTAATACTTGACATTTCTGGAAGTCAGGCTGTTTCATTCCCAGATCATCCAAGGGGCGTGGTTCGTTATGGTCATTCAGATATACTCTCGGCTTCATGGTGTAAAGAGGGCTGACTACAGATGAGGAATCGTTGCGGTAAGAAGTTTGCACTCCGCCCAGTTCCAGCATGGTAGGAAAGAATGAACGGCTGGAAGATAGGTCTTTATCCTTATTCTTGGTCACGGTTTGCCAATGTTCGGGATAAGCTTCCCGATAGGTGTCGGACATCCATATCAGAAACGGAACATGAAGCTGATAGTAAGAAGGAACCGGAGAAGCATGAAGGAACAGATGACGGGAATCGTCAAAAATATCCTCTCCATGATCGGAGGTGTAGAGCATTGCAGCATCCACGTGCTGTTCTTCGAGCATATGAATCAGACGTGACAGAAAGCCATCTGTATAGCGGATGGTGTTATCATAGGCATTCACCAGGTTATCACGGTACTTCACTTCCGCTTCTACCGGATAATCGGGCAGAAAGAAAGCGTCTTCCGACGGATAACGTTCACGATAATTGAAATGTGAACCGTATGTATGAAGTACGATAAACTGTTTCTGATTTCCCTTAGATAATTCTTTCGCTACTAATGCCAGCAGTTCATCATCAGAAGGATTGTAGGCGGAATCCAGCGAATCTTCTTTTATAAAATCGAATGTATCGGCTTCCTTTCCGAAGAAATCGATAAAGGAATGATTATAGCGCTGGTTGGAGAAAAAGGCTGTCTGATAACCTGCCTCCTTAAAGGCCGTGATGATTCCTTTTTGATGGTAGATGGAGTCGAAGTTACAAGCTGTAATATCCGACATCAGCATGGGTACGCTTTTATGGGTGGTATTCGACTCTGTCAGGACTTTGGAGAACGCAACAATTCCCGGTTGACGGGACAGAAGCGGATTCGTCTCCCGCTCATATCCGTAGAGTTGCCAGTTCAATGCGCGGGAAGTCTCTCCCACTACCATTACATACACTTCACGCTTGTCCGCCGGATGAGTGGCTTGGGCATGGAAAGTAAAATCTTTCGAGGTATGACGGTAATTTTGCGTCAATGCCGTACGTTGAAAAGCGAGTCCCACATTATAGCATACATTGAGAGGATAAAGATCGGATTTCAGTTCATAGCGGGAGTCTTCCCAGTAAGCTCCGCCCAGGGCGAGAAGAGAGATTCCAAGCAGGATGAAGGCTCTCTTCCGTTCTCTGCGAATAAATGCCACAGAAAGCCGGCGCTTGCGGATAATTGAAATCATACCCAATATCAGGGCAGGAATGTAAAGTATGACTACGGTGACGATGGCCGGCAATAAGTTGTCCAGCAACTCCATCGCTTCACTCGAATTGGTGGTTACCAGATTCAGAAACATATCTACAGCGATGATGGACTGTCCGAACAGATAAAGCAGCACAATCTGAAAGGCGCCGAAAAACAGGAAGATGAACAAAATCCAGAGCATCTTGCCACAGTTGCGGGACAAAGTCATCAGCAGATAGTAACAGGCTAAAGGCAACAAGACATTGCTTACTTTCGCCATCAACGGCAAGGGTTCTGTGAAACACAGAACGATGTTGGGCATTATCAGGATGATCAGAAACAAGTAAAACAAATGTTCCTGATTTTCAAACCATTTCTTTATGTTCTTAAAAAGCTTCATTGATATTAAATATAAATCCGGTCTGGTGCTTGCCAAACCCTAAATCCAAACGTACATTTACTCTCTTCTTAAATTCCCAGCGATAGCCGAAACCATAATTGGGAAGGATATGCTTCGGCGTAAAGTCGGAGAAGCGCGGAAATACAGTTCCCGCTCCTGCCCATACAGCCACTCCGTTTCGTTTCCATACATGCTGACGGAGTTCTATCTGTGCATCCATCGCACATTTATCACGATAACGCCCTTCATAATAACCACGCATTGAGTAAGAACTTCCGAGGGTTGCCATCAATCCCCACGGAGGATTGCCATAGTTCAGTAAAGTGTGAAACTGTCCTGCAAGGACTCCGCCTTTCCATACCGGATGATAATAGCTGGTTGTCAGTTCCGTACTGCTAAACGCATATTTATTACCGACAAAAGCCGGGCTAAACCGTTGGTCTATCCGCAAGTAATATCCCTGATAGGCATTGGTCAGATAATCACGGGAGTCATAAAGAAGGGAAAGGCCGAGACTCGTATTAGTGGTCCGTGCCGACATTCCTTCCCAAAGTTCCGGTTTCTCAAAGTCGCGCCCGTCTATATAATCGAATACAGCCATCGGTCCGATATAGAAACTTTTCGCTACACGGAACATGAAGTCGACTTTCACTTGTGCCTGAAAGCGTTTGTAGTCGCTTTCATTATCAGAGTTCGCTCCATTATCATATCCCCTTCCCCAATAAAGACTGGGGAAAGAATAAAAATAAAGATTATAATTCAACCGGTATTTCTCTTGCGGGAACAAGTGATTGCCTCTTACTCCCAACAGATAAAACCCAACAGTAGAGACATCTCCATAAAGAGAAACATTCGAAGGGGGAAGGATCGAATCATTGCGGTCTGTACGATACAACCCCGCCGCCACCAATCCAAGACCAAACTTGGTATCACTGGAATAATGAGGACCGCCAATCACACTGAAATCGAACTTTTTATTTTTCTTTTCCTTATTGGCGTCATTAAAATAATCAAGAAACTTCTTGAAGAAACCGCGCTTTGTCTGAAGCGAGTCTGAGGTTGCCACAGAGACAGAATCTATCGGCACATCTTTGCCCATAGAATCAGTCTGCGCACTTATAGTGGTTTGTGTCAACAACAATAGCGCCAATAATACAAGTCCGTTTCGTCTAGCATCCATCATAACAAGAAGCAATATTACGGGGACAAAGTTAGCCCCAAACTTCCTATTACAACAGTATTATAAACGCTTTTGTTGTTCCATTCTTCTCCTTTAACGTCTCAAAAGTCGAATAAATTGATTTACATCCTCTTCCGTTGTGTCAAAAGAAGTCACCAGGCGGATTTCGTGATTCGCCTCATTCCAGAAATAAAAGAAATAAGATTCCAGCATCCGGTCGATAGTCGGACGGGGCATGGTCAGAAATAACTGGTTGCTCTCCGGCTTCTGGGTAAAGGTGACTTCAGGCAGTTCCTTAAGTGCCTGATAGAGCTTGCTTGCCATCGCATTGGCATGAGCGGCATTCTTCAGCCACAGGTCATCCGTCAGGTAGGCAGTAAACTGACAGGAAAGGTAACGCATCTTGGAAGCCAGCTGGGCAGATTGTTTCCGGACAAAACGGGCTTCCCGTTGCAGGTCCTTATTAAATATAATCACACATTCCCCCATCATCAGTCCATTTTTTGTTCCACCGAAACTAAGAATGTCAATTCCACAGTCTACAGTCAGCTCTTTGAGCGAAAGATGAAGGGCGGCACAGGCATTGGCAATCCTTGCTCCGTCCATGTGGACATACATACCGTTCAGATGGGCAAAGTCAGTCAGACGTTTCAGCTCTTCGGGTGTATAAATCGTTCCGAGTTCGGTGCATTGGGAGATGTAAAGCGCACGGGGTTGCGAATGGTGCTGGTCGCCGAAGCCGTGCAGATAAGGCTGCATCAGTTCGGGAGTCAACTTACCGTCGGAGGTGGCAATCGGCCGGATCTGACAACCTGTCATTTTCACGGGAGAGCCGCACTCGTCTACATAAATATGGGCAGTTTCCGCACAGAAGATTGAATGATACGGACGCGTCATTACTTGTAAAGCCACCACATTGCTGCCCGTGCCATTGAATACAAACAGGGGAACACAGTCCGGTGTAAAGGTTTCTTTTATCTTGGCTACGGCTTCTTCCGTCCATTGATCATCACCATAACCCAACGCATGATCTGCGTTGGCCCGGCTCAATGCTTCCATCACCAACGGATGCACACCGGAATTATTATCAGAGGCAAAACTTCTCATTGTTTCTTCTTGGTTC
>ENA-UESC01001688-UESC01001688.1-human-gut-metagenome-genome-assembly--contig:-NODE-1688-length-15775-cov-13.410243_pt1 | contig 15775 bp, 9 predicted proteins | sample MGYA00242998_ERZ507999 | MGnify/ENA primary metagenome ERZ507999 (study PRJEB26167, sample SAMN06115465) | human gut metagenome | host: Homo sapiens | place: China:Hubei | collected 2016-04-27... | reverse complement strand
TGAAAAAGCTTCTATTTTTATTATGCGTTGTAGTAGCAGGCAGTATGTTTTACTCTTGCGAAAAAGATAATCTCGAAGGGCCGGATGCAATCTTTGCCGGCGAACTGAGAGACCGGAAGACCGGAGAACTCATTCAACAGGAGATATCGGACGGTTCCCGCGTTTATTTCATCGAACAGGGGTGGGGAGATAATCCTCCTGTTCAGAATATGGTCGTTAAAAAAGACGGAACGTTTTATAACGGTATGATTTTCTCCGGTGACTATAAAATCATCCTGAATCGTGGGAACTACGTTCCTTTGGATACTCTGGATATGAAAATAAAGCCGGGAAAGAATTATCAGGTCTTCGAAGTGAATCCTTATCTGCGGATCATTGAACCGGAAATATCTGTGATCGGAAGAAAGGTAGTGGCGAAATTCAAACTGGAGCAGGTGACCAGTAACGAGGTCTATCGCATTTCGTTGTTCGCACACTCTCACATCGATGTATCCAACAAACTGAATATTGTCAACCGGACAGAAGAACTAAACCGTTCCATTACTGATGGTGAGGCTTTCGAATTGTCTATCAATCTGGAAGACTACACTTCCACGCTGGTTCCGGGCAAGAGTTATTATTTCCGGATCGGCGCACAGTCTCACGGAAGCGAGACAAAGTACAATTATTCTGCATCTGTACAGGTGGACATTTAGCATAAAAACGGAAAAGCCATGAGAAAGTATTTACAGTTGGTATTCCTTGCGGTCTCTGTCTTTTGTTCAGAGATATTGTTGGCAGAATCTCGTGATCCGGTCCGGATACTGGATTTGAGAACGCTCAATGAACTTGATCTGAAAGAACAGGAGAAGGCGGAGCAACTATGGGACATTATGCATACGACAGCTACCTTGCAAGGCATTGTGAATCGGAATAGTCCGAGATTGTACATTCGCTATGTCAAGAACGGGCAGGGAGAGAATGTCGATGATTATTGGTGGAATAAATACCGTCAGGCAGGACAGTGGCTAGCGGGACGTGATACGGTAGCTTACACAGAACTGTCGGATGTAGTGACCGTTTTCAGAAAAGAAATACGCGGGGTGGTTGTTTATGACTCAAAAGTAGCATCTACCAGTAATATTGCTTCATCTGTGGCAGGAATCGAGAATCTGATAGCTGTGCGCTATGACATATCTCCCAATAGTCTCTATACCCGTTTGGTACTGCAAGGACCGAAGCTGGCTGTGAAATGCTGGCTGGTGAACAAAGATGGTTCTTCTCTTTTCACGGGCAAAGGAAGGATTGCCGGAACCGGTCAACCTTCGACAGGATCTCTGAAAATCGATCCCTATGTATGGTTTATAGAGAAATACCTGAAGAAAGGGTTATGCAATACGGAGTACGCCGCTTATTACATCGACCAGTTCTGGCGTACCGATCCTACCCGGACGGTAACGAACCATCACCAATTGACCAATCATGACTTTTTTGTCAGCAAGAAAGCTTTTTTCTTTGACCTTTCTCCTTGGGGAGACGAGCCGGCAACGGATGATCCGACACAAGAAGAAGGACTGGACTTGCAGATACTGAAAACTTTTCTGCAAGAAGCCTATAAGCAAAATAAAGGAGAGAAATTCTGCTATATCGGAGGTTTCCCGAGCTGGATTTATAAATATACGCAGCATGCTGGAGGAAAGCATGAAGATGTAGCTACCGAGTGGGAATTTTCCCGTATTATCAGTTCTTATAATGCCTTTAAGGATTCCGATGCCAGCGGACTGCGAGCATTGGCTAACTCCTCCTTCTGGCAACATTTTCCTCTTCAGGAAAAGTATCCCCAAAAGTGGGTGACACATCAGGAACTGATGGACAGAGGCTATCTGAACCGTGACGGAACAATCAACTTCCAGGGACGGAACTTTATCCTCTTCTATGTAGGCGATTATGATTCCTCCTCCTGGATTGCTCAGACTACCCCTTTCCTGTGGGACGAACCTAGCCGGGGAGAAGTGCCTTTGATGTGGTCTGTCAGTCCTGTACTTGCAGAACGCGTTCCGATGGTGATGCATAATTATCGGGTGACGGCTACTCCGAATGATTATTTTGCCGCTGCCGACAATGGTGCCGGATATTTAATGCCGGGTATGTTGCAAGAGCCTCGCTCGGTGTCCGGATTGAAAAGCGGATTGAGTGCATGGGCAAAGCATTGCAGCAAATATTATCAGAAGTGGGGATTGACCATTACAGGATTTGTGATTGACGGCGAAGCCCCCGGACTGGATTCAGACGGATTGGACTGTTACGCATCGTTCAGTCCGAATGGAATAGTTCCGCAGAAGATGCCTTTGACATTGCTGCACAATGATATGCCGGTGATCCGGGCAGATTATGATATTGTAGATCATGATTACCGCAGGGCAACGGATGTGATTGTGGAAAGAGTGGAGAAACGTCCGGTTCCTTTCCATTGGTTCAGAGCCATATTGAAGTCACCTTCCTGGTATAAAGGGATTTGTGATGAGTTGAAACAGCGGCATACGAATATTGAATTGCTGGATGCACCGACATTTTTTGAACTCTATCGTATCTATCTGAAGCAGCATCCGGATGCTGCTGCCGGAAAGATAACGATGAACTAACCTGATTAATGAACAGACATATTCATATAGAATGATGATGAACAGATTGAATATAAAAAGAACAGTCGGCTCCTGTTTGATGGCGATGGCGTTTTTTTCGTGTACCCATACGGATCAGACGCCCACGAAAGACTTTGTCGATTATGTAAATCCATATATCGGCAATATCAGCCATCTGCTGGTGCCTACTTACCCAACCGTACATCTGCCGAACTCGATGCTCAGGGTCTATCCGGAAAGGGGAGACTATACATCGGACAGGGTAAACGGCCTTCCGGTCGTGGTGACCAGTCATAGAGGCAGCTCGGCTTTTAACCTGAGTCCGGTGCAGGGAGAGGTATCCCGACCGATTGTATCTTACTCCTATGATTTGGAGAATATTACCCCCTATAGTTATTCCGTATACCTGGATGAGGCTGATATACAGGTTGAGTATGCCCCTTCACATCAGGCTGGTATTTATCATATCAGTTTTGGGACGGAAGGTGATAATGCTCTGGTGGTGAATACGAAGAACGGAAAGCTGGTCGCTGAAGAAAAAGGAGTCAGTGGCTATCAGGTTATTGACAACACTCCTACCAAAATCTATCTGTATCTCGAAACCAGTCAGCTACCTTTACGTAAAGGGGTACTGGCAGATGGAAAAGTTGATATGGAAAGTAAGGAAGGCAGTGCCATCGCTTTGTATTATGGAAGCGAGAAGAACCTGAATCTACGTTACGGAATTTCCTTTATCAGTGCCGAGCAGGCAAAGAAGAATCTGCAACGTGACATCACCACCTATGATGTAAAGGCGGTGGCGGATGCCGGACGCAGGATATGGAACAAGACATTGGGCAAGATTGTGATAGAAGGCGGTTCGGAAGACGAAAAAGAAATCTTCTACACTTCCCTTTATCGTACCTACGAACGCATGATCAATCTTTCGGAGGACGGGAAATATTACAGTGCTTTCGATGGCAAGATTCATGAAGATGGCGGAGTACCTTTTTATACAGATGACTGGATATGGGATACTTACCGGGCTACACATCCGTTGCGTATCTTGATAGAACCGCAGAAGGAACTCGATATGATTCGTTCATATATACGGATGGCAGAACAGTCGGACAGAAGATGGATGCCTACCTTCCCCGAGGTGACCGGAGACAGTCACCGGATGAATGGCAATCATGCAGTGGCAGTTATCTGGGATGCTTATTGCAAAGGATTGAAAGACTTTGATCTGGAGGCTGCTTATGAAGCCTGCAAAGGAGCGATTACAGAGAAAACGTTGTTGCCCTGGCTGAGATGTCCGTTGACGGAGCTCGATAAGTTCTATCAGGAAAAAGGATTTTTCCCTGCACTGAACCCTGGCGAAGAAGAAACTTGCAAGGCTGTTCATTCGTTCGAGAGACGACAAGCGGTTGCGGTTATGTTGGGTAACTGTTACGATAATTGGTGTCTGGCACAGATAGCCAGAACATTAAACAAGACCGATGACTATAAGAAGTTTATGAGGATGTCTTATACGTACCGGAATGTTTATAATGCGGAAACGGGTTTCTTTCATCCCAAGAACAAGGACGGAAAGTTTATCGAACCGTTTGACTATCGATATTCGGGAGGACAGGGGGCACGTGGCTATTATGGTGAAAACAACGGTTGGATCTATCGTTGGGATGTGCAGCACAATCCGGCGGATTTGATTGCCTTGATGGGTGGACAGGCTTCATTTATCGAGAGATTGAATCAGACATTCAATGAACCGTTGGGGCGGAGCAAGTTTGATTTCTATCATCAGTTGCCGGACCATACCGGTAATGTCGGCCAGTTCTCTATGGCAAATGAACCTTGTCTGCATATTCCTTATTTGTATAACTATGCCGGTCAGCCGTGGATGACACAAAAAAGGATTCGCGTTTTGCTGAACCAGTGGTTCCGTAATGACTTGATGGGCGTTCCCGGTGATGAAGACGGAGGGGGAATGACTGCATTTGTGGTATTCTCCATGATGGGCTTTTATCCGGTAACTCCCGGTTCTCCAACTTATAATATCGGCAGTCCGGTATTCCAATCCGCAAAGATGGAGGTAGGTGACGGACATTATTTTGAGATCATAGCGGAGAATTATGCGCCGGACCATAAGTACATCCAGTCGGCTACCTTGAATGGAACGCCGTGGAATAAGGCGTGGGGCAGACATGCGGCTATTCAAAACGGCGGACGTCTGGTTTTGCAGATGGGAGATGGTGACCTGGCATGTATCGGCACTGCCGAAACCATCCATGCTTTAAATCGTGGCGAAAACATTACTATCATCTTTATCAACAACGCCATTTATGGAATGACCGGTGGGCAAATGGCTCCTACCACGCTGGTTGGCATGAAGACAGCCACCTGCCCCTATGGTCGTGATGTAGCCATTCATGGCTATCCGCTGAAAATGACAGAAATTGCCGCCACTTTGGAAGGCACCGCCTACGTTACCCGCCAGGCCGTACATACGGTTCCTGCCATCCGCAAAGCAAAAAAGGCTATCCGCAAGGCATTCGAAAACTCAATGAATGGCAAAGGATCCAATTTGGTGGAAATTGTATCGACTTGTAATTCCGGTTGGAAAATGACTCCGCAAGCATCCAATGACTGGATGGTGGAACACATGTTCCCCTTCTATCCGCTGGGTGATTTGAAAGATAAAGAATAAAAAGACAGAAACCATGAAACAGGAAATCATTATAGCAGGATTCGGCGGTCAGGGTGTGCTATCCATGGGTAAGATACTTGCCTATTCCGGACTGATGGAAGACAAGGAAGTAACCTGGATGCCGGCATACGGTCCCGAACAACGGGGAGGAACCGCTAACGTAACGGTGATTGTCAGTGATGAACGCATCTCTTCACCCATTCTCAGCCAATATGACACAGCCATCATACTGAACCAACCCTCATTGGAAAAGTTTGAAGGCAAAATCAAACCGGGTGGTATCCTCATTTATGACGGATACGGAATCATCGAGCCTCCGACACGTAAGGACATACAAATCTATCGTATTGACGCAATGGATGCCGCCAACGAAAAAGGAATGGCAAAGACCTTCAATATGATTGTCTTAGGAGGCTTGCTGAAACTGCGTCCCGTAGTATCCATTGAAAGTGTAATAAAAGCTTTACGCAAAACATTGCCCGAACGTCACCATCATCTGATACCGATGAATGAAGAAGCCATCCGAATCGGAATGGAGATTATTAAACCTCAGTAAGTTAAAATAACTCTAAACGAATAATAAAAGGAAGAACTTTCCATAGCGGAAAAGCTCTTCCTTTTATTTTTATATTGTATCTTTGCCGCCGTTATGAAAAGAATATTCTCTATTATTTTTTTATTATTCCTGTGCTTCCATACTTCCTTGATGGCACAGCGGACAATGAATACCCTGAACAATCAGTTCGGTTCCTCGGCAAACGGACTGGACAGAAACCAATATGACCGTAACGGAAACCCCATAGACACGACAGCCGTAGTAGATGCCAACACTATCCCCATCGGACTGTATTCATGGAAAGTGGACAGTCGTTTTGGCAATGTCACTTATATCCCCGTAGATACCTTGCAGCACGCTTTCCAGAACTCAAATGACATGGGGGGCTACACCGGACAATACAATTACTTGGGAAATTTGGGTTCCCCCCGCCTCTCACGCATCTTTTTTGACCGTCGGGATCCCAGCCAATACTTTTTCACCGACCCATACGACTTTTGCGTACAACGTCCGGAAGATGTCATATTCACCAATACATTTTCTCCATTCACGAACCTGAGCTATTACAAAGGAGGAGGCAGCCGTGACGGAGAAGAACGCTTCAAATCCTATTTTGCCATCAATGCAAACAAAAGACTGGGGTTTGGATTCTACATAGATTACCTGTATGGCCGGGGGCTTTACCAAGATCAGTCCACAGCCTTCTTCAACGGTGGCCTGTTCTCCAGCTACCGGGGAGACAAATATGACATGCATTTCATATTCAACAACGATAACTTGAAGATGGCAGAAAACGGAGGTATCACGGACGACCGGTATATCACCAACCCGCTGGATATGGCAGAAGGCAAAAAAGAATATTCCGCCAACGAAATCCCAACGCGACTGAGTCAGATATGGAATCACAACACCAGCTACCATGCCTTCCTGACACATCGTTACAACTTAGGGTTCTATAAAGAAAAACAGGACAGTGTGGATACGGACTCCGTAAAAATAACGCAGGTATTTGTTCCTGTCACAAGCTTCATACATACATTACAAGTGGACTTGAACAATCGCAAATACATCTCATACGATGACGCACAGAATCAGAAGTATTTTGAACATAACTATCTGGGGACCGACTCAATAGACAAGACGAAGCGCACATCCATCAAAAATACCATTGGCATTGCTTTACAAGAAGGATTCAACAAATGGGCGAAAGCCGGACTTACCGCCTTTTTAAGTTATGAATACCGAAACTTCGCCTTGACCGACACGACAAACATACCGGGACAGCGCATTATCAACAACTATAAGGAAAGTTCACTCTCCATTGGCGGCGAACTATCCAAAAAACAAGGAAAACTATTACATTACAATATTCTAGGAGAATTGGCCATAGCCGGTGAAGATGCAGGACAATTCAGCGTAGAAGGCAGAGGGGATCTGAATCTCCGTTTATTCGGAGATACGGTGAGACTGGATGTAAATGCATTCATCAAGAACCAGAACCCCGTATTCTATTTCAGGCATTTCCAATCCAAACATTACTGGTGGGACAACAACGATTTATCCAAAATAATGAGAACCCGCCTGGAAGGAAAACTAAGTCTGAACAGATGGGGAACCCAACTGCGTGCCGGAGTGGAAAATATAAAGAACTACACTTATCTGGCCAATGCCAGCATACCGGTAAAAGACAGTGAAGGAAATGTCACCGGTTTCAAGAACAATGCAGCCGTAAGACAGCACTCCGGCAATATACAAATATTCACAGCAATGTTGCAACAAAAATTGAAAGTAGGAATATTTCATCTCGACGGTGAAGTAGCCTATCAAAAATCAAGTGAGCAAGACATTCTGCCCTTACCGGAATTGTCGGCTTACGGCAACTTGTACATGAAATTCGGTCTCGCCAAAAAAGTACTCCAGATAGAAATGGGAGCAGATGTGCGTTATTTCAGTAAATATTACGCGCCAGACTACTCCCCCGTCATCGGACAATTCTATAACCAGAATCCTGATGACAAAATCGAGATAGGAGCTTTTCCGATAGTCAACGTCTATGCCAACCTGCATTTAAAACGTACCCGCTTCTTTATTATGATGTATCACGTCAATGCCGGTTCGGGAAAATCCAATTACTTCCTGGCGCCTCACTACCCAATCAATCCGCGAATGATAAAGTTCGGCCTTTCATGGAATTTCTTTGATTGACGGTCTATATGAGAAAATATCTGAAATACATTCTGATGGGTATCCTTGCAGTAACCCTATCCTCCATCTTCTTCAAAAAGAAAACGGAGGCTGAAACCAGTCTGCCCCGCGATTATGCAGAAATAGCGGCATCGGGAATCCTGCGTGCCGTTACCGAGTACAATTCTATCAGTTTTTATGCCGACGGCGACACCGTTTCCGGTTTCCACTACGAACTGCTCCATGCTTTTGCACACAGCAAAGGACTGAAACCGGAAATCACTCCTGAAATGAGCTTTTCCAAAAGACTGGAAGGCGTACAAAAAGGAACATACGATATATTGGCCAACAGCACGGTAGTTACCACAGAATACAAAGACTCCCTGTTGTTTACCCGCCCCATTATACTGAACAAACAAGTACTGGTACAGCGTAAACCCGAAAAAGAAAACGATAGTCTGTACATTCACAGCCAGTTGGAACTAGCCCGCAAGACCCTTCATCTAGTCAAAAACTCACCTGCCATCCTGCGCATACATAATTTAAGTAACGAAATAGGCGATACCATCTATATCAAAGAAGTGGAGAAATACGGACAAGAACAATTACTGGCCATGGTAGCACATGGTGACATAGACTATGCCGTATGCGACGAGAGCATTGCCAAAGCCTCCATCAATGATTTTCCACAATTGGATATAGAAACAGCCATCAGCTTCTCACAATTCTATTCATGGGGAGTAAGCAAACATTCTCCAATATTGCTTGACAGCCTGAATTCCTGGTTAAATGACTACGTCAAGACTCCTGCATTCAAACTGTTGCGCAAGAAATATTACAATAACTGATTTTTATCCGGCTGAAATTGCAAAATAGTCCTATCTTTGCAATATAAATTGTTATTATTTTAAGCGGAATGACAAAAAAGTTATTACCATGGTTAAATTAGACAAAGTAAAATGGGGCTTCATCGGTTGCGGAGAAGTGACCGAGAAGAAAAGCGGACCAGCCTTTGCCCTGATCGAAGGTTCAGAGGTAGTGGCCGTAATGAGCCGTGACAAAGAAAAAGCTCAATCATACGCCAAAAGACACAACATTCCCCGCTGGTACTCCGATCCGCAGCAGTTAATAGGAGATGAAGATGTCAATGCTATTTATATAGCCACTCCCCCCTCTTCTCATGCCACTTTTGCCATTATGTCCATGAAGGCAGGAAAGCCCGTATACATCGAGAAACCTATGGCGGCCAGCTATGAAGACTGTGCACGCATCAACCGCATATCACAGGAAACAGGAATTCCTTGTTTCGTAGCTTATTACAGACGCTATCTTCCTTATTTCCAAAAAGTACGCCAGATGGTAGAGGACGGAGAAATAGGCAATGTCATCAACATACAGATACGTTTCGCCCAGCCTCCCCGCGCTTTGGATTACAACAGTACCAACCTTCCCTGGCGTGTACAACCTGATATTGCCGGCGGCGGTTATTTCTATGATCTGGCTCCTCACCAGCTGGATTTGCTACAAGATATGTTCGGCTGCATTCTCGAAGCCCAAGGATACAAGAGCAACCGTGGCGGGTTATATCCGGCAGAAGATACGATAAGTGCCTGCTTCAAATTTGATTCCGGTCTGCCGGGATCAGGATCATGGTGTTTCGTTGCCCATGAATCGGCCAAGGAAGACCGTATAGAAATCATCGGAGACAAGGGAATGATCTGTTTCTCTGTTTTCACTTACGATCCCATCGCCCTGCATACTGAAAGAGGCCGCGAGGAGTTTCTTCCCGAAAATCCCCCTCATGTACAACTTCCGCTCATAAAAGCCGTAGTAGAACACTTGCAGGGAAAAGCTGTCTGTACCTGCGACGGCATCAGTGCGACACCCACCAACTGGGTAATGGACCGTATACTTGACAAACTCTGATTTCTGCCTATGGACATCCGTCAATTATGCCTGTTTTGTCTGTCTTTCCTTTCCGCCCTCGGTGTATATGCACAAGCGGAACAGAAGGACTCGACAGTACAGGACAACAAGGGTGTTCTCATTACATTGACCGATGGAATAGCGACAACTGTCCGTCATACCGGAAGAAAAATCAGGAAAGTGGGAAAAGAATTCAACGCGGTCGATACCACCTATATCTCGCCTAACCTCTACAATCTGGCTTTCATGCTGGAATCCAGCAGTTGGTACGAATACTATCGGTTAGGCAGTAAAGGAAACAACGGCGAACAAAGTTTGGGATTCTCCCCCAATGCCAGTTTCAAGCTGGGGGTCTATTTCGGATGGCGCTGGATATTTCTAGGATATTCTTTCGATGTAAAAGATATTTTCGGCGGACACAAGAACAAGGCCAAGAAAACCGAAATGGCACTGAATCTTTATAGTTCCAAATTTGGTGTGGATTTATATTACAGAAAGACAGGAAGCGATTTCAAGATACGTTCTTCCAGCGGATTTGACCTGAAAACTCCCATTAAAAATCTGAATTTCAACGGATTGCAAAGTAAAATCAAAGGACTGAACGCCTATTGGATTTTCAATTATAAAAAATTCTCTTATCCGGCAGCCTATAGCCAGTCCACCAACCAGCGTAAAAGCGCGGGTTCCCTGATGGCGGGCTTTTCTTATTCCCAGCACAACATATCTTTTGATTACGAAAAGCTTCCCGGTGAAGTGAGAGCCCAACTGCATGATGCCCTGCTTTTCAAGAAAGTGAAATATTCTGATTACAGCATCAACGTGGGTTATGGCTATAACTGGGTATTTGCAAAAAACTGGGTTTCCAATCTTTCACTCTTACCGGCCATTGCCTATAAAAAATCAAAAATAGACGATACGCCTAACACCGACAATCATTGGATAAAGGATATCAATTTTGACCTGATAACACGTGCCGCCGTGGTCTATAATACCAACAAGTACTTTGTAGGTGCTTCACTGGTGATGCATACATACGATTATCGGAAAAGGAATTTCTCTCTCACTAATACATTCGGAACCGTTCGTGTATATGCAGGATTCAACTTCTGGAAAAGGAAAGAATTCCGCGATAAATAAAAAATATACCGGAAGCCTATAAAGTTCTTCCGGTATATCACAGGTTAATTATATTAGACTCACAATAAATTCTTAGAAGCGGGCGCCGACTGTCAGCAAGAGCTGATGCCGTTCATTGTCCACTTTAGTTGCCGGAAGATCTATATCGTCAAAAGCATAAAAGTTTGATTTATACATATCATATTTATATGCCAAATCCGCATAAATTACACTGCCACGGTATCCAAGACCAAACGTAAAGGTATTCTTAGACTCCGTATTATTAAAATCAGTACGCGTGCTATATAAAGACAAGGCACTATAAGCATCTTTTGAAAATGCAGCCGAAGAATAATTATACCCTGCACGGATGCTAAACTCAGGTATGATCCGCGTTTCCATTCCTATACGGAAAGTATGGACACCTTTCAGATAATTCTCAACGCTAGGCTGATCTCCCAATTCATAACCATCCACATCCTTCAGCTTACTGGAAGAATAATCCTGATATTCATATTCCGCACCTACTGCCACCGCACCCGCAAAAGTAGTACCCGCGCTGACATTAAATTTCCACGGAGTAGTAAGATTATAATCATAGGTCAAATAATCATATTCCGGAGTTACCAGAAAATCACTCAATGTCTGGATATAGGGTTTTTCATAAGCTAAAATATCAGAAGATAAAGTGGCATTATAGCTTTCTCTTAAATCATACCATGTAGGCGTGTGAACGGCAAATCCCAAACGGAAAGGAGAACTTTCTATAGGACGTACAATAACCCCCAACTTCAAATCCATACCAGTTCCTTCCAGTCTATAATAATTATCCAATGTATACCCCCCATTATCCGCACCCTTATCATCATTCAAATTTTCCGTATAAGAAGTATAACGGTCATAATTCACATCATAGACCCCCAAGGTAGCTCCTAAATAGACCCTATCTTCAATATTGAATGAAACATTAAAATCATATTGACTGATACCTCCAGTTTCCTTACTAAAGAAGTTATTGTTAAAACCATTCCACCCCCATGGAGCATGAATGTTTTTTTCAGGATCATTAAACCAGTCAACCACACCGGTTCTCACCCCCATTACTCCTAAAACAGGTAACTGGTTCCAATATTTGGTATAAGGATTCTTCGCATCCAGTATGTCATTAAACTCGCTTTCCGTCAATCCATATCGTTCCATTTCCTGAGCCAGCTGGAAGCTTTGTGACATATTATCCAACGCCCCTCCCATAGAGAAAAGGCGGTTGAAGTTTTTACTTTTATGGTAATTGAATCCGAAATTCACAAAACGCAAAGAAGTATTGTTGCCTATCTTATTGCTATAAACAAATCCAATCTGGTCAAATGAAGCGCGCGTTTTGTCTTCATTCATTGACACGCCACTAAAGTTACTCTTTGTCGAAGTATTATTAAAACCAAAAGAAACGGACACGTCATTACTACGAAAAATGCCGATACCCGCAGGGTTGGAACTCATGACAGATATATCACCTCCCAAAGCTCCCATGGCACCACCCATACCAACAAATCGTGCTGTTCCATTCAAGTCATTCCCCAGCAACTTTTCCGCATCATAAGCATTTTGTGCGCTTGCCGTTGCCATTGCCAGCAACGTACAAGCGGTTACTATTACTTTATTTTTCATACATCAATTCTATTAAATACAACAGTCTGGTTTAATCTGCTACTTATCTGGTACGCGATCTGCCACCGCCACTTGAACGGGAAACACCGCCTCCGGAACTACGGGAAGCCCCACCGCCACTAGAAAAACTACTACGGGAAGAAGAAGTTCCACTACTACGGTAAGAGTTAGACGAACTATTACGGGAAGGACTGCTGCTACGGGAATATGAACTGCTGCGAGAGTTCGAAACGCCACTATTGTTACGATAAGCGCCACGGCTTGCAGCCCCTGTTCTCTGATAAGCAGATCCTGCTGCATTTCCCACACTTCTCCGGGTACTGCTTGGTCTGGTATAGGAAGAACCCCTTCCTTCTGTCGGACGTGAATACGAATTACCCGGACGGACTCCTGCAGCCTGACTTGGTGAAAGAGTTGCTCCTGTACGGGTTCTGATAGCGCTTCTATTAGGACGAACCGAATTTACACCGTCAGATCCCGAAACCACTCTTCCTGATGAAGATCCGTTACGTGTTGCGGTACGATAGCTATTAGCACTATTACGGACATTTTGTCTGGAATTTCCTACATACGAATTACGACTATTCCTATCATAACTATTCACATAATTATTCCGGCTTGGGCGTGAAGAGCCATAGCTGTTGGTGTATCTTCCGGCATGTATTCCCGGATTACGTCTGCTTGAGCCATACCATCCATGACCGCCTCCCCAGTAGCCGCCGCCCCAACCGTGACCGGAATAATGCGGATAATAATGATGGTGGTGGTGATGATGGTAGCCCCAATAGCCACCCCAGTAGCCGCCACCCCAATAACCGGGATAGTACCAGCTATTGTAGTACCACGGCGAACTCCATCCCCAACTGAATCCCCAGCTGGCGCCATATGGATAATTCCAACGCCAATCCCACCACAAGCGGTTCGTGTAAGTGGGAAAAACGTATGCATACAATCCGTCATCATATACATTCCAATCCCATGAAGGCAAACCGTAAACCACATCCCAATAGAGCGGACTGCTTACCGGAATGGCGTAACGGGGATTGCGGAAACGGACGATACGCATCGCGTATTCATAATCGTCTTGAGAGCCCTCAAAACCATTAACCCATTCCCCTCTCTCATTCAAAGGTTTCTCCTCAATATACAAGGTATCATTCTCCATCGAGAAGTTATTATCTCGTGAAGTATAACGACGATTATACTCATCCACATCGCGCACTTTTCCTTTCACATCCTTCACTACCACTGTAGAACCGGGGGCTGCGTAAACGGTAGTCGTGTTCTGCTTCTGCGGAACCACCACTTTCACCTCTTGCTTAACCTCCTCTTTCTTTTCAGCTTTTTTCTTAGGGATGAAATAAAGGTCGTCATCAACGCTTTGTGACATTGCCCAATAAGGCAAGCACACCATCATAAGCGAAGCTAATACAATCTTTTTCATACTCATACCTGTTTTATTTGTTATTCTATCTACTTTTTCTAGTGCAAAGATAGCCAGAGGTTTCAGTTCATAACAAAGAAAATCCCTATTAGTTGGTAGGGATTTCCCTATTTTAGTAACGGACTTCAACTATTTTATCTATTTCTGCACACACACGGAAAACAGAAGAACGTCCGTTCACATACGTTGATGGTAAACAAATCTGGTGGTAAAACAACTTTTTATATTAAGTTGCACCCACTTATGCCCTCATGCCCTCACTAAAAGTCATAACCTACTCATTATTAAACCACTACACACAGTGAGGGCATGTTAAAAAGTGAGAGCATTGCCCTCATGCCCTCACTCCTATTTTCTTGCACATCTCACTTAAATCATTCATTCACAACATAATACCCATTTATCGGCTTATAAACCGGTTGTTTGGGAAGTCCCACATTTTTCAGCTTTCCTTCCTCGCACAAGCGGTGTAAATGGCGGCTGGCCGTACTTTGTGTCATACTGCAAAGAAGCTGGAAACTTTTCCGCTGCACAAAATCATGAGTTGTGAAGAACTCCGTCAGCAATGCGTCAATTTCCTCATCGGTCAGTTTACTTGAATGAAACGAGAACCGGGTACGCTGCACCTTTACCTTCCCCACCTCATCCATCAATAATCGGTCGGGGCGGTAAACAATCCCCTTAAGCCTTACCTTTGTATTTTTACGTTTCGTCTTTTCGGTTACCGGCTCGGTGCTCACCAGATTGGGACGGAAAAAGCCGATGCCGTCCAGATGCACCTGCCTGCCTTCCGCCAATTCCTCGCCCATGGCGTGTGACAGCGCATCGAGCACGGCTATTACATCCGTTTCCGTCAATGTACAATATTTCTGTATACGGGCACGGAGCTGGGCCGTGCTTACTTTCCCATTCAGCCGGAGACGCGGATGCAACATATTCTCTTCCCCTTGTTGCTCAGAGGTTTTGGGATTCTCGTACCAATCAAATAGTATTGCCATACTGTTCTTTTTTTATTGATGAAAGTTCAATATCTATTAATCACGGATGTGATTAAGCTTAACTACCTTTGTGATTAATTTTAATCACCTTTATGATCAGACTTAATCACAAGGGTAGATAACTAATTACAAACATACAAAAATAAGAAAAGAAAAGGTAGAAAACAAATAAGAGACAGGGGAATATGCACTGAGACTAAGAATAAAAACACAGAAAAGAAAGGAAAAAGAAAAAGACGGCATTTAATCCGGAAAGCATTTGCAGAATCCGGAAAGAAACCTTATCTTTACTAAAAATATGCACACATAGACACTCGCAATACGCAGTCTTCTCCACACGACAGAACATCATCTTTTCCATGGGAGGTACATAAAACCAAAAAAACATTCAAACGAAAGACAAATATGAAAATTACACTCATCAGGAAAGATGAAGAACAGGGGACAGAAGCCTTGTCACTATGCGATACGGACGCATTCTTCGAGAAAGTAAAGACAGAGAACAAAGCAGGGCATATATCGGAACTGCGTGAAATACTACCCCGGCTGGCAGGATCGTCCGCCCGCTACGTCCACATC
>ENA-UESC01001684-UESC01001684.1-human-gut-metagenome-genome-assembly--contig:-NODE-1684-length-15820-cov-3.623007_pt1 | contig 15820 bp, 16 predicted proteins | sample MGYA00242998_ERZ507999 | MGnify/ENA primary metagenome ERZ507999 (study PRJEB26167, sample SAMN06115465) | human gut metagenome | host: Homo sapiens | place: China:Hubei | collected 2016-04-27... | reverse complement strand
ATCTATATAAATTGTATGAATTTTGGAGAGGTGATGAGATTGCCGTGGAAGAGACGAGAGCAATGGCAGGAACGATTGGGGCGGAATAAAACCATCCTCTGGGAAAAGCTCCGGGAAGCCTTGGCCTCCGTGGTCCCCATTACGGTGATCGTGCTGATCCTCAGCTTTACTGTTGCGCCCATCCCCACCTAGACGCTGCTGCCCTTTCTGATCCGCGCGGTGATGGTGATTCTGCGCCTCGGCCCGGTTTCCCTGGGCGCTGACACCGCCATGACCCCCATCGGAGAACGGGTGGGCGCCGCCATGACCCGCTCCAGAAAGCTCTGGGTTGTGGCGGCTGTCGGCTTTCTGATCGGCGTCATCGTCACCGTGTCGGAGCCGGATCTCCAGGTGCTGGCCCAGCAGGTGCCCGGTGTGCCCAACGCCACGCTGGTGGGCGCTGTGGCCGTGGGCGTGGGCGTTTTTCTGGTGATCGCCATGCTGCGCATCCTGTTCCGCATTCCCCTGAACCGGATGCTGATCGTGTTCTACATCCTCGTGTTTGCGCTGGCCCTCTTTGTACCGGAGGACTTCCTGGCCATCGCCTTCGACTCCGGCGGCGTCACCACGGGTCCCATGACCGTGCCCTTTATCATGGCCCTGGGCGTGGGCGTGGCCTCCATCCGCAGCGACGAGAATGGCGCCCAGGACAGCTTCGGCTTGGTGGCTCTCTGTTCTGTCGGCCCCATCCTGGCGGTGATGGTGCTGGCCCTGATCTACCCGGGCGCGGGCGTCTACACCCCGGTGGAAATCCCCTCCGTGACAGACAGCCGGGCTCTGTGGCACCTGTTTCAGGTGGAACTTCCGGCGTATCTCAGCGAAGTGGCGGTGTGTCTGGCCCCCATCGCACTGTTCTTCGCCGTTTTTCAGGCGGTTTCCCTGAAATTAAAGAAGAAAAAAGTATTGAAAATTGTCATCGGCATCCTGTATACTTATGTGGGTTTGGTCCTGTTTCTTACGGGCGCCAACGTGGGCTTCATGCCGGCGGCCAGCTACCTCAGCCGCCAGATCGCCGGCCTGTCCTTCAACTGGATCCTGATTCCCATCGGAATGCTGATGGGCTGGTTCATCGTCCAGGCGGAGCCTGCGGTCCATGTTCTGAACAAGCAGGTGGAGGAGATCACCTCCGGCGCCATTCCCGGCAAGGCCATGAGCACCAGCCTCTCCATCGGCGTGGCGGTTTCCATCGGTCTGGCCATGATGCGGGTGATGACCGGGATTTCCATTTTCTGGCTGGTGGTGCCGGGGTATCTGGCCGCCATTGTCATGTCCTTTTTCGTCCCCAAGATCTTTACTGCCATTGCCTTTGACTCCGGCGGCGTGGCCTCCGGGCCTATGACGGCCACCTTCCTGCTGCCCTTTGCTCAGGGCGCCTGCGAGGCCTTGGGCGGCAATGTGGTGACGGACGCCTTCGGCGTGGTGGCTATGGTGGCTATGACGCCGCTGCTGACCATCCAGATGCTGGGCCTTTTGTATCAGCTCAAGATGAAGAGAGCCGCTCAGGAGACGCCTCCCGCCCCGGTGGACGAGGAGATCATCGAGCTGTGAGCAGTCCGTCCGACATCGTAAAGAGAGGAGAGACCGCCATGCAGGGCGTCGATTTGTTCATCACCATCACTGACCGCAGCCGGGCAGAGCAGTTCGCCGCCTGGTTCCGGACCCACGGGATCTCGCTGGTGCTGACAGCTCTGGGTCAGGGCACCGCCACCACGGAGGTGCTGGACTTTCTGGGCCTGGAGGCCACGGAGAAGGCCGTGCTGTTCTGCGTGTCCCCCCGGTCCCCCCGGCTGGTGCGCCAGGCGGCCCGTGACCTGTGGCTGGATGTGCCCGGCCAGGGCGTTTTGATGACTGTGCCGGTGAACAGCATCGGCGGATCCACCGCCAAGGAATATCTGCTGCATGAACAGGAGGGAGAAACTGCTATGGAACGGGAGATTGCCCACGATCTGATCGTGGTCATTGCCAACCAGGGGTCCACCGACCTGGTGATGGACGCCGCCCGGGAGGCAGGCGCCACCGGCGGCACGGTGATCCACGCCAAGGGCACCGGCACAGACCTGGTGCGGAAGTTTTTCGGCGTGTCCATCGCGTCGGAGCAGGAGATGGTCTTCATCCTGGCCCGGAGCGAGGCGAAGAAGCCCATTATGAAGGCCATCATGGCCAAGGCGGGCATCCAGAGCGCCGCTCAGTCCCTGGTGTTCTCCCTGCCGGTGGGTGACATCGCCGGCCTGCGGGAGCTGGAGCAGCCCGAAACCTGACTTGAATTCCGGAGCGGTCCGCGCCTGACGCGGACCGCTTTTTTTTGCCATTTCCATTTTTTCCGGCAAAAGGCCCTGGATTTTTTTCGTTTTTTCGGAAATTCCTGCTATTTTGTGTTGGTTTTTGAATTTTTTGCAAAACCTTGGGTATCTCGACAGATTCAGACAGAATTTCGCCCGGCCTTTGTGTATGATAAGGGCAGTCCCCAGATCTTGTGGCGGTTTAGAAAGGATGAATACCAAATGCAGAAGGTCTCCAAGGAATATCTGTTGCTCTTCAACGCCATCACCGATGCGGAGGAATCCCTGCGCCGGCTCCAGGCCCGGCTGATCGATGCGCAGCAGAAGGCGGAGGAACTTTTCATCACAGACGATGAAGCCGATCCGCTCTCCCGAAACATATAAGGCCCCCGCCGGACGGGGCCGCCGCTTTACCAGCGTCCGGCAGTGTCTCAGCGGGGTCACCGGTTTCGGCCGGCAGACCCCGCTTTTTGTTGCTTTTGCCCGTGCATAGGCAGTGTCCATGTGGTATGATAAAATATAATCTCCTTCCGCCTTCCGGCGGATGCAGAGCAGTACAGACCGAGAGAAGGAGGCGCGGCCATGCTGTATATCGGCTGCCATCTGTCCTCCTCCAAGGGCTTTGCGGCCATGGGCCGCCAGGCGCTGGAGCTGGGGGCCAACACCTTTCAATTTTTCACCCGCAATCCCAGGGGCAGCCGGGCCAAGGACCTGGACCCGGCGGACGCTGCAGCCCTGCGGGACCTGCTGGCCCGGCACGGCTTTGGCCCCATTGTCGCCCACGCTCCCTATACTTTGAACCTCTGCGGCGCGGAGGAGAAGAACCGGATATTCGCCCGGGAGACCATGGCGGACGACCTGGCTAGGCTGGAGCATGTGCCAGGACAGTATTACAACTTCCATCCCGGCAGCCATGTGGGGCAGGGAAGCGAGACCGGCATCGCTCTCATTGCCGACGGACTCAACGCCATCCTGCGGCCCGATCAGGCCACCACCGTTCTGCTGGAGACCATGGCAGGCAAGGGCAGCGAAGTAGGCGGCCGTTTTGAGGAGCTGCGGGCCATTCTGGACCGGGTGGAGCTCTCCGGCAAGGTGGGCGTCTGCCTGGACACCTGCCACGTGTCCGACGGAGGATACGACATCGTCCACGACCTGGACGGCGTGCTGACAGAATTTGACAGCATCATCGGCCTCCGGCGGCTGAAGGCGATTCATTTGAACGACAGCAAGAATCCCCCCGGCAGCCGCAAGGACCGCCACGCCTGTCTGGGGGAGGGGACCATCGGTCTGGAGGCGCTGGGGCGGATCGTCCGCCACCCGGCGCTGAAGGATCTTCCCTTCTGTCTGGAGACCCCCAACGACCTGCCCGGCTATGCCCGGGAGATCGCCCTGATGCGGGAGATGGCGGAGGCGTGACGGGATTGGAGGATGCTGCCATGGAGTATCGTGTGGACGACCGGAGCCTTTCCGGAGAGACCTTCCTCGACTTTGTCCAGCAGGTCTGGCCGGGAGCGTACAATCTGGAGCAGACCCGCGCCGCGCTGTCAAAAACGATGAACTTCACTGCCTGGGACGGCGGCCAGCTGGCGGGCTGCCTGCGAGTCCTCACAGACGGCTGCTTTTTCGGCACCATCACGGAGCTGCTGGTGTTGCCGGCATATCAGCGGCAGGGCATCGGAAGCCGGCTGCTGCGGCTGGCTGCGGCCCATACCCCCACGCTGCTGTATTTCGGCGCCCAGCCGGGGGCGGAAGCGTTTTATGAGAAAAACGGCTGCCAGCGGAGCCTGCCGTCTTATCTGATCGAGCCCAAGAAAGACGGCGCTTCATAAAAAAGCAGAAGTCCCGGCCCTAAAAAGGGCCGGGACTTTTTTGCATACAGCCACTCACTCCGCCATTCCCAGGCGACGGCGCAGGTCCGTCCGCACCGCGTCCAGATCCGGGTCGCACAGCAGCGGCACGGCCTCCGCCAACTCCGCCGGGGGCAGGTCCCACCACCGCCATGCCAGGAGCAACTGGACCAGATCCTCTGGGAACCGCTGCTTCAGCACGCGGACCGGATTGCCGCCCGCCACGGTATAGGCGGGCACATCCTTCGCCACTACGGAGCGGGCCGCAATGATGGCGCCGTCGCCGATGTGGACCCCCGGCAGGATCACGCTCTCCCGGCCGATCCACACGTCGTTGCCCACCATGATGTCCCCCTTTCGGGGCAACTGGCCCAGGTGAGGCGGCGCTTGGTCAGCCCATGCCCCGCCGAACACCTGGAAGGGGTAGGTGCTGACGCTGCTGGTCCGGTGGTTGGCCGGGCCCATGATGAACTGGGTCCCGGCGGCGATGGAGCAGAACTTGCCGATAATGAGCCGGTCCCCGAACTCCGGATAGTTGAACAGGACGTTGTTCTGTTCAAACCCCGCAGGGTCCACCGGATCGTCGTAGTAGGTGTAATCCCCGATCTGGATGTTCGGGGCCGTCACCACATTTTTGATATAGCAGGATGTGCCGTATTCGTTTGGAAAAACCGCGTCGGGGTCCGGAAGCCCCATGCCGCGGATGGTCTGATTCACGATGTCTCCTCCTGTTTCCTTTTTACTGCATCAACCACTTCCTCTCCCGGCGGACTTCCACAGCCACCGCACGCTTCTTTCTGATCTCCCTCATGGCAGTCTCCTCTTTTCGCAGAACCTCTCTCCGGCCGGAAGACCGGTTGTTTCGCGGCCATTGTACCACGGCCGGGCCCGACTGACAAGAAAAACGGCGGCGGGTCCCCGGATGGGGACCCACCGGGAAGGGCGGATGCGGATGGCGTCTCAATCATACCGCAGCGCATCGATGGGGTTCAGCACCGCGGCCTTTTTGGCGGGGAGGTATCCGAAGGCGATGCCGATGCCCGCGGAGACACCGAAGGCCACCAGGATCGCCGCAATGCTGGGGCTGACGGTGATGGGGGTGTCCGGTATGACATTGGCGATGACCACCGTGGCCGCCGCGGATAGGCCGAAGCCCAGGGCGATCCCCAGTACGCCGCCCAGAGAGGAGGTGGTAGCCGCCTCGATGACGAACTGGCGCATGATGGCGCCCTCCCGGGCCCCAAGCGCCTTGCGGATGCCGATCTCTCTGGTCCGCTCCGTAACCGACACCAGCATGATGTTCATGATGCCGATGCCGCCCACCACCAGAGAGATGGCAGCGATGCCCGCCAGAATGTAGATCACCATGTTCACCATGGAGTTCATCTCCTCCACCATCTCCGCCATGCTGCCCACGGTATAGGCATCGTCGTCCTCAAAAATCTCATAGAGGGCGTTCTCCAGGGTGGTTTTGGCCTGGGAGATCTGGTCCGTGTCCTGGACAGTGATGGTGTAACTGGAGATGGTGCCGGTGAAGCTGAGGCGGGCGGCGGTGGAGTAGGGGAGGAACACGCAGTCGTCCGTGCCGCCCTCTTCCAGCTCTGTGCCCTCCATTCCCATAACACCTACGATGGTAAACGAGTTGCCATTGATCCGCAGCGTCTGACCCACGGCATTCCCGCCGTAATAGACCTGATTCAGATACTGCCCGACGATGCAGACCTTTTTCCGGCCGGTCATGTCCGTGTACTGGAGCCCCCGGCCCTGGGCGACCTCATACCCCTTCATGGAGAAGTAATCCTCGCTGACGCCGGTGACGGAGGTGGCGGAAAGAGTGCTGCTGCCGATCTTCACCGAGCCGCTCATGGTGACCGTGGGGGAGATCTGCTTGAACACATCGCTGTTGTCCGCCACCAGCTGGTACATCTCGCCCTCCGACACGCTGCGGGAGGAGCCGCGGCCCATCACCATCACTGTCAGAGAGTCGGTGCCCATGTCGGCAAAGCTGTCCTCAATATAGCCCTGCATCCCGTTGCCCAGGCCCACGATGACGATGACCGCGCACACGCCGATGATGATGCCCAGCATAGTGAGGAAGGTCCGCATCTTGCTGCTGAGAATATTCTGCACCGCCATCTGGAAGGTCTCGATCAGGCTCATCCCGCCATCCCCCTTCCGGCAAGGTTGGGCGTCACTACCGCCTCAGGCGCACCGGCATCGCCGTCGTAGATCACGTGGCCGTCCTCCAGCCGGATGATCCGCTGGGCCTGGACAGCGATGGAGTTGTCGTGGGTGATGAGCACCACCGTGTTGCCCGCGGCATGGAGCTGCTGCAGCATGGTCAGCACCTCCCGCCCGGTGTGGGAGTCCAGGGCGCCGGTGGGCTCGTCGGCCAGGATCACCGCCGGGTCCCCTGCCAGAGCCCGGGCAATGGACGCCCGCTGCTGCTGGCCGCCGGAGAGCTGGCTGGGCTTATTGCGCAGCTTGTCGCCAAGACCCACCATCTCCAGCGCGATCCGGGATCGCTCGTGCCGCTCCGGCTTGGGGATGCCGGCGTACATCAGCGGCACCTCCACGTTCTCCTGGAGCGTCAGCTTGGGCAGCAGGTTGTACTGCTTGAAGATGAAGCCCAGCATCTTGTTCCGGATGGCGGCCAGCTGGTCCTTATCCATCTGACCCACATCCCTGCCGTCCAGCAGGTACGTGCCGGAGGTGGGCACGTCCAGGCAGCCGATGATGTTCATACAGGTGGACTTGCCGGAGCCGGACTGGCCCACGATGGCCACGAACTCCCCCTTCCGGATCTGGAAGGAGATGTGGTCCGCCGCCTTCACAGTGGTGTCGCCCATCTGGTAATACTTGCAGACCTCCCGAAATTCGATCAAAGTGCCCATCAGAAGCCTCCCGGCCCGCCGCTGGGCATTCCGCCGCCGGAGGGCATCCCGCTGGGCATGTCGCCCATCGGTATGGAGGACATGGCCCCGCTCGGCATGACGAACGTCATATCGCCGGAGCTGGCGGAGCCAGCCGCCTGGAGATAGGCCACTGTGTCCCCCTCCTGGAGGCCGGAGAGGACCTCAATGTAGCTGTTGTCGCTGACGCCGGTTTCCACCGGCACGTAGACGTAGCCCTCCGGGGCCTCCTGGTCCAGGGCATTCACAGCACTGGGAGAATTCGCGGTGACCAGCACCATGTCCCCGCGGCTCACGGCGGCGCTTGGGATGGCCAGCACGTCATCCGCCGAGGAGATCACGATCTCCGCGTCCACATTCATCCCAGGCAGCAGGCCGTCGGTCTCGTCGATGCGGACGGTGACGGGGTACGTGGTGATGCCGCCGGAGGTGGTGCCCGCCACGGACACCTCCGTCACCACGCCGGTGTAGGTCTTCCCCTCCACGGCATCGGCGGTGATCCGGACCTCCTGGCCCACCTCCACAGAGCTGATGTCCAACTCGTCGATGGACATGGTCATCTCCAGATAACTCAGGTCATAGATGACGCAGAGGGTGCTGCCGGAGCCGCCCTCAATGTTGTCCCCCGCCTTGGCGTTCTTGGTGACCACGGTGCCGGAGATGGGCGCAGTGACGGAGTAGTCCTCCAGATTGTCCCGGGCATTTTCCAGGCTGGTGGAGGCGTTGCTGACACTGATGCGGGCGCTTTCAATCTGGTTGTCCACGCTGTCACCGGTGATGGTGCAGATCCGGTCGCCGCTGGAGATGGTATCGCCCACCAGCCAGTTGAAACCTGCAACTTTGCCGGACGCCTCTGCCGTGATGACGCTGCTGGCCCCCACCTTGATGGACGCCTGGCCGTAGCTGGAGTAGCTGCCGATGACGGCGCTGGCGGTGTAGTCGGATGTCACAAGGCCCGGGTTGGCGAGCCGTACCCGGACGGTAGTCAGGGGTACGCCGGTGGAGACCGCCGCGGAGGAACTGGACACCGCGGCAACCGTTCCGGTGAGGGTCCCGGCAAAGCCGTCGATAAAGACCGTGGCGGTCTGGCCGATGTAGAAGTCGCCGCTGTCCGCGTAGGTGAAGTAGAAGTCGATGTAGATGTTCTCATCCGCCACGATCTTCAGAAGCTGTGTGCCTGCGCTGACGCTGTCCCCCTCGTTCACATACACCTCGCTGACGGTGCCGCTCAGGTCCGCCTGGGGATACTTGGCCTTCACCGCCTGCTCATAGGAGGTCTGGGCCTGGGAGTAGCTGTTCTGCGCCTGGGTCTGGCTGCTGGCCGCGTTGGAGGAATCAATAGTATAGAGCAGCTGGCCCTCCTCCACCTGGTCGCCCTTTTCAAAGGTATCGCTGAGGATCTCGCCGGAGACCAGCGTATTGACGGTGTAGGAGTCCGCTGGCTCCAGCGTGCCGCTGGAGGAGAGGGAATTGGTGATAGAGCGGCGCTCCACCGCCGCCTCCTGATACGTCGTCGCAGCGGAAGCCGTCTGTCCGCGGCCCCTCCAGATCACCACGCCGCCTGCAATGGCCACCACCAGAAGCAGCGCCAGCGCCTTTCGTTTCCGCCCCTTCCACAGCTTTTTCCAGCTGCTGCGGAGACGGCCCCCTTTGGGAGAGGAATCTGCTACGACGGGCTCCCGCTCCCCCACGGAGATTCCTTCCGTCTCCCGCTCCAGTCCTTTTTCGCTCATACCGTGCCAATCCTTTCCGTACCTCCCCCTCCGGGAAGGGTTCTGGTCCAAAGGTATCATGGAAAGCTAAAATCAACCTGAAAAAACACTTTAAAAAATTTTGTTTTTATTATTTTTGCAGTATATTTAGCTCGTTTTAAACCTTAAAAATACCTGAAATCATTTTGTTCAGTCTGGTGATTCCAAATAGATCCCGCCATCGGAACCGCCGTTTTTCTGCGCAAAAACAACAGGAGGACAGCGGATAAAACCGCTGTCCCCCTGTTGTCTGCAAACTGGTCAATCTGCCTTTTCCGTACAGTAGATGCTCTTCAGGTCGAACATGTGATTCATGGGGCCGGAACCGCGTCCCAAGTCCAGCATGGCCCCCAGAGCGCCGGAGATGTAAGCCTTGGCCCGCTCCACCGCCGTGTCCAGGTCAAAGCCCTTCGCCAGATTGGAGGCGATGGCGCTGGACAGGGTGCAGCCGGTGCCGTGGGTGTTGGGGTTGTTGATCCGCTTTCCGTGGAACCACTTGCCGCTGCCGCAGCGCCACAGCAGGTCATCGGCGTCGTTGATCTGGTGGCCGCCCTTGCACAGCACGGCGCAGCCGTACTGCTCGCTGATGGCCCGGGCCGCCGCCTCCATGTCTGCGGCGCTGCGGATCGTCATGCCGGAGAGGATCTCCGCCTCGGGGATGTTGGGGGTCAGTACCGTGGCCAGGGGCAGCAGGAGCTCCTTCAGGGCGGAGACCGCGTCCTCCGTGATGAGCCGGTCCCCGGAGGTGGCCACCATCACCGGGTCCACCACCAGATTTTTGGCCCCATACTCCTTCAGCTTGGCCGCGATCACCCGGATCAGCGGAATGCTGGAGACCATGCCGGTCTTCACCGCGTCGGGGAAGATATCTGTGAACACGCAGTCCAGCTCCTCCGCCAGAAAGTCCGGCGTACACTCCACGATGCTCTTGACGCCGGTAGTGTTCTGGGCCACCAGAGCCGTCACCGCACAGGTGGCGAACACGCCGTTGGCGGTCATGGTCTTGATATCTGCCTGGATACCGGCGCCTCCGCTGGAATCACTTCCGGCAATGGTCAATGCTGTTCTCATGGTGATAACTTCCTTTCCTTTTTGTATACAGCAAGGTTTTATAAAGCGGCACAAGGTGGTGCCCCCGGTGTACCGCTGTGGGATGCTTTTTTCTACAGCAACACGGCTTCGTGCAAATCTCTCACATACAGATCCGCTGCCCTTTGCAGCCCGGCCTGGTCGGTCTCGCCGTCGGCATCGTAGACGCCGATTGTGTAAAAACCCGCGGCCTTCGCGGTTTTCAGGGCGTAGAGACTGTCCTCAAAGACGAGCGTTTCCGCCGGCGCGGCGTGCAGGGCCTCGGCGGCCAGCAGGTAAATTGTCGGCTCATGCTTGCTGACGCCGACCTCTGCCGTAGTGAAAAGCCGGGTGAAATACCCGAGCAGCCCCAGCCGTTCCAGCGCCCGCGTGACGTGCTCCCGCGGGCTGGACGTCGCCGCCGCCAGCTTCACGCCGCGGGCGGTCAGGGCGGCCAGCAGCGCCGCCGCGCCGTCCTTGGCGGGGACCTCATAAAAATAGAAGTCCCGCAGCATGTCCGCAATGCCCGTGCCGACCTCGGCGGCAGACTGCGGCAGTGCATAGTGCGTGTGCAGATACTCCGCCCCCTGCTCCATGCTCATCGAGAACAAAATCTCGTTGAGTCCTTCCTCCGGCGTGACGCCCAGGCTGCGCAGATACCGCGCGCCAAGGTCGTTCCAGATGCCCATGGAGTCGAGCAGCACGCCGTCCAGATCAAAAACAGCAGCCTTAGTCATGCAGCATTTTCTCCGTGGCGGCCTTCAGGTCGGCGGATGCCTGTTGGATGTTCTTTGCCGCGTAAATCGCGCTGATGACCGCGACACCGCAGATGCCGCTGCCCGCGAGCTTCGCGACATTTTCCTGCGTGATGCCGCCGATGGCGACAACGGGGATGGACACGGCCCCGCAGATGGCCTTGAGCGTCTCATAGCTCACATCGTCGGCGTCGTCCTTCGAGCTGGTCGGGAACACCGCGCCGACGCCGAGGTAATCCGCGCCGTGCTTTTCGGCCAGGACGGCCTGCTCCACGGTCTGGGCGGAGACGCCCAGAATCTTGTCCGGGCCCAAAATTGCGCGGACGTCCTGCGCCTCCATATCGCTCTGGCCGACATGCACGCCGTCTGCGTTCATCTCGCGGGCGATCTCGACGTTGTCATTCACAAGGAACGGCACACCGCGCTCGCGGCAGAGCGTTTGCAGCTCCTTCGCTTCCTCGAGGAACTTCCCCTCCTCCAGCGTCTTTTCGCGCAGCTGGACCATCGTCACACCGCCGTCAAGGCTTTCGCGCACAACGTCGATAAGCCTGCGCCCGTCCAGCCAGTGGCGGTCCGTGACGGCATAGAGCAGCAAATCATTTTTATCGCAGTTCATACTTGGCGCCCCCATTCAGCGTTGCACCGTCCATATTGTAGATGGCATCAATGATGCGGTTGCGGTAGGTGGAGTTGCCGTCGCCCTCGGCCATACGGCTCCAGCCGATCTCGCCCGCCAGACCCATGGCGCAGACCGCCGCGGCGGCAGCCTCGAGCTTATTGTCGGGGTTCGCAACGACGAAGGCCGTCATCATGCCGGAGAGCTGGCAGCCCGTGCCGGTGATCTTGCCCATCTCGGGGCGTCCGTTGCGGATGACATAGCAGGCCGTGCCGTCGCTGACAAGGTCGATGGCACCGGTGACGGCGACGATAGCGCCGCTTTTGGCCGCAAAGTCCTTGACAAATTTGACGGCACTGTCCAGATTTGCGTCGGTCACGGCGTCCGCAACGTCAGCGTCAACGCCCTTCGTCGTGCCGCTGCCCAGCGCCAGCGTCTTGATCTCGGAGATATTGCCGCGGATGACGGTGAATTTGATCTTCTCCATCAGCTCGACGGCGGTGTTCGTGCGCAGGGCCGACGCGCCCGCGCCGACGGGGTCGAGCAGCACGACATGGCCGAGGGCATTCGCCTTTGCGCCCGCGCGGAACATGCCCTCGATGCTGCGCTGGTTCAGCGTGCCGATGTTGATGTTCAGGCCGCCGCAGATCGACGTGATGTCCTCGACGTCCTCCGGCTCATCGGACATGATCGGGCTGCCGCCGCAGGCCAGCAGAATGTTGGCCACGTCGTTGACCGTGACATAGTTCGTGATATTGTGCACCAGCGGCACAGTGTTGCGCACATTTTCAAGACAGGTACCCAGCATAAAAAACGCTCCTTATAAGTAAAAATGCGGATACGCCTGCAGAGACATATCCGCACAAAAGCTCACAAGAAGCGCAGTGCTACGGTATCTCCCTACGTTGGCATTATCCAAATCAGGTTCAGGCAGCACCGCGGCGGCGCTGCCTTTTGGGTCAGGGCGATACAGCCCACTCTCAGCCCGCTTTACGCAAGCTCCCCTTTTGTACAAATTTACAGTAGCACAGTTTGTCGTGTTTTGCAAGGCTTTTGCTTCATTTTTTGCAAAACCACTTGACATTAAACCCGGCTTTCATGCTATGCTAGAGACAGCAGAAAGGCAAAAGTGCGGGTGCGAACCGGAGCTGCCGCTGCGGTTTCAATAGCCTTCCCCCTCGGGGGAAGGTGGCCGAGGCCCCGACCGAGGCCGGATGAGGGGCAGCCCTCCGTTGGCCACCCGTGAACAGGCAGCAATCGCATGCTTTGCCCTCATCAGTCCGCTGCGCGGACAGCTTCCCCCGGGGGGGAAGCCTTTTATCACGCTACTATTTTAAACGGAGGTCCCCTATTATGGCTAAATCTACTGTCTATTTCACCAACGAACTCACCCCCGAAGCCGTTGTGAAGATGTACCGCCAGCTGGGCATCGAGCTGCCCGGCAAGGTGGCCGTCAAGGTCCACAGCGGCGAGGACGGCAACCAGAACTACCTGCACCCCGAGTTTATGAAGCCCGTCATCGACGCCGTCAACGGCACCGTTGTTGAGTGCAACACAGCCTACGGCGGCGCGCGCAACGAGACGCCCAAGCACATCGAGCTGATGAAGAAGCATCATTGGAGCGACCTGTTTGATGTTGACATCATGGACGCCGAGGGTCCTGACGTCGAATGGCCCGTCGAGAACGGCAAGGTCCTCAAGGTCAACTATCTGGGCAAGAACATCGTGAATTATGACAGTATGCTCGTGCTCATCCACTTCAAGGGTCACCCGATGGGCGGCTACGGCGGTGCGCTCAAGCAGCTGTCCATCGGCTGCGCGTCCAGCGCCGGCAAGGCGTACATCCATTCCGGCGGCAAGGTCACAGACCAGCACATCCTGTGGGAGAACTGCGCCGAGCAGGACACCTTCCTTGAAGCCATGGCAGACGCCGCCTCCACCGTGGCAAAGCACTTTGCGGGCAAGATTGCCTATGTTGCCATCATGAAGAACCTTTCCGTTGACTGCGACTGCTGCGCCGTGGCCGAGGACCCCTGCATGAACGATGTGGGCATCCTCTCGAGCCTTGATCCCGTCGCGCTGGACCGCGCCTGCATTGATCTGGTCATAAACAGCAACGACCCGGGCCGCGACCACTTTATGGAGCGCGTCAACAGCCGCCACGGCACCCACACCATCGACACCGCCGAGACCCTTGGCATCGGCACGCAGGCGTATGAGCTGGTGAAGGTGTAAACGCCCATTGGCCTGAATAAGCCAAAAGCCGCAAAAAAGCATCCGCCGTGCAGAGAGGCGTCTCTCTGCACGGCGGATGTTGTTATTGTCGGTTCAGTATCTTTTCCAAGTCTGTTTTCGGGTCGCCCGTGGGCGTCAGGTTGTACTGCTTAACGAGAAAGTCCAGTACATTCGGTGAGACGAACGCCGGGAGCGTGGGGCCAAGGTAGATATTGCGCAGCCCCAGATACAGCAGCGTCAGCAAAATGCAGACAGCCTTCTGCTCATACCACGACAGCACCAGCGTAAGCGGCAGGTCGTTGACGCCGCAGCCAAACGCCTCGGCCAGCGCCAGCGCAATGCGAATGGCGCTGTAGGCGTCGTTGCACTGCCCGCAATCCAGAACGCGCGGGATGCCTTCGATGCTGCCCAAATCCATATCGTTCAGCCGGTACTTGCCGCAGGCCAGCGTCAGAATCAGCGTGTCGGGCGGCGTCATCCGTGCAAAGTCCGTGTAGTAGCTGCGCGTCGGTGCTGCACCGTCGCAGCCGCCGATCAAGAAAAAGTGGCGTATCTTCCCCTCCCGGACCAGCCGGACGATCTGCTCTGCGTGGGACAGCACCGCATTGCGGGCAAAGCCGGTCATGACCGTGCTGCCGCCGTTCATCCCGGTCATCGGGTGATCCTCGGGGTAGCCGCCGCATTCCAGCGCCTTTTCAATGACCGGGGTGAAATCCTTGTCGTCCCCGATGTGGGTCAGCTCCGGGTAGGACACCACCGACGTCGTGAACACACGGTCACTGTAGCTCTGCCGCACCGGCATCAGACAGTTCGTTGTGAACAGGATGGGCGCAGGGATGTTGTGGAACTCTGACTGCTGGTTCTGCCAGCCCGTGCCGAAGTTGCCTTTGAGGTGCGGATATTTTTTCAGTTCCGGGTAGCCGTGGGCGGGCAGCATCTCACTGTGGGTGTAGATGTTGATGCCCCTGCCCGCGGTCTGGTCCAGCAGCAGCTTCAGATCGTGCAGGTCGTGGCCGCTGACCACGATGAAGGGGCCCTTCTCAATCGTCAGCGGCACCGTGACCGGCACGGGGTCACCGTATGCGCCGGTGTTGGCTGCGTCCAGCAGCGCCATACAGGCCAGATTGACTTCTCCGGTTTTCAGCACCAGCGCCAGCAGCTCGTCAGGCGTTTTCTCTGCGCCGATGGCCTCGAGTGCCTCATAGAAAAAGGCGTTCACAGCGGGGTCTGTTCTCCCCAGTGCGCGGGCGTGGTACGCATAGGCCGCCATGCCTTTGAGCCCAAAGAGGATCAGCGATTTCAACGAGCGCACGTCCTCCCCCGCCGCCCAAAGCGCGGCAAGGTCGTAATCGTCAAGCTGCCCGGGGCCGACGGCAGCCTTTTCCTTTTCGATTTCCGCCTTGCATTGCAGGATAGTTTCGTTGTTGAAGTTCACGTTCGTGATCGTCGTGAACAGGCCCTTCAAAATCAATTCATCGGTGTGCGGTGTCGGTGTCCCAGCCCGCGCCGCCCGCGCCAGCCCGATAAGTGCCCCGATCAGCTCATCCTGATAGTTGGCGGTGTCGGCCTTTTTGCCGCAGACACCGGCCTTACCGTCGCAGCCGGTGTTATGCGCCGTTTGTTGGCACTGAAAGCAGAACATTTCTCGCATTTGGTTTCCTCCTGTCGGCAGAATCATCACCTTCTATTCTGCCCGCCAGGAGGATTTTTATACCGTTCTCACGGCTGCGGTGTCGCGCCCTCCTGCTCCATCTTGCGCAGCGTTTCCTGCCGGAGGGCCTCCCGCAGCGCCTGCATATAGGGCGAGAACTGCGACTGCTCCACGCCGTAGGTCAGGTTCAGCGCATACTCCTGCGGCTCCCAGGTCGCAATCGCGGACTCGTTGTGCTGGACGATGGCCTCCATTTTATCCAGCGCCTTGTAGATTTTGGCCTCCGTCGTCTGCAAGGCGGCCATCTCCGCGTACAGCGTCCGCATCTCTGTACAGACCGGTTCGGGCAGTGAATTGACCCAGCGGGAAAGCAGTGCTTCCTCGGCGGCCTCATCGGCGGCGGTCTTGTCAAACGCCGGGATGTCCCCGGTAAAGCACTCGCCCAGATCGTGGATCAGGCACATGCGGATGACCTTGTCCATGTCCGCCTGCGGAAATTCATCCCGCAGCCAGAACGCCATGAGCGCAATACGCCAGCTGTGCTCGGCCACGCTCTCATGCCGTCCCTTCGATGTATAGCAATGCCGCGTTGTGTCCTTGAGTTTTTCCGCTGTGTGCAGCGCCTCCAACAGCTTTTCCGGTTCCATGTGCAGACCTCCCCTATTTT
>ENA-UESC01001680-UESC01001680.1-human-gut-metagenome-genome-assembly--contig:-NODE-1680-length-15832-cov-6.625643_pt1 | contig 15832 bp, 19 predicted proteins | sample MGYA00242998_ERZ507999 | MGnify/ENA primary metagenome ERZ507999 (study PRJEB26167, sample SAMN06115465) | human gut metagenome | host: Homo sapiens | place: China:Hubei | collected 2016-04-27... | reverse complement strand
TGTTCACCACGGTCTTGATCTGACCGGATGCCGTCTGCCATGTGCTTTCCACCGCACCGGCCACATCGCCTGTGCCGGCAGCGAAGGCCGTGGTGGAAAAAGCACAGCACAGAAGCAGCACAAGGGCGGTCAGAATCAGGATTCTCTTTTTTCTCATAAGTTCCTCCGTTTCTATCGTTGTTTTGCGGGAGCAATATGCCACTCCTCCCAGAGATTCCCCCGGATGGTGACGCTGTCCGTCAGGTTCATGGAAAGCATTCCTGCCGGCGTCCAGCAATCCAGAAGCCATGTGTAGGGCGTATAGCTGCCGTCCGGATACCAGATGGGCGTGAAGTGGGTGCGGCGGTTGTAGGTGCTGTAGGGGTTGGCTTTGAATTGGAATGTCGTGCTTCGCCCGGAGATATCTGCCTCCAGCAGCCGCCAATAGTTCTCATAGCCAAACTCTGGGAAATAGGTCACTGCATTCTGCGCCGCCGTGACAGCTGCACTCTGATTTGTGGTGACTTTTGCGGTCACCTTCTCCTGAACGCCATAGCCGCTTTTCAGCGTGGATGCGGTCGCTGTGGGGCTCTTCTCGTCCGGCGTGATCTTCATACTGCCGGCCAAGCTTGCAGAGTAGCCGTTATAGTCAAACTCCCACCAGCCATGATCCTCCCACCAGCCGTTGTCCACCCAATGATACCAGCGGTCCCTGTGGGTCTTGCCGTCCGCATCCGTCCAGCGGTCTGTGTGCCAGCATTTCTGCCAGTTTTCTACCCACTCCCAATTCTCCTGCCACCACGGTGACCAGATGCCCCAGGACGCTGAGGTCACTTGCTCTTTCTCTGGAATGGTGGACTGACGGAAAGCATCGTTGCGGTCATCTGCCAGAGGGTTGGGCGGGTCATTGCCGTCCAGATCCACGATATTACAGGTGATGGTACCCTGTGCCGAGCCGCCGCCAGACACGCTGACGGAAATCGTTATGACGCAGGGTTCCGCGGGAGTACGCCAGCGCACCCACGCCAGCTGGCTGTCGCCGTCCGGGTAGTAAATATTACTGACAGTGTAAGTCCTGCCCTGAATGTTAAAGCGTACCGATACAGGGTTGTCTGGGTCAGACTGGCCACCGCGCACCTCCACAGAGGTGATAACTTCTGTGTTGACACGGTATTCATAATCAAAGTCATTGATCTCCGGCGGCGTGGTCGTCTCGTTGAAGCGGACGATGCCGATACCAAGAGAGGAGATGATGTCGCCGTTGGACGCCTTCTCCGTGCGGCTACCGGACCATGCAGTGTAGCCGAGATCAGCTTCCTCCAGAAAAATCGCCAGCGGCAGATTTTTATGGGTGAGCGTACCCAGCTTCTTTCTGAGATCGCCGTTGACGACCTGATCATACAGCGCCGCTTCCGTGGCGGTCATGGCAAACTGTTGACCGTTATAGCAAAGATAGGCCAGCGGCTCTACTACCAGCTTGTAGTCTCCACCAATGAGCGTATCGAAGTCCATTCCTGCGTATCCAGCAATGGAACGGATAACCTGTTCATCGGTAAAATAGCATCGGATGGCAGCAATGCTGGCTTTGCTGCTGCCCGTAGAGATAATCTTAGGCAAGCTTTGACTCGGATTTCGATATGAATATCCGCTGACCGATACGGACAATCCTCGTCCCGCATTGTAAGACAACTTGGACACCTTTCCGAAGTGAGCAACATTTGCTACAGGAACCTTGTTGGTTAAGTCGATGGGGGTTCGCACTACAGAATGGGAACCTACATTCACGATAGACACTCTTACGCCATCCATGCCAGGATTCCAGTAGTTTGTCTTTGATCCATTCCCCATGCCGCCGCCACCGCCATCAAAGTTGCCATCGCCTGTGGCATAGGCGGGAACGATGGCGGATATTGCCAGCACAAGCGCCAGCAGCAGGGGCAAAAGCCTTTTCATGTGCATTTCTCCTTGTCATGAAGATAAAGAAAGACACGGCTTCTTCTTAGCCGTGTCTTTCCTGTGATTGTGCGGGCTTAGCCGCCCATGATTCCAATTTTGTTGCCGTTTTCATACATGTCGTCCAGCGTTCCGCCATCGTTTGGACCACTGGGTGTCACATAGCCGAAGCCCGGAACATATACCTGTCCGGCATCATTGGTGCTGCCGCCTGCAGGCTCAGTGGGCTGGGGCTTCACCTCAGTCTGCTCCGGTTTGTAGGTGGGCGGCGTTTCCTTGTTGCGGTCCGCTTCCGGCACATCATCCGGCCCATGGTCCTTTTCCGTCTTGCTGGGATGCTCCGGTGCATCCGGCTTGGTGGGCGTACCCTGAATGGTCTGCTCTGTGCCGGAGTTGTCCGCATCCCTGCCGAGATCATGCTGTTCGCCATCCGTCTTGCTATCCACCTTTACCTCCGGATCGCTGATGTTCACTACCGGATCTTTCGTGTCCGGCACATCGTCCGAGATGGCGGGGTCAATGGGCATGGGTACCGCAGCAAGGCGGCTGACGATCCCCACTACCAGCACCGCGCAGAACAGGACGCCTGCCGCAATGAGGATGATGCGTTTTGTTTTCTCTGTCATAATCGAACTCCTTTCTTTGTAGGGGTTGATGAACTATCATCTTATCCTGAACATACCACAGCTCTGTGTGGAAGTCTACTGCAAGAAAATAAAAGAACTAAAACTTTGGGATATACTTGGCTTCTACCCGCAGATTTACACTTACAGGCGGCAGCGCCCGTCCGGCAAAGCGGGTGGGGATCTCCAGATGGAGGGTGGCGGTTGCGAGATACCCCTCGCTCCGGCCTGAGGCGATGGCGTTGTTGGAGATATGAACGGACAGGTCGGAGAGCGTATACTCCAGCTCGTTTCCGGCGTATTTCATGTAGCCTTCGCCATCTGTGGTAAGGCCGAGGATATAGGACAGGTTGCCATAGATGTCACCGGCATCGATGGACTCGAACCACTCGCCGTCCCCCTCTGGGAACCAGCCTGCGGCATAGCCCTCCCGCACAGAATGGTACACATCGTCATAGTTCTCATTGACCGTGGCAATGACCGCCTGTTGCACCGCGTCCCGCACACCCTGCACGATGATGTTGACTCGAAAATACTCGGAGATGAGCATAAAGAGCATGAGAAGGCAGAGTGTCACGGCGATGACCATGGGATAGCCCTCGCCGGAACGGGAGCGAAAAAGTAGCTTTCTCATTTCCAATACACCTCCGATCTGCCACTGGCCTGTGCCGTCAGCTCAATGGGGAAGCTGCCAAGCCCACCGAAGCCGATGTCCACATCCATGGTCAGCGTCACCGTCACCTCCTCATTGAGTTGGATGCGGCCGGTACGGGACCAGCGGATATCCGGGTCGATCTCCAACCGCTCAGACAGCACCTGTGCGCGGGAAGTCGTTTCGTTGCCGACTCTGCCGGTGATCTCGGCTTCCCGCACCAGCTCGGCGGCGAAGGTGTCAAGCTGCTGCTTGGCAACATACACAGGAAGTACCTTCACCGCCAATGCGATCACCAGCATGGCGCAGAGGACGAGGACGCAGGTATCGATATAGCCCTCGCCGGAGCGTTTCTTCCATTTGTTTCTCATCCGAACAGCCCTCCCATCGAGGTGAGGATCTGCATGAGGATGACCACAATGTAGATGAGCATAAAGCAGACCAGCATGACGAAGGAGTACACACGGATCTTGGGCGGGATCTTCGCTGCCAGCGCCTTGAGTCGTTGGAGCTCCAGCTGTTTCATATCGTGCGCCAGCATCTGAAAATAGACGCGCCCGTCATCACCGCGCAGGACGCCGATGAGCCCGCGCACGATGTCCGAGAGCATGGGTGACGCCAGCCTGCCCTCGAAGCGCATCAATGCCGCTTCGTAAGAGGATGAGCGCATATCCGCTGTCAGCACATCCAGCTCACGGGCGAAGTCGGGAGCGGCGTGTCGCTTATAGTTCTCCAAGATCGTCAGCACGTCGCGGCTTGCGCCCAATTCCTGCTCCACTGTGGCAACAAAGCGGGGCAGCTCTCCCTCGATCTTCTCGCGGCGTTCTGCAACCATTTCCTCCGCCTTGCGGCTCTCCTTGAAGTAAAGCAATATCGACAGCAGCACCACGATGGGCGAGAGCAGAGGGAAGATCGGCAGACACGGAATGACCGCCAGCAGTGCGGCGGCAGGCTTGAGGATGGTATAGGCCAAGTAGACCTCCGGCGTCATATCCATGCCGGCAGCATTGAGCGTGCGCTCTAGCCGATGCCTCTTGTATTCATCCATTCGGATATACTTGGAGAGATTGATAGCCCAGCCAAGGAAGAGGGCGTCCAGCGACTTCATCCGCTTTTTCTCGGTTCGCCCTGCGGACAGGAGCGCCTTCTCCGTGGAGAGACGGGGCAGCTTCAGAATATCCGCCAGAATGAAGAACAGACCCGCGGCAACGGCCACACCGAAAAGGAACAGTAAGATCGTCATGTCCGTCACCTCCGATATTCAATGGGCTGGGTTAGCTTGACCACTCTGGCAAAGGAGAGAAAGATAGCGGCGGCGCAGACCGCCAGCACCGCTTTTCCGGGAACAGTGGTCATCAAGGTTGCATACCAGTCCTTGTTGAGAAAGTACAGCAGTGGGATATTCAGCACCACCAGCGCCGCCATGGAGATGAATTCCTTGCAAGGAGCGAACACGAGATTCTCCAGTTCCCCATTGATGATGCGCATATCTGAGAGCTTTCCCACAATGGGGTTGAGGGTGCTTTTTAGGCTGTGGTCGTACTGACAGGCAGCGAGAGCCTCACACCATTCTTGCCATACCTCATTATCAATAGCAGACTTCAGTTCCGCCAACGCCGCATTCATATCTGGGTCGATGTGCTTGATGCGGGTGAGGAAACTGCGGAACACGCCATACACGGGCGGGTTCAGATGATTGATGTTCTCCTCCACGGCGGTCTGCAGATCCTCACTGCGGAGGTAGGCCGTGGTGATGATAGAAAGTGCTGTTTCCAGCTCGGCGGCGATGTCTTTCTTGTAATGCCCGGCCGTGAGCTTGATGTACCAGAACGGTAAAAACATCATACCCGTTGCTAAAACCGGAATGAGCAGAAAGTTATTCAGTACGATAGCTATGCCTGCCCCCATTGCAAAGAACAGCAGCGATGCCGCGCACAGCATAGGAAATCGATCCTCCTTGCCGGTGGCTTTCAGGATCGTCTGCACTTCTAATATTTCGCGACGCATAAAGTTCGGTTTCTTGCGCTGAGTGGCTTCATTGATTTCATCACGGATGCTCCTGGGACCGACGGTCAACCGGTGAAATACACCCAGCGTGAAATCCATGGGCGAGATGCGAAAGATAAGAAATGCGCCGGCAATCATGCCAACGCACGCAGTCAGTAGCAGGGCTGTCAAGTGGCGTTCACCTCCTTCTTGGGCTTCAAAAGAGTCTGCAGCTCCTCGTTGGGCATACCGTTTTCCAGCAGGCGTTTGCGTAGACTCACGGAGATCTCATTCACCTGCGTGTGATGTCCTTCGATGACGAATTTGCCGTCTTCCATGTGGTTTTCCGTGATAACATAGCGGAACAGCGTGTTGTAGCGGCGATCCCCATTGGGCTGAATCTCACATTCCATGATCTCCATCATGCGGCGCTGCTTGTTCTCCAGCTGCTTGCAGAAGACCACGATGGGGTATGCCTCCGTCACATAGCTGAGAAGCGTTTCATCGGACATATCCACGGCTCGTTTGCACAGGGACACCATGCGGCGGTAGGTTGCCTCGCAGGAGTTGGAGTGGATGGTAGTCAACACCGCCACACCCACGCGGGCGGCCTCCTGCGCGGCATTGGCCTCGGCGCCGCGCATCTCGCCCACCACCAGGATATCTGGGTTGAAGCGCAGGCAGATATCCACCAGTGCAATCTGATCGATCCGCTGACGCTCATTTTCACTGTCGCGGGTCAGGGTGTGGACCACCGAGTTGACTACCTTACCGTTTTCCTCCCGCACCAGTTCCAGCTCACGGGAGCCGTTCTCGATGGTGAAGATACGTTTACTGTCGGGTATGGTGGTCAGCAGCCAGCCTGCCGCCGTGGTCTTGCCGGAAGAGGTGGCACCAGCCACACAAATGGAGATCCCGTAGCGCAAAAATACGGAAAGCCAGTCCAGCATTTCCTCTGTGGCTGTGCCGCTGCGGAGCAGATCCTCACGGCTGAGATTGTGGCGGTTGACAATTCGGATGGAGGCGGCAACGCCCACATCCTCATCCACCACGGGGGACTTCATAGCCGCAATACGGGTGTTGCGGGTCAGGTGTCCCGTGACCAGAGGACTGGCGTTGTCCAGTACCATGCCGGAAGCGTGGAGCATACGACGGATGACGGCGAGGGCGTGTTCCGGTGAATCGAAATGCTCTTCCAATTTCTCATTTCTGCCATCCGAATACTGCACTTCGATATCCCGCCACGAGTTGATGTTGATTTCCTCAATGCCGTCTTCATAGATGTAGCTGGTCAAAAAGCCATACTCCGCCATCTCAGAATAGATGGCGTCCGCCAGTTCCGTCTGCGTCATGCCTGCTACGGCGATACGTTGATCCTGCAGGTACTTGGTGATATAGCGCTGAAGCTGCTCTTTTGCATCTTCGCCACCCTGAGAGATTAGGGAGGAATAGGAGCCAGAGATGTATTCCTGTACTTCCTGTAGCACGGAGCTAAAGTCTTTGCCTTCCGTTTCCGGTGTAAAGAACAGGTTGTGAGCCCGTCCGACCGTGCTGGCATCAGTGTTCAAGGTCCGCTGCGGCGTGTCGTCCACCACAACCGGAACGACATCTAACTCTGGGCTGTCATGGAATTCTAACGTATCTCTTTTTTCTGCGTTTGCCGCAAAGAGCGAAGCACTTCTCTTTGTTCCAAGGGCCATGTCAAAACACCTCCTCGATGATCTTTTCCAACTCCTTGCGGAAGGCGCGACTGTCCTTAAGAGAAAGGTCAGAAAACAAATTGCCGGCGAGATACTGCTCCTCCAATTCCTGCGAATAAGGCAACTTGAAGGTCACACTGCCGAGTACTTTGCCAATATGGTCCGCCGCTTGAAAAGGCTTAACATTTGCCGCCACTTTATACTGTTTGTCTGCATCCCACTTGGCATCCTTCAACAATGGAAGCTGACTGGAAAAGTAGCTGATGCTTTTGAGATCGCAGTTAGCAAGGCGCAAAACACTGTCAGCCTCCATCAGCGCTACAGCGGAGAGAATATCGTTTGCAATATAGCTGCCACAGTCCACAATAACATAGGGTGCGATCTGTCGCAGCCCATCCAGCAGCTCTATTGCCTGCTTTTCGGTAAAAGGCGGAATGCTGTACTCATTTTCGCCCTTGAGTAACCCCAGCACAGTGAGATAGTTGCTGCGCTTGAGGGTGACAAGGTTATGCTTGATGAGATTTTCTCCAATGCGGGCAGCAGCAAGGATATTGCCCAGGGATCTCTCACATTCCAGTTCATCCGGCGAACAGATGCAGGGAAGCATAGGGGCAGTCATGTCGCAGAGCAGAAGAATAACATTCTTCTTTTTGGCGGAAAGCATTTTTGCGATTTTCACCGCCGTTACCGTCTTTCCACTGCCGGGACTGCCCCAAACCGCCAGCATACCGCCGCTGTCGTTCTGTACTTCTGGCTGTTCCGATTCCTCGGAGCTGCGCCGAAAGATACCGGCTTTCTTGAAATTCATTCCATCACCTCGTTATCGGGCTTAGCAGCAACAGAATCAGCATTTTCGCTCTCTGCGAAAGACTCCTCCGGCTCGGCGTACAGCTCCTCAATGAGTTCGTCCTGCGCTTCGATGAACTGCTTTGCGCCGTCCACCGTACCGCGGTAGACGAGAGCCAAGTGAAGCTTGGCGACCTGCTCCAGCTCCGCCAGCACCTTGGCCTGCTCCGGCAGAACGAGGAAGGTCACGGTAGAGGGCAGCTCCTTCTCGTCATCCTTTGCTTCACCGGTATTGGCGTCATAGCCGGTGCTGGCGGTGACAGAGATGATCTCCACATACTGCAGTTCAGCAGGGATGGAGGTTTCACCATCCTCTGGGTAGTCTGCCACGATAACCGATACGATGTCGCCGCTCTGGAGCTTACCGGAGAGTCCGGTGGCGAAACTCTTGATGGTGACGGAGATGGCCTGCTTCGTGCCGTCCAGATTATAGAGATAAGCATTCTCGGCGGCGGGCGCTTCCGAGAGCTTGGCAGCGAGAATATAATCGCCAACGGCAAGGTCCGCCTTGGCGTATTTGCCCACTACATTGTCTTTCACGGTTATAAGGCCGGAGGGGAGATTGTAGGAACCGACCTCGGCCGTGGTGACCATATCCTTGGTGATAAGTTCACCGGCGTGAATGTCCTTTGTGACGCGGACGATCTCTGCCTTCTGACTGATCCCTCGATTAAACAGCGGCGTGATGCCGAAGCAGATCACCAACGCCAGCAAAATGCAAATGACGCCGATGACCGTGCGGTTTTTGAAAATACTCATGGAGCAAGTCCTCCTTCGTTTTAGATGATATATGCGGTGATAAAACCAACTGCGAGAAATGGCGCAAGTGGATAGCTCTCTGGTGGGCGTTCCGCTCCGCGCAGTGTCCGTACAATGACTACCATAAGATAAAAAAGGCAGTACAGCAGGAGCGCCAGCACCAGTCCAGCGCCGCCGCGCAGGACACCCAGCAGGAAGCCGGAAACGGCGATAAGCAGCGCATCTCCCATGCCGCCGCGCCCTCTATTGCTTGCCAGCAGGAACGGAACGGACAGCAGTAGACCCAAAAGGTGGGCGGGGCTGAAGGAAATCAGCCCCGCCCCTGCGATAATGATACTGGAAAGGTCATAGATCTGTCTGTGCCGGAGATCCGTCCATGCTGCGCTCATAAGTCCGGTGAGGAACAGTGTCCCCTGTAGGACAGACATTACGATTAACCAGCGTAGTTGAACATCTCCGTGATGCGCTTGTTCAGCGTGGGCATGACCACATCGCCGAACAGAGCATAGAGACCTGCCAGCAACAGAGCACCCAGCACCACGGCGATGAGGATCTTGACGGCGGTGTCGATGTAGCCCTCGCCAGAGCGATAGGTCGCTGCAAGGCGGATGGCGTTGGCGCGGATGGAATTGACGGTGTTCTTGATAAACTTCTTCATGTGATAATTTCCTCCAAGTTATATGTTTTGTGTTATGGGTGATTACATGGTCTGTTCCGCAGCGGGAGCATGGTTCGTCTGCTGGGGCTGTCGGAACGACTGCTCATAGGCATCCAGCACCGCATCGTTGAACTGCTGGCGAGCCTCCTTCGTGCAAGGGAAGCAGATGTCGTGATAGTCCCCATGGCTGTCCTTGTACTGCGGCATGGCGACAAAGGGTCCTTTCTCGCCGCGGATGACCTTCACGCCGCGAATGGCAAATACGCCGTTGATGTCCACATTGGCGTTGGCGAGGGTGTACTTGCTGTCCTTCACGGGATAGATGCGCACGGCGTACTCCACGGGGAGCGGGGTATCCGGTGCAGAGGTGGGAGCTGTCGCCTTGGTTTGGGCTTTGGGCATTGGGATTCCTCCTTTTCTGATTTGGATATGAAAAAAGCACCCGGTCAGGTGCTCATTTCACAGGCTCATATCCATTTCCTGCTGGGGTGCAAACTCGATCTGCTGGAAGCCGATGCGGTCGCAGTAATAGAACTCGCTGCCGCCTTCGTCGTATAGTTCCAGCACATCCGAGATGCCGATGGGTCGGCCGTCATAGCCGGGAACGGGGTTGCGGAAGATGGTGTAGATCTCCTCTAGGTCGTTGGTGGCGACTTGACCGTCATAGACCATCTCATAGCTCTTTCGGCTTGGATGACCGAATCGCTGTACCATCGTCTCATAGGAAACGAAACGAATATTGATGGGGCTGTCCCGCGAGAGCTGCCATACACGGCAGTTCTTCAGGGGCGGAGCCTCTGGGTCGAAGTGGCCGCTGCGCTGCCCCAACAGGAGACGGTCATAGACGCCGTCCTCCCAGCGGATGGTGAGAGCCTGCTTTTGCAGAAAACTCTCCAGTTCCTGCGTTTGGAACATGGTATCCACCACCGCCTCCTTTTCTGCGATGTATCCGGCAGGATTGCTGTAATAGAAGATGCGGTTGTGGTTATCAATGCAGATGCGCTGCACTTGTTTCGCCTCCGATCATTCCAGCTTCATCTCACCTGTGGCCGGTGCCTCCTGCCGTGGTGCGGTCAGCTCCATGAGCTTCTCCCGCGCCCAGTCGGGAAGATACTTTTCGTCCAGCACACCGATGAACTCATGTCGATTCCAGCGGGTCATCTCACCGTCACCCAGACAGGTACAGCGCACCGAGCGACCAATGGCATGTGGCCTGCATCCGAAGCCGTCATGGGCATACCAGAGTTGGTTTTCCTGACTCCAACAGGATTCCTTGAGCGTATCTGGCGACAGCACCAGCACCTTGCCGGTGAAGTCCTGCTCGGCGCGGTCACCAACGCAATGCTCTGCTCCGAACAGATTCAGCGCCTGCACTGCCTTGCGATAGAAAGTTACGAAGCCATCCAGAACAGCCGGATGGCTTCGGACAGTGATCTCGGCATTGTGACGCTCATCCTGCGGAATGTAGCGCCGCTCAGCCCACTGTTTATTGGCATGGCTGAAGCGACCATCCCACTTGAGTTCATGCAGGGTATTGGCAAGTACCCACGCAGTGCGTTTATAACCGTATTTCTCCAGCACAAGTGAGGTACAGTCCTTGTCCAGATGCATTCCGTCAAAGCTCCGACGGATGGCATCCTCGATGGCGTCGCGGCAGGCAATATTGGCGCGATGGCTTTCCCTCCAGAGCGAAAGCTCATTTCGTTCTCTGGCCTCAGCAGAGGAATAGGGATAGAGATAGGTTTTGTCCATTTGGGCCTTTCACCTCGATTCTGTTCCGAATACTTCTGTCATCACTTATCGTAGATAATATCATTCTCCATCAGCGCATCTTCCAGAGCGGACAAACAACAGCCGGACTTGCGCAGAGCGTACAGGATTACGGGCGATACATCGGAGAGGTCGAAGTCATTGTCTGCCTCGCAGACGGTAATCACGCCGGAGTCCTCATCCACATAGCAGTCCAGCTTGGCATCGGGCGCGATGTCCGCTTCCTCTCGGGCCCAATCGGGAACGGTGACAGAAGGTCGGCAAAGTTCTTCGATTGACAGATTATTGTAAACACAACCGTCTTCATCGCACTCGTCACAGTGGCCACAGGTGTCCCGCAAGGACAGGAGCATCTGACCAACATGGGCGGTCAACGCCGTGAGCAACTTGACATATTCCATTGTGGTCATTTTGGATTTCGTCAGGATCACAGCTCCGTCCAGCGTGGTCAGCTCTAACTTCGCGTTGTCGGGGATGCCACTCAGCTTCGTAGCCGCGGGCGGGATGGTGATGGCCTTGTCCCTGGTAAGAATAAAGTTCATAGTGTGGTTCCTCCTCATTTTTCTTTGATAGGTGTTTTGATGGCGTGGGTAGGTTCGTGCATCAGTTCATATCGAGTATCGCTGCTGCCATCCAGCAAGCTGTCCAAAGTCAGCTGCCAGCAGGCTTTCCGAGGATCATAGTTGGTGATGATAGCTTCCTCGTACTCGCTACCTGCTGTCTGGGACATACTGTTGGGGCGGACAGTGCGAAAGATGAAGAACTCTTTATAAAGTTCTGAAATGTACGGGCAGTAGTTGTAGGACACCATAACATACCCGCGACAATTCAGAAGTGTGTCATGGAGCCGCTGGTGATCCACTTTTGGGAATCCTACCTCATAGCACTGTGCTTCAAAGTAGGGCGGGTCACAGTAGATCCATGCATCCTCTCGGTCGTACTGACGAATGACATCCTCAAAGTCCTTGTTCTCCACGATGACATTTGCCAATCGGCGAGAGCATTCCCATATCAGGTGAAAGAAGCGGCGGATATCACAAGGTTTGCCGCCGAAGGATTTGGCGCTGCCGCTGAAACTGTAGCGAACTAGTTTGAAGTAATCTGCGGCACGGCGAATATCTCCGCGCGGAGCGCGTTCCAGCATAAGAGCGCGGATGGCTTCAGCATCGGGAGGCTTCAAGTAGACCTCTGTCAGATCCATTTCCTCCTGCAGGTAATCATCCGTGAACTCACCTCTGGAGAAGAACTTGTAAAGGACATTGAAGTCATCCCGCGTATTCAACGGCAAGAAGCCCAATTCTGAAAGCAGCGCAAGCGTGCGGCTTTTCACGCAGCAAAACAGGTTGGTAAGGTTCCCGTTGAAGTCGTTGTAGACCTCCATGCACCCATGCCGAGTAGGGCGGTTCATGGTCACTGTGCCGCTGCCCCCAAACACATCGATGAAGCGGCTATAACGCTCCGGTGCCATCTTGTTAATGATCCACAGCAGCTTACCTTTGCCGCCCACCCAAGGGATAAAGCTGTTCAAGATGCACCTTCTCTCAAGGGAAAAGCATCCAGTGACCGCTCTAATCCGTGTCTTGCTGCCGCAAGTCCATTTTCCATGCTCTGAAGCTGCTGAATCGTGGAGAAGACTTCGCCGGCAGTCGCAGCGTAAAAGTATCCGCATCGATCACTCCCAATGGGAATACCTTTGCGTCTCATACGGTTTACCAGTTTACGAAGATCTGTTCCGCTAATCCCAAGAGCCGCTTCCAGTTCAGCACCGCTCGCTCTGTATTTTCGTCCAGTACATGCTCCTTTCAAATAATTCAATAATTTTTCTTCTCGCATTTCTGTTCCTTTCCGAGACCACTATCCCGGATTAGGGAGCGAAATGAGAAAAAAAGAAGGGGCCGCTTTCCCCATCCGGGAATACGGCCCCTTGCTGTTTATTATTTCTGTTCCGTCCGCGTAGAACGGTTGCCGTTCTTCTTGCTCCTGTGAATTGAATAACATCTCCAATATACTTTAAGAACGGATTCCGTTCAAAAGGAGATTGCTGTATGGATCAGGTCGCATTGGGAAAACGAATCAAAGCTGCCCGTGAGCGTGCCGGTATGACGCAGGAGGATCTTGCTGCTGCCGTGGACTACAGCGTGGACCACATGAGTGTGGTCGAGCGCGGAGTCAAAGCACCAAAGCTGGATAAGTTGGTTACCATCGCCAATGTACTCAAGGTTGGAACGGACGAGCTGCTTCAGGATAATTTGGATGCGGCAACGCTGCTTCACGCCACAGAGCTCTCCGAGCGATTGAAAGCACTGTCCCCAGAAGGGCAGCGCAAGGTGATGAATGTGCTGGACACTTTGGTCGACGAATTGCGGTAACACCGGTGCAGAGGTTTGCTTTTTTGCAGACCTCTGTTTTTTTCGACTGCGTTCGACGCTTTTCCCCTAACCCCCTGTGCTATTGTAGTTCTATAAGAACGACAACCGTTCAACATAGCAAGGAGTGATACCATGAAGAGAAAGAACATACGCGCCGATACCGCGCTGTTAGAAGTTGCCCGTAGACACAACACCACCGTCGATGAGGTACGAAAAGAGATCCGGATTGCAATGGCGGTGGCAATGTGTAGCCCTGATCCTAATGTACAGAAAAGATGGCGTGAGATTCCACATGATGGCGAAGTCCTCACGCCGGAAGACTTTATCGCCTATGCTGCGCGGAAATGCCTGGAGAGGTTGTAAGCTGCTTTGCTCATCTCATCGTCATATTCGCTTCTGATGCTTTCTGTACCGGCGACAGCATGGGCTGATAGTTCGCACGGTGCAGCAGACCGTAGGGTGAGAGCACTGCGTTGTCCTCCCTGATGAGGTCGCAGCCGTAGGCGTAGAGGTTTACATGGGAGAGCAGCAATTCCACCGAGTGGTCATCCGTCATGAAGTGAAGCTGGTCGATGGCAGTTTCCTGCGGCGAGCTGATCTCCGGTGTGAGGACGTAGTCATCCAGATGCTCCGTCAAGCCCATGGCGGTTTCGATGTCCTGCACCTCAAACTGCTTCAGCAGAGCCTTCAGCTTTGGAAGCTGCTTTTCAGGCGAGGGCATATCCCGCACCGCTGCGGCGAGTACGTTGAATTCCTCCAGCTCCATGGGCAGGTCGGTGAATTCTGCCGCATAGGGGATGATCCCGTCATAATCAATGACCGTGACGCCCTCCCAGCCCTCCACGCCGAGCTGCTCCTGTGCGTCCAGCAGCTCCGCCTCTGCTGCGGGAAGATCCAGCGTCACCGTGCGGTCATCACCAATGTCGGGATGCAATCCGAGCGTGAGCCGGAAGAGGTATCCCGGCTTTTCCGGCAGCGTCTTTTGGACGGGCGGCGCAGTGGTCAGTTCGCCGTCCCGCAGCACATACAGGCTGTTCACAAAGACGCCGTTTTCCCCATGACGCATCATTCTTCCGATACCGGCAAAGTCCAGCATCTTAAAGACAGCATCCGACACGCCATCCAGTTCGGGGATAAAATCGTTTTCTGCGTAAAACCGGCCGAGGGCAGCATCGTCTGCGGCATCCACCACATGATAGCAGTCTGTTTTTGCGCTGACCGCCAGATCCCGCAGATCCTGCAGCGTGATGACGCCGCCGTGGGTATCGACTTTATTCTGCACCTCCATGCGTAGGAAACCGTCAAAGGCAACCTCCTGCACTTCGTCCAATGCCGCAAGCTGTGCGGCAAGGTCGTTGAGCTCGTTGAGGCTGATCTCTAACCCGTCCAAATGGGGAGAGAGATACTCAAAGGCATAGTAGTCTTCGATCTCCATGTATAACTGCTCACCCTCGTTCAGCCGTACCTTGTCCAGCGCATCTACCACCTCCCACGGTGAGGCGGGCAAGTCCAGCTTTGCGTATGCATCGCTGTTAGGATTGCCCTCCTTTGCCAGATACATGGCAAACACTTTCTTAGCCAAACTTCATTCCTCCCATTTTCTGCTCATAGTAGCTGGGGTCAGCGCCGGGGACATCCCAGCCGTGCATGCTGCCGCATTCCATGGCAAGGCGCTGCTCCCGCGTCACCCCAAGCCGCTCGTTGTTATAGTCCGCCAGCTCGCGGTTTTGCTGAGGATCATCTGTACTCCAATCGCTCGGATAATAACCGCTCTCACCGCGCTTGATGCAGATGAGCTCCCCGGTGCTGGCGAGCGTGGAGAAGCATAGCTCCGGCAGTCCTTCCGCCAGCTTGGGGGAGAAAAGCTCCTGTTCCGTCTGGATGCTCCACTCGTCCGAATTCCAAAGGTGGACGTAAAGCTTGCATCCATTTTCTACAAGGATCTCACGCTGCTCAAAGCCCTCACCCCAGCCATCCGATGCCTGTCCGGTGAGGTATTCCTTTAAGTTTTCCAGTTCCGTGTCAGATAATTCCCCGGCGACACGGCATTCTGCTACACCCCAGAGCTGCCGGTCACGCTCCTCCACGGTGAAAACGGCGGAGCGCACCTTACGGTCAACGCTGTCGGCTTCATCATACCAATGCATGAGACCGCGCTCCGCCTCCTCCGGCATCCGGTTTTTCACCAGCGCCGCCGTGATCTGATCCTGATAGCCGCGCAGCTCACGGCCCTCCAGCAGTGTGCTGCTATCGTCAAATTCGCCGTACTCGTTTCGCTCGTAGAGATCGGCAGTCAGGAGCATGTAGAGCTTGAGGCTGGTCAGCTTGGGCGGCAGCACGGTGAAGCTGTCCTCGCCTGGAATAAGTGCCAGCGACCTGCCGTTATCCCATTTCATGTGGAGCTGCCCCGCATCGTCCACATAGTCCACCTCGCCCTCGGTGCCGGGAAGAATGGGCGCGTAGGGATCGTCCATAGCGTTCAGCCGGATGCGGGTGCCGGGGGGATACTGCTCCTTGATAAAATTCACCATTTTTCT
>ENA-UESC01001674-UESC01001674.1-human-gut-metagenome-genome-assembly--contig:-NODE-1674-length-15857-cov-3.654183_pt1 | contig 15857 bp, 14 predicted proteins | sample MGYA00242998_ERZ507999 | MGnify/ENA primary metagenome ERZ507999 (study PRJEB26167, sample SAMN06115465) | human gut metagenome | host: Homo sapiens | place: China:Hubei | collected 2016-04-27... | reverse complement strand
CTGATGTGTTGCGTCCCTGGTGGCTATAGAGTTGAGACGAAGGTGGACAGGCGGCGGAGGCCTTCGTCTAGGTCTTTGTCGGAGACGCAGTAGCTTAGGCGGATGTGGCCTTCGGTGCCGAAGCAGTTTCCGGGAACTAGGGCTACGTTGGCCTCTTTGATGGCTTTGATGCAGAAGTCTTCGCTTGTTAGGTCGAACTGCTTAATGCTGGGGAAGGCGTAGAAGGCGCCTGCCGGTTCTACTACGTCGAGGCCCATGGCGTTTAAGGCTGCGAGCACGCGTTCGCGGCGGGCTCGGTAGACTTTGAGCATGGGGGTTGGGTCGACGGTCAGGGCTCGGGCTGCGGCGTCCATTTCGGAGACAGCGCTCGATACTAAGTATTGGTGAGCCTTTGCGATCTCGGCGATGACGGGGGCTGCGGCTACGAGCCAACCCAAGCGCCAGCCGGTCATGGCCCAGGGCTTGGAGAAGCTCTCGATGACTACCGTCTGCTCGCGCAGTTCTGGGTGTCGCTGGGCAAAGCGCTCGTAGCCGTCCGCGTAGACCAAGCGGTTGTATACGTCGTCGCAGACTACGTAGATGCCCGCCTGCTCTGCCACGCGCGCCACGGCGTCGAGCGATGCCGTGTCGAGGATGCAACCCGTGGGATTGTTGGGCGAGCAGATGACGATGGCCTTGGTCGCCGGGGTCACACAGGCGCGAAGCGCGTCCTCGTCAATCTGGAATTGCGCAGGCTCCGTATCCAAGAAGACCGCCTTGGCGTGGTTGGCCACGACGATGCTCTCGTACAGGCCAAAGGCGGGCGTGGGGATAATGACCTCGTCGCCGGGGTTGAGCATAGCCATAAATGTTGCCGACAGTGCCTCGGTCGCGCCGTCGGTCAGGATGACCTCATCGGCGGAAAACGCCAGGCCCGCGTCATCCATATATTTGGACAGTGCATCACGCAGGGCGGGGCGACCGTTGTTGGGCGGATAGTGCGTGTCACCGCGGTCCAGCGCGGCGGTCACCTCGGCGCTAATCACATCGGGCGTGGGAAAATCGGGCTCGCCGAGCGCGAGCGCGATACACCCCGGATGCTGGGCGGCGAGCGCGTTAATCCGGCGGATACCGGAGGGCTTGAGCATGGCAAGCGAGGTATTCATGGGCAGACGCATGGCGTTCCTTTCGTAAGGGTTGCACTAGGATAGCGCGGCGGGGCGCCACCAGACGGTGTAACCTAAACGGAAACGAGCCGGAAAGGAGATGGCATGGAGACGACCGCGCGCGGCGACTTACCAAAAACACTGCACACCATTGCGTATATCAGTATTCCCAATAGCACCGATCTTGATTTTTTGCTCTGGGACCTGCAGGATGCCATCGCCGCCTATGCTCAACTTTCCGGCACCGCACTCCCCCGCCCGGTCGACTTGAAGGCAAATGACGCCGGCAGCGTTGCCGATGGCATCGTGCTGGCCATTGAAGATGTGGCTGACGATGAGACGTTGACAGCTATCGAGCAGACGCTTGAGCGCTTTGGCGGTACGGGAACGCGCGTCTATGCCGCGATTCGAGCCGCACAAGAGGGCACTGAGCAGGCGCGTGGGGCCGCCGTTCGCCTGCACAAGGCATGTGAGCGCCATGACCAATTGTGGTGTGGCGGCGTTGCCATCTGCGCCGGCAGCGGCATCGCAGCGCTTCGCCATTCCCCGCGCATGGGACTCTTGCGGCGACCGTTTTCGGAGGCCATGGACAAGCTCGTGGGCGCCGTGCGCATGGGCTGCTCCGTCGAGCATGCACAGCGACTTGGCGGCGGCAATGCCGCCAACGTCGACGCCGACGGCATGGTTTGCGCCGAGCCAGCCGTGCCCGCGCCGATCTGGCGAGGCGTTCTGAAACGTCTGGGCGCCCACGCTCAAACAAAAATCTAAATTAAATAACAGCCCAGTCAACGGCTTCGTGCCAACGCTCGACAAGACGCTCCAGTCGCCAGGCGGCATTGGCAGGACTTGTCGAGGGCAGGACGACGGCGGGCAACCCCGTCCGATCTTGCAAGTAGCGTTTGTAGAGTCGCCCTGCCGTACCGCCGTTACAGACAACGACCTCGATCGGCGCGGCATCGGTAATGCGCTCGATATGTGCCGGCACAACGTTGCGAATGCTCGCGTCGCTCGAGCCCTTAATGTCGCAGCCCTCGATTGCATCCCACAGGGCCACGCCGCCGTTCAGCAGCATGGCCCGCTTGGCGGCAATGGAGGCATCGAGCGTCGCGGGCTCACCGCTTGCCAAAGGATCGCCCTCGTTGGGCGGCACAGGCACACCGAGGCACGCAGCCATCACACGCCAAAAGCGATTCTGAGGGTTGCCGTAATAAAAGGCATTTGCACGCGAGAGCACCGAGGGAAACGACCCCAGCACCAAAACGCGCGAGCGCTCGTCGAACACAGGCTCAAACCCATGCTCAATATGTTGATAGTCCTCGTCAGACACGGCCATGGGTTAGGCTCTCAACAGATAGCGCACCTCGTAGGGTGCAAGCTCAAGGGAGCCAGCCAGCTCGACCGTGGGCACGCCATCGGCAAGCAGGTCGACAAAGGACCCGTTGAGCTCGCCGGCGCCAAAGGTGTAAGGCTCGCCCACGGCGTTCACCGCCACGAGCACCGTCGCGCCGTCACAGGCGCGCTCGAACAGCAGCTGCTTGTTCTGGATCGCCACGTTGCGATAGGCACCGTAGTTGAGAGCACGGGCCGCCGCGTCGTCGGCCGAGCGAAGGTGCGCAAGCTGCGTGATGAACGCCGTCAGCTCGTTGGGCGCAGGCTCATCGAGCGCAGGTCGCAGCGCCCAGTCGCCATCGGGGCCGCCCTTTTCGCCGGCAATTCCCCACTCGCTGCCATAGTAGACACACGGAATGCCCGGCATGCCAAAGAGCATGCCATAGGCGGGACGCAGGCACGACTTGTCGGTGAGGATGCTCGCCAGGCGCGGCACGTCGTGGTTGTCGACAAACGACAGCAGGTGTTTGCCGCGGTAGATGCACCACGGATCGCCGCCAAACTGGCGATGCAGCGAATGGGCAATCTCGAACATGTTGACCGAGTTAAAGCTGGAGTACAGGCCCTTGTAGCACTCGTAGTTGGTGCAGGAGTCAAGCATCTCGTCGTTGACGATCTGGTTGTAGTCGCCGTGGAGCGTCTCGCCGATCAGCACAAAATCGGGCTTGAGCTCGCGGGTAAAGGTATGCAGACGACGCATGAAGTCGCGGTCGAGCATATAGGCAACGTCCAGGCGCAGGCCGTCGACGCCAAACACGTCAGCCCAACGGCGCACGGACTCGAGCAGGTAAGCGACCACAGCGGGATTGTGCAGGTTGAGCTTCACAAGTTCAAAATGGCCTTCCCAACCCTCGTACCAAAAGCCGTCGCCATAGCAGGAGTCGCCGTCAAAGCTAATGTGGAACCAGTCCTTGTACGGCGAGTCCCACTTACGCTCCTGCACATCACGGAAGGCCCAGAAGCCGCGGCCGACGTGGTTGAAGACCGCATCGAGCACCACACGGATGCCATGGGCGTGCAGCGTCTCGCATACGGCGGCAAAATCGGCATCCCCGCCCAGGCGGCGGTCGACATGGCGCAGGCTGCGCGTATCATAGCCGTGGCTGTCGGATTCGAGCGGCGGGTTGATGAGCACAGCGCCAACGCCGAGTTCTTGCAGGTAGTCAGCCCATTGGGCGATCTTCATGATGGGTGCATCGGGGTCGGGCGCAGCGTTGGCAGCCTGGGCGAGTTCATCCTCGGCAACGGGAGCGGCGTTTTCGCGCGGAGCTCCGCAAAAGCCCAGCGGATAGATCTGATAGAACGTCGTCTCGTATGCCCACATAGCAACCTCCCGGTAAGCTCAACACAACGATATCCATTGTATGCCCGGCTTGTATCCTCTCCCCCAAAATAAGTTGCGGTGAAATAATTCCTGCTTGGGCCTTCAGAGGCCTTAAACAGGAGCTATTCCACCGCAGCTGATGAGGGGACGTGATTAGGCGACGGGCTTTGCGCGGCGTATGGCTGGGAACAGTACGGTGATGGCAAGGATGACGCCCACGACGGTAATCGCCCCGCCCGCAAAGCCAATCCAAGCGATACCGGGACCCGAAACCACGGCGCCGCCGATTGCGGTGCCCGTGCCGATACCGAGGTTAAACAGGCCCGAGAAGATCGACATGGCGACGGCCGACGAATCCGCCGGCGTGTACTTGATGAGCTCGGCCTGGAACGCAACGTTAAAGGCCGTGGAGCAGCAGCCCCATAGCGCGCAGACGGCAAGCACTGCTACGAGCGACGATGCGACCGGACCCACGAGCAGCAGAGCCACCGGCACGCCGGAGAGCGTGATAGCCAAGAACGGGAAGCGATGCCCATCGAACAGGCGGCCAAACAGCCAGCTTCCGAGCAGACCAGAGCAGCCAAACGCCGTCAGCGTCATGGTAATAGCGCTTGCGTCGACGTGCGCGACCTGCGCCAGGAACGGCTCGATATAGCTGTAACCCGCATAATAGCCGGTCGCCATAAAGACCGTGACCGCGTAGAGCGCAATCAGGAACGGGTTCTTGAGCAGCTCGGGCAGCTGTTTGACGGTAAAGCGCTCGCCCGCCGGCATGGCCGGGAACACCGCGGCCTGGTAGACAACCGCGACAGCCGAGAGGGCCCCGACCACGGCGAATGTCATGCGCCAGCCCACGGCCAGTCCGATGGCGCGGCCGATCGGCAGGCCAAAGATCTGCGCGATGGACGAGCCCGTGGCGATCATGCTAATGGCGAGCGCCCCGTGGCGACTGTCGACCAGGCGCGAGGCCATAATCGAGGCGACCGACCAGAACACGGCATGTGCGCAAGCGACCACCAGGCGCGCACAGACCAGGATGGGATATGTCGGTGCCACAGCGGACAGGAACTGACCCAGAGAAAACACGGCGAGCACGCCGAGCAGCATACGCTTGAACTCAAAGCTCGAGGCAAACACCATGAGTGGCAGCGACAGCAGCATGACGCCCCAAGCATAGACCGAGATCATGATGCCTGCCTGGGCCTCGGTGAGCGAGAACGACGCGGCGATATCAGTCAGAAGGCCGATGGGCATGAACTCCGACGTGTTGAACACGAACGCACAGCAGGCGAGCCCGATAAGCGGGAGCCACTGCTTGAGCGAGATGCCATCTTGTCTTGCCTGAGTCATGTAGGAACCCTCTCCGATTGTCTTGAGCGATGGGCGATTATATAGCAACGGCCCCGCATCCGTCAGCAACAGATGCGGGGCCGCAATCAACTCAATACACAGAGGTTGCGCCATCAATAAATAACTAAGCCAGCCCCAGCAATATGCCCGCCGAATGCACGACAAACGCCACAATCCAGGCGACCGTCACTTGAAACGCGAACACGGCCACGGCATAGCGCGCGCCCAGTTCACTCTTGACGGCGCCGATTGCCGCTACGCAGGGCGGGTACAGCAGCGTAAAGACCAGGAACACGTAAGCGGTAAACGGCGAAAACATAGTTGACAGCACCGCGGGCGACGTTGCGCCCAAAAGCACCGTGAGGGTCGAGATGACGCTCTCCTTGGCGATAAGTCCGGTGACGAGCGCCGTCGACGCACGCCAGTCGCCAAAGCCGAGCGGCGCCAGCGCCGGCGCGATAATGCTACCCAAACCGGCAAGCAGACTCTGCGACTGATCGGCGACCACATTAAAGCGGATATCGAACGTCTGGAGGAACCAGATGGCCACGGTAGCGGCAAAGATAATGGTAAAGGCCTTGGTAATAAAGTCCTTGGCCTTATCCCATGCCAGCATCACCGTCGTCTTGACGCTCGGCAGGCGGTAATTGGGAAGCTCCATGATAAACGGCACCGGGTCACCCTTAAATGCCGTGCGATTGAGCACCAAAGCCGCGATGCAACCGACCGCAATGCCAATCAAATAGAGCGAGACCATGGCGGGAACCGTCGCCTGTGGAAAAAACGCCCCGCACAGCAAGCCGTAAACCGGCAGCTTGGCCGAGCAGCTCATAAACGGCGTGAGCATGACCGTCATCTTGCGGTCGTGCTCGGATGGGAGCGTACGGGTCGACATGATAGCCGGCACGGTGCAGCCAAAACCGACGAGCATGGGCACGAAGCTACGGCCCGACAGGCCAAAACGACGCAGCACCTTATCCATGACAAAGGCAACGCGCGCCATGTAGCCCGAGTCTTCCAGAATGGAGAGGAACAAAAAGAGCACGACGATAATCGGCAGGAAGGTCAGCACGCTGCCCACGCCCGTAAGCACGCCGTCAACAGCCAGCGAGCGCACCACGTCGTTGGTGCCGAACGCCTTGAGGCCCGCATCGGCCGAGGCGATGACGGCAGCGATGCCGTCCTCCATGAGCCCTTGCAACGCCGCGCCGATCACGCCAAACGTCAGCCAAAAGACGAGACCCATGATCACCAGGAACGCTGGAATGGCCGTGTAGCGACCCGTCAGGATGCGGTCGATCTTGACGGAACGCACGTGCTCGCGGCTCTCGTGCGGCTTGACGACGCAGCGCCCACACACGTCGCCGATAAAGCCGAAGCGCATGTCAGCCAGTGCAGATAGACGGTCGGTACCGGCCTCACCCTCCATCTGGGCAATGATGTGCTCGATGGCGTCAAGTTCGTTACGGTCCAGATGAAGCGCCTCGGTCACCAGCTCGTCGCCCTCAACCAGCTTGGTCGCCGCAAAACGCACCGGGATATGCGCCGTCGCGGCATGGTCCTCGATAAGGTTGGCGATGCCGTGAATGCAGCGATGCAGCGCGCCGCCGTCTGGACCATCGGGCGCGCAGAAGTCCAGGCGGACGGGGCGCTCGCGGAACCGCGCCACGTGCAAGGCATGATCCACCAGCTCGCCGATACCCTCGTTGCGGGCAGCGCTAATGGGGACAACAGGCACGCCCAACAGGCTCTCGAGCAGGTTGACGTCTACGGCGCCACCGTTGGCGGTCACCTCGTCCATCATGTTGAGCGCGATGACCATGGGGCGATCGAGCTCCATAAGCTGCAGCGTCAGGTACAGATTGCGCTCGATGTTGGTGGCGTCGATGATATCGATGATGGCATCGGGATGCTCGTCAAGGATAAACTGGCGGCTCACAATCTCCTCGCCCGTGTACGGCGACAGGGAGTAAATGCCGGGCAGGTCGGTAACGCTCGCCTCGGGGTGGTTACGGATAGTGCCGTCCTTGCGGTCGACCGTCACGCCGGGAAAGTTACCGACGTGCTGGTTGGAGCCCGTAAGCTGGTTGAACAGCGTGGTCTTACCGCAGTTTTGGTTGCCGGCGAGGGCAAAGTGCAGCGGTGCGTCCTCGGGCACGGCCGTTTTTGCCGCACGGGGCGAATACGTCCCCTCGCCGAGTGCCGGATGCTCCGTCGTGCCGATTGCAGCGTTAGCGCGCGGACCCATATCGGTATCGTGAATGCCCACGAGCTCAATGCGGGCGGCATCGTCCTTGCGCAGTGTCAACTCGTAGCCACGCAGACGGATCTCGAGCGGATCTCCCATAGGGGCGTATTTCATCATGGTGACTTCGGTGCCCGGCGTTAGACCCATGTCCAAAATATGCTGTCGGAGTGCCTGATCGTCCGATGCCACCGATGCGACAACGGCGTCCTTTCCAATCTCGAGTGTATCGAGCTTCACTCGCTCATCCTTTCGTTAGACGCGGTTAACCGTTTACCGGGGCTAACCAACTCGTAACGACAAATGATAGCGCTCTGAACTATTATATAAAGTCAAATACCGATGTTTACCTGCGCAAACTTTATGCGGTGCGCCCCGAAAGCTCTTTGCGCATACCGCTCAGCGAGATCGAAACGGAACCCGACCGCGCGGTAGCAGTGAGTCGATCACCCTCGACTGACCCCGTGCATGTAAAGGGTGCCTTGCCCATCAAGACGTGGGAGATAGTACCCGAGAGTTCAAAGAAATCGCCCTCAGCGCGGGCACTCGAGAGAGCGATATTGAGACCCCTGACGTTTAGTACTGCCCTGAGCACGCCGTTCACCCCATGTGAAAACATCACCTCGCCGCGTTTACTCCCCACCGGCGTCTGGGCCGAAACCACATACGTACCCTCAAGCATGGCTCCTCCTCTAAGCAGACTTTTTGAAACGGGCAAGTAGTCTACTTTTACATATGGCGCTCCAGGAAGCGGAAGGCTAGGCGAATCCATGGACGGACCGCCACCTGCTTGTCCTCGTTATCGACCGCGGTATTGGCGTTGCCGAGCGAAAGGCCGTGGCCACCCTGGTCAAAGACGTGCATCTCGCATGCAACACCCTCCTCGGCCATGCGCCGCGCAAACGGGTAGACCTGCGCGACCGGCGCCGTCTTATCGTCCGAAACGCCCCACACAAAGGTCGGGGGCATCTGGCGCGAAACGTGCGTGGTAGGGCAAATGTCGGTCAGGTGCTCATCGGTCGCCTCGCCGCCCGTCACCATCGACAGATAGTCGTTGAGCAAATCGCGCCCTGTCTTGCCACCCGTCTTGGGCACGCGCAGGTCGATGCGCGGGTCGCGCGTCTGCATATCGCGCACATAGGCAAGGTCGAGCAACGGATAGCCCAGCACCACGGCGTCGGGACGAATATCCTCCGGACGGGCCCCGGCAAGGCCCGCGAAGGATCCGGTCTTCCACTGCGTTGCCAACGAGGCACAGATCATGCCGCCCGCCGAGAAACCCACGATGCACACGCGCTTGGGATCGACATGCCACTCGTCGGCGTTGGCGCGCACGGTAGCGACCATCTTGGCGAGGTCCGCCTGCGGGTGCGGAAAGCTCACGTCGCCCGTGGCGCTCGTCACATAGTTGAGCACAAAGGCCTGGTAGCCGCGGTCCAAAAACGCAAACGCCACCGGGTCCTGCTCGTGCGGAGCGATATGCGTAAACCCGCCTCCGCCGCAGATGATCACCGCGGGGCGGCGGCCATTGGGCTTGTCGGGCAGCGGCTCGGCACCCAGATACGTAAACGTCGCCGGATAATCCTCGGTCGGCTCCTCGCCCCACAGCGCATGGTTCTCAATAATCATAGGTGCTCCCTCCGTGCGATTCGTGCGCACTCGTTTTTCGCACCTTAGCGTACCCCACTTGAGCCCGCGGCGCAGAAACACCCCCGCAATAAGTTGGCCTTCAACTGATATATCACAAAATCGCTGTTCAGAGGCATCGTTAAGCAGCGTAAAATAGGAGCGCTGACCGTGCTGGGAAACACGTACGAAACGTTTCCGGCAAACCACACGCGTGCAACATGCACGCCTGATACGTTGGAGGCATCTATGGGTCTGCTCGATTCGCTCAAGTCCACGTTCACTTCGTCGGGCGAGGCGTCCGTTCCGCCCGCAGCAAGCTTCGCCACCCGCGAAGGCGTCATCTACGCTCCCGTCAACGGCGTGCTCGTCAATCTGAGTGAGGTTCCCGACGAGACCATCGCCTCGGGCATGCTCGGCCAGGGCTACGGCATCGAGCCCATTACCGACACCATTTACGCCCCCGCCAACGGTCGCATCGGCGCCACCACCGTCACCAACCACTCCATTGGCATGATCACCGAGGACGGTCTTCGCGTGTTCATCCATGTTGGCCTGGGCACCGTGGAAATGAACGGCAAGGGTTTTGCCCGCTTTGTCGAGATGGGCGACACGGTCAAGGCCGGCCAGCCGCTCATCAGCTTCGATCGCGAGGCCATCAAGGCCGCCGGTCACGAGGACATCGTGACCGTCATCATCTCTGAGCTCGACCGCCTCAAGAGCATCGACCACGTCGGCGAGTCTGGCACGCTTATCGGCGGCAATCCGCTCGTCAAGCTTGGCGATCCGCTGCTGGTTGCCAAGACCAAGTAGCCAGGCCCCGCGCCACACAGCCAAAAGGCACCTCGTCAAGCGCCCGCGACCATTTGGCCGCGGGCGCTTTTCGTTTGAAAAACCATCCCGCCAATGCCTTATCTGTATAGCCCAAATGAGCCGAGCTGCTAGAATATCGAACTGTATGGATAACTATCATTCAACCGTTATGGGAGGATACGTGAACCGCACCAAAATCGCGCAGCTCTATGCCGATGCCGAGTCGCTCGGCGGCCAGACCGTCACCGTCGCCGGCTGGGTCAAGTCCATCCGCGACATGAAGAACTTTGGCTTTGTTACGCTCAACGACGGCAGCTGCTTCCGCGACCTGCAGGTCGTCATGAACCGCGAGGCACTCGACAACTACGACGAGATCGCCCATCAAAACGTCTCGGCCGCACTCATTTGCACCGGCACCGTCAAGCTGACCCCCGATGCGCCCCAGCCCTTCGAGCTTTCTGCCACCTCCATCGAGGTCGAGGGCGTCAGCGCCCCGGATTACCCGCTGCAGAAGAAGCGCGCAACCGTCGAGTTCCTGCGCACCCAGCAGCACCTGCGCCCGCGCACCAACCTGTTCCGCGCCGTGTTCCGCATCCGTTCTGTCGCGGCTGCCGCCATCCACCGCTTCTTCCAGGAGCAGGGCTTTGTCTACGTCAACACCCCCATCATCACCACGAGTGACTGCGAGGGCGCCGGCGAGATGTTCCGCGTGACCACGCTCGACCCCAAAAATCCGCCCCTCACCGAGTCCGGCGAGGTTGACTGGAGCCAGGACTTCTTTGGAAAGCACGCGAGCCTTACCGTATCCGGCCAGCTCAATGCCGAGAACTTTGCCATGGCCTTTGGCGACGTGTACACCTTTGGCCCCACCTTCCGCGCCGAAAACTCCAACACCACGCGCCACGCCGCCGAGTTTTGGATGATCGAGCCCGAGATGGCCTTTGCCGACCTTAACGACTACATGGATAACGCCGAGGCCATGCTCAAGTACGTCCTTAAGGACGTTATGGCCACCTGCCCCGACGAGCTCAACATGCTCAACAAGTTTGTGGACAAGGGCTTGATCGAGCGCCTGGACCACGTGGCAAACTCCGACTTTGCCCGCGTTACCTACACCGAGGCCGTCGAGATCCTGGAGCAGGCAGTCGCTGCTGGCCACCAGTTTGATTACCCCGTCAGCTGGGGCATCGACCTGCAGACCGAGCACGAGCGCTTCCTGACCGAGGAGCACTTTAAGCGCCCGACCTTCGTGACCGACTACCCGGCTGAGATCAAGGCGTTCTACATGCGCATGAACGAGGACGGCAAGACCGTCGCCGCCGCCGACTGCCTGGTTCCCGGTATCGGCGAGATTATCGGCGGCTCCCAGCGCGAGGAGCGCCTGGATCTGCTCGAGGCCCGCATCAAGGACCTGGGCATGAATCCCGAGCAGTACAAGTACTACCTTGACCTGCGCCGCTACGGTTCCTGCAAGCACGCCGGCTACGGTCTGGGCTTCGAGCGCTTGGTCATGTATCTGACCGGCGTGGGCAACATCCGCGACGTCCTGCCGCACCCGCGCACCGTGGGCAACGCCGACTTCTAATCGTCGGACGCTAGCTCGCGTCGCCACACGCCAACGCTCATCGCATAAGCGTCTCTCGACATCGGTCGAGAGACGCTTTTTTCAACAACATCCGTCAAGCTTTTGGCAAGTTTTTGGTCAGTTGACCAGGGCTGTTGAAAACTCGACCCGCCGCTTGCCGACGGCTACCGACCGCCCGGAGTGTCCTGCACCCCTGGGAAAGCCCCGCGCCCTAGGCTCCATACCGTCGCCACCCAAAACGGAAAGGACGTGGACGCCATGACCGAAACCGCTGTTGAAACTTACGAGACCACGACGAGGGGCGCCGCCTCGATGGCAGCCTATCGCGCCGTTCGCATCCTGCAATTATTAAGCGAAAACACCGGCGAGGACAAGGCCATGCTTTCCGATGAGTTGATCCGGCGTCTCGCCCATCCCGACGACCCCGCCCGCATGCCCATCTCGGCGGCGCGGCGCAGCATCTACACCGCCATCTCCGCACTTCGCCATGCCGGATACGAAATTGAATACAAGCGCGGCGTGGGGTATCGGCTCTTGACCCGTCCGCTCACCGACGAAGAGATCATCCGGCTCCACGGCATGGTCATGCGCAACCGCTCTACGCCCATCGCCATTCGAAAAAGCATGGCGCAGCACCTGGTCGCCATGGCGAGTGCCGACGTTCGCGGCTACCTCGATGCACCCGAGCCTGCTCCAAGCGCAGGCGACAAATCCACCAAGGCCATACGCACGCCCGTCAAGCGCATCGATGCCTGCGAGCTCATCGAGCAGGCCATCGACCACGGAACCACGGTGAGTTTTGATATTTCGAGTGTCACGGCACGCGGAGAGGTCGAAGTGGCGCGGATGACACTCCGGCCCTTTGCCATCAAGCAACGAGACGGCATCTCGTATTTGCTGGGAACGGTCTATGACGCGCGAGGCGCCGACGACACGCTGCGTACCGTTGAGATCGGCCGCATGAGAAACGTCACCACACGTCTCCTCGACGGCAAGAAGCTCTTCGCCGTCCTGGACGAGGACGATGCCTCCTCCGCCGCATAAGACCCTCCGCCGCCCATTCGACTACCCGTACCGCCCATCCGATTCTGTATTAAAAAACCCGCCAGACTGTTGTAAAAATGGACATCAGCGCTACTATAGTTCCACTTGCACTTTGTCCCAGTGCAGTGTTTCCAGCCATTTTTATACTGGGGGTAATGATATGAAGGACATCACCATCAGCCGCAGGAGCCTTCTGGTCTCCGCCGGTCTGCTCGCGCTCGCCCCGCTCGCCGGATGCGGCGGCAACTCTGGTTCCGGCTCTGCTGCCGCCGGTTCCGACTACACCATCGGCGTTCTGCAACTCACCGAGCACTCCGCACTCGATGCCGCCAACGACGGCTTTGTCAAGGCCATCAAGGAGAGCGGCCTTAAGGTCAAGATCGACCAGAAGAACGCCCAGAACGACCAGTCCACGTGTAAGTCCATTGCCGACAAGTTTGTGGGCGACAACGTCAACCTGATTTATGCCATCGCCACGCCCGCCGCGCAGGCTGCCGCCGGCGCCACGGCCGATATCCCCATCGTGGGCTGTGCCATCACCGACTACGCCGCCTCCGGCCTGGTCCAGGACAACGACAAGCCCGGCACCAACGTCACGGGCGCTTCCGACCTCACCCCAGTCGCCGAGCAGCTCGAGATGATGCAGAAGGTCCTGCCCGACGTTAAAAAGGTCGGCCTGCTCTACTGCACCGCCGAGTCCAACTCCGACGTCCAGATCAAAGCCGCCAAGAAGGAGCTCAACAAGCTGGGCCTCGAGTACACCGATTTCACCGTCTCGAGCTCCAACGAGATTCAGTCCGTCGTCGAGTCCTCCGTGGGCAAGGTCGACGCGCTGTACTCCCCCACTGACAACACCATCGCCGCGGGCGCTTCGCAGGTCGGCCAGATCTGCAAGGAGAATAAGCTCCCCTTCGTGACCGGCGAGGAGGGTATGTGCATGGCCGGCGGCCTGTTCACCCTCTCCATCAACTATAAGGACCTGGGCTACGCCGCGGGCGAGATGGCCGTTAAGATCCTGAAGGGCGAGGCCAAGCCCGAGGATATGCCGATCAAGCACCTCTCGAGCAAGGACCTGGTCGTCGTCAAGAACGACGAGATGGCCGAGGCTCTGGGTATCGACCTTTCCGCTCTGGACGAGTAGCGCCATGCGCGGTAACGCGTCTAGGGCCCGCACGCGCGCCACAGCCGCGTTATTCAATATCTGAGTCCTTGGGGCGAACGCTAAAGACCGGCGTTCGCCCTGCTTGTTTCGGATGAGACAAAACATCCGTCCGCAGCTCTTTTATGCATTGGTACCGCTATTATGGAAAATCACGTGTCCACCCTATCCTAGGAGGTATGAAGCATGCTCATTGCATTGCAGGGCGCCGTTTCGCAGGGCGTCCTCTGGGGCATTATGGTGCTTGGCGTGTTTATCACGTTCCGCCTGCTCGACATCCCCGATATGACCTGCGACGGCAGCTTTGCCCTCGGCGGCTGTGTCTGCGCCGTACTCATCGTCAACAATAACGTCGACCCCTTGCTCGCCGTGCTGGCCGGCATGTGCGCCGGCGCCATCGCGGGCGCCGTCACGGGCATCTTGACCACCGGCTTTGAGATTCCCGCAATCCTCGCCGGAATCCTTACGCAGATCAGTCTGTGGTCCATCAACCTGCGCATCATGGGCAAGTCCAACACGCCCATCCTTGCCAAGGGCACTATCTTCTCATCCGTCAGCAACATGACGGGCCTGCCGCAGTCCACTGTTGCCATTATCCTAGGCATTGTGCTGGCCGTGGCCATCGTCGCCATCCTGTACTGGTTCTTTGGCACCGAGATCGGCTCGGCGCTGCGTGCCACCGGCAACAACGAGTACATGATCCGCGCCCTAGGCGTCAACACCAACTCCACCAAAATGATCGCCCTCGTGCTCTCCAACGCCCTCATTGGCCTTTCGGGTGCGCTCATCTGCCAGAGCCAGAAGTATGCCGACATTGGCATGGGTACCGGCGCCATCGTTATCGGTCTTGCCGCCATCGTCATCGGCGAGGTGCTCGGCCGCCTGCTGCCCGGCGGTCTCACGCAGTTCTCCGTCCGTCTGGCCTCCGCCGTCTTTGGCTCCGTGGTGTACTTCCTCATCCGCGCCATCGTGCTGCAACTGGGCATGGACGCCAACGACATGAAGCTGCTCTCCGCCGTGATCGTCGCCGTGGCCCTGTGCGTTCCCGTGGTTTGGGAGCGCTATAAGCTCCGCAGCTCCTACACGAAGGGAGATGAGGCAGATGCTTAAGCTCTCGCACGTCAAGAAGACCTTTAACAAGGGCACCGTCACCGAGAAGCGCGCGCTCACCGGCGTCGACCTTACCCTCAACGACGGCGACTTTGTAACTGTGATCGGCGGCAACGGCGCCGGCAAATCCACGCTGCTCAACATGATTGCCGGCGTATATCCGCTCGATTCGGGCGTTATCGAGCTCGACGGCACCGACATCTCGCGCCTGAGCGAGTCGCAGCGCGCCAAGTACCTGGGCCGCGTGTTCCAGGATCCCATGCGCGGCACCGCAGCCGACATGCAGATTGCCGAGAACTTGGCCCTCGCCAAGCGTCGCGGCCAGCGTCGCGGCCTTTCGTGGGGCGTCACCAAGGCCGAGAAGGACGAGTACGTTGAGTTGCTCAAGCGCCTGGACCTTGGCCTGGACACGCGCCTCAACGCCAAGGTCGGCCTGCTTTCGGGTGGCCAGCGCCAGGCACTCACGCTGCTCATGGCCACGCTCACCAAGCCGCGCTTGCTGCTGCTCGACGAGCACACCGCGGCACTCGACCCCAAGACCGCCTCTAAGGTGCTCAATCTGACCGAGGAGATTGTCGACGAGAACCACCTGACCACGCTCATGGTCACGCACAACATGAATGACGCCATCCGTCTGGGCAATCGCCTGATCATGATGCACGAGGGCCACGTTATCTACGACGTGGCGGGCGATGAGAAGAAGTCGCTCACCGTAGCCGACCTGCTGCAGAAGTTCGAGGAGGTCTCGGGCGGCGAGCTCGCCAACGACCGCATGCTGCTGAGCTAAAACCTGCCAAAAAGGGACAGGTTTATTTTGGTAGGTTTTATCTGCGCAAACGTCAAAACCGCCGCAAAGGAACAGATACCTTTGCGACGGTTTTCGCATATCATGTCGATAATCCAGCGTCAGCAGGAACCACTGGTTAAGAACTAAGGAAACTGCCATGAGAAGACTCCTTCCCCGTCTTGCTTGACCGCCGCACTCCTTGCCGGCGTGCTCGCCGGCGGCCCAGCTTACGCCACCGCGGCCACCCCATCTCAAGTTATCGGCCCGTCCGATGTGATCG
>ENA-UESC01001666-UESC01001666.1-human-gut-metagenome-genome-assembly--contig:-NODE-1666-length-15907-cov-82.782312_pt1 | contig 15907 bp, 17 predicted proteins | sample MGYA00242998_ERZ507999 | MGnify/ENA primary metagenome ERZ507999 (study PRJEB26167, sample SAMN06115465) | human gut metagenome | host: Homo sapiens | place: China:Hubei | collected 2016-04-27... | reverse complement strand
TGAACCATTGTTAAAAGTTCCTGCACCGCCGGACGCTCAAAGTTTGTCCCTGTATGACCGTTGTCAATAAATTCCAAAATCTCACTGCAATCCCATTCTGGCAGAGACATAGCTTTTTCACGAAGAATCAGTTTTTGATTTGGTATGCTCAAACTTTCAGTTTTGAAATCTTCCACAGAAAGACGGATATAAAGGGCAATCACATAGTTGCGCACGGTTCCACCGCCTTTCCCTGAAATTCATTTTTGAAACGGAAGGTCACATGAATATTCCGCTCGTGATCGATCTCAATTCGTTCAATGAGCCGTTCGATCAGTTCTGCAGTCAGCACATGATCCTGTGCCAGTGTTTTTGCATCCTTTTCCATTGCACGGTATCGGGCAAGCTGGTTGTCCAGGGAGTCCATAGATTTTTCAAATACTTCAATCTCACCAGACAGAGCCTTGATAGCATATTCATAATCCGCCTTCAATTCAAAGTATTCATCATTTGTCAAAATACCCTGCACAATATTTTCATATAGACCACGGATCAGCCGGCGTGTTTTTTCAATTTCCTGCCGTTTGGCCGACATCTGAATTTTCAGCTTATCTTTTTCCTGTTTTTGTCTTGCCTCCAACTGAAAGAGAGGCAGCGACATTCCCAGCGCAACTGTCAGCTCTTTTTCAAGAATAGCCGTAACAGTAGAAATCAGTTCCTTTTCCTGCATCGTTGCGCCTTTGCAGCTATCTTTTTCTACCCGGCTGTTTGTAAGGCAGTGGAACCAATAAGTATCGGGGCCTTTCCGGCGCTCGGCACGTTGCCGGTGAAGGCTTCTGCCACAATCAGCACAGAACACTTTGCCTTTGAAAATGTTTGGCGTGTAGGGGCGTTTTGGAGTTGCTTTGCTTTCTTCACAGATCTGTTTTCTGTATTCCTGAACTGCATTAAACAATTCATAGCTAATGATCGGTTCATGGGTGCATTTGGCAATAATCAGATTATCTTCTCCAGCCTTGACCTGCTGATGATCTACAATCTTTGTTTTTCCTTGCACCAGATCGCCTGTATAGGCTTCGCTTTCTAAAATTTTCATCACTGTACGGGTCTGCCATTTGCCGCTTCCGATCAGGCCCGGACTGGTAATCTCGCCAGTAGCCTTTTTATAATGGCTCGGTGCCGGAATCCCCATCTCATTTAGATTGCGGACAATCCGGTTCAGAGACACATGCTCATGTGCCCATTCAAAAATCTGTTTTACCACAGGGGCAGTATTTTCATCAACCAGAAGTTTATGGCAATTATCAGGGTCTTTCCTGTAACCGTAAGGTGCCCGTGCACCAATATAGTCGCCATCTTTCATAGCCTGCCGCGCCTGTGCTTTGATTTTTCGTCCAATGTCCAGAGCATAGGCTTCATTGATCATATTTTTCAAAGGCAGCATGATACCACCATGAAGATTTCCGGAATCCGCTGTGTCAAACTGATCCGTAACAGCAATGAACCGAACATTATGTGCATGAAAATATTGTTCGATATAATAACCTGTGTCAATAGAATTTCGCCCTAATCGGGAAAGATCCTTAACAATCACACAGTTAATGTGGCCTGCTTCAATATCAGATAGCATTTGCTGAAATCCAGGGCGGTGAAAATTTGTCCCTGTTGCTCCGTTGTCGATATAAGTATCATACACAACGAAGTCCGGTTTATCCGAAAGAAAGTCATTCAGTACCAGTTTTTGGTTTTCTACTGAGCAGCCTCGCTTTTTGTTATCCTCCACAGAAAGACGGATATACAGAGCCACATGTACATACAAAGATGGTGCCGGCATAGGAACTGCCGTCTGTTTTCTGCTTTTTCTTGCCATTTAACCCACCATCCTTTCTTCATTTTTTGTAGCAATCTGTTTTGCCAAAAAGATTGCTTTCTGATATTCATCCTGGTAATTAAATTCAATATGCAGTTCATCTTTACCCATTACCCGTATGCTTCGGATAAGCTGCATGACTGCCCGACGGTCAATATCCTCCATAGTAGAAAATTTCATAAAATGGTTGATCCAACGGTTTCGTTCGCTTCGGTTTTCTAATACATCTGTAAGTTTTTCGTTCCATTCAGCGATTGCTTTTTGGAACAGTTCAATATCTGCATTGTATTTTCGCTTGTAAGAGAGAAATTCTTCCTTTGTCAGAATTCCACTTACCAGATTTTCATAGAGTTTTGCCTTAAAGCCCTCGGTCTGTGCCACACGCTTCTCATTTACTCTGATCTGTGCGGCATATTCCTGCGCCAATTCCCGGTTAATCCGTTCTTGACTGATACTGGACAGCAGGGCATCCAGAGAAGCAACATTTTCAATATGTCCTTTCAAACTGTCCTGTACACATTCAATCAGATCCGACTCTTTCAGCATGACCGACGATGTGCAGCCATTCTTTTTGCCGGTCGGGCAGTAATAATAGTGATACTCTTTATCTTTATAGCGGTTCGTCTTGCGGGTCATACGGCAGCCACAGCAGCCGCAGATCAAAATGCCGGAAAACAGGTAAACCTTATCCGATTTGGGAGAAGTCCTTGTGTCAATCCTGCGGAGCCTTTGCACCAGATCAAAATCGTGCTTTTGTATGATTGCCTCATGGGTTCCCTCCACACGAATCCATTCCGAAGAAGGTTTGTCCTCACGCTCTTTTAATTTGAAATGGGGCGTTGTCTGCTTGCCCTGGACCAGTGTTCCGGTGTAAGTTTCATCTTGTAAAATGCGGATGATTGTAGTTGCAGACCATTTGCAATCCTTTCGGTCTGTATAGCCACCTTTTGCATGAGGCATTCCGTGATTGCGCTTATACGCCAACGGTGAAAGAATTCCTAATCGGTTCAGTTCATCCGCTATATGGGAAGCGCTGAATCCTTCCAGCCGTTTTCTGAAAATATCCCGCACAACATTGGCAGCATATTCGTCTACTTCCAGGCTCTTGTGTTTATCGCCGGCTTTCACATAACCATAGATGGTAAAAGCACCCACAAAATCCCCGCTGCGCCGTTTTACTTCCAGGGCGCTCCGTGTCTTAACGGAAATATCCCGACAGTAAGCCTCATTCATAATGTTTTTGACAGAAACTGTGAGATCATCGGCAGCGTCATTTTCCGTATCTACATTATCGTTAATTGCGATAAAACGCACTCCATAGGCTGGAAATACTCTGCGCATATAACGGCCTGTTTCTATGTACTCACGACCTAAGCGGGAGAGGTCTTTGACAATCACGCAGTTAGCTTCGCCTTGTTCGATCATCCGCATCATTTCCTGAAATGCCGGGCGATCAAACAAAACTCCACTATAACCATCGTCAATTTTTTCTGCCACAACCTCAATTTCCGGGTGTCGGGCTATGTAATCATCGATCAGGCGCCGCTGATTGGCAACGCTGTCACTTTCTACTGTTTTATCATCCGTATAAGAAAGACGGATGTACTTAATCGCTTTGTAAACCTGCATAAAAAAACACTCCTTTCGTTGCACAGAAAAATCCCCGCAATTCAAGAAGTGTGGTTATGCCATATTCAATTCCTTTTCCGATTCTTATTCTACCATGCTTTTACGGAAAAGTCAGCCCCTTTCTTAAAATTGCGCCTATCGTAAAATACCCTTGATACATTCTTCCAGGGTAGCTCCTTCAGCAGAAAAGCTGGCCTGTACAGTAAAACGGCCACACTTAAAATGGTATGGATTTTTTATCTGCTGAACAAATTCTGCAATCCGTTCATCACGGGAAAGTTCTTTGTTGACAGAGACATCCCGAATGTCTACCAGCGTACCCACTTCACTGACAATGGTGTTCAATTCCATAGTATCAACTCCCTTCTGAAAACTGTGTTATCAAAACCACATGAATAGGTCGGATCTATGGTTATTGCACACATAAATCCGGCCCATTATATCTGATTTCGATTTTACTGCCGTATTTGCCACGCACCCCGGCAAGTCCTTCTGTTATAAGGACGGGGCTGTTACAGGCTGCGGGTAGCGTCACCGCATCATAGTCCCACATACGCCGCCGCTTTGCCAGAGCAAGCAAACGCCGCAGGAACTCTCCCCAAGTCTTTAGGAAGCTGTGAAGAAGTACCATTATGATCTGTGTCGTTATCGCGTCCGGCTTGCCACAGCCGGTTTCGTAGGTTGCGTTTATCGCTCGGACAGCTTGGATTCATCACCTCCTTAGGCTGCCTGTCACCGCGCCGCCCCATCTGCCGCTCGGAACACAGAATGAAGTACCTGTAACAGCGTATATTCGGTTGTCAAGGAACAAGCAAGGGGCATGGCAGACAAATTGATATTGCAGTTGGGGTGGGAGGATGTATATGCTTCCTTACCACACCCGTCCAGCTTGTCCCACCGAATATGTCCCTCTACTATTCAGTACATTTTTAGGGGCAAAGTTGCCGTCTGTTATAAAATTTCTTTGAAATATTTTTCCAGACTACGCAATCCGGCTTCAATAGAACGGGTGATCCGGCTTTTGTGTGTTCCTTCCGCTTTGGCAATATCTGCTTTGCTCATGCCAAGAAAAAAGTGTGCATAGATCCGTTGGCGCTGCTTTACCGGAAGTTTGGAAAGACCTTTATAAATCAACTCCGTCATTTGACGCTGTTCCCAAATTTCTGCCGGGTTAAGAGGCTTTTGCAATATCTCACGCTCAATACCTTCGTCTCGATCCAGAGAGTAAAATGCTTTATAGCGGTATGTACGAATCCGATAGGCTTCTTCCAACAACATATATTCCCGAAGCAACAAAGCAACTTCATCCGGCACCTCAACGATCATGTCCTGTGTATAATACGGGTAATAATCCCGAAGATTGATTTTCTTCATAGTAATTTCCTCCAATTTCGATGTTTGAGTTGATGGCAAAAATCGAAACCAGAGGGTGGGCTGCGGCAGCGATAAGGTCTAAGTCTCTTTCTGATTAAAAAAAGGGTACAAAAAAGCGCGCCCGTACAAAGAACAGGCGCGCCAAAGCAACAGTATGAAATTTTTCCGGGAGGTTGACAGCGAAAATGCTCAAACTTTGTCGAAACCAAAAACGCCACAATCCATACGAGCTGGACTACGACGTATAGGTGACTGAATGTAAAGCAGTTTATCTGCGGATCTGTGTTGCATAGACGCATAGGCATTTCCTCCCATCAAGGAGGGGCCTGAATCGGCTGCTTGATACCTCCTTGGGAGAAAATTATATCGATTATGTTTCCTGTATCAGTCCGCAGACATTCGCTTTTTACTCTTTATATTCGCAATTTTCTACATATTCTGCTCCTTAGAATATATGCTGCAAAAAGCAAGCCCACAAGGGGAACCGACACCTTGTGGGCTCATATTATAGTTGTTCAAATTTATAGCCGATCCCGGCGACACTCTCAATGTAGTTTGGAAGATCCGGTTCAAAACGCAATTTCTTACGCAACTTACTCATATGATTATGAATCGCTTTTCTCGAATAGAAATCACAATCCTCTTTCCAAACCAAATCGGTAATCAGTTCGTAAGTAAAAACACGTTTGGGATTGGCAATGAGCAATGCCAGTATATCAAACTCCTTACTTGTCAAGTTGATAATCCGTTCCCTAACCCTGACAGTGCGGTGTTCCAGACATAGATAAAGCTCGCCTTCTTGTATTTCTGTAAGAGGATTCTTCTCTGCTGCGGAGAAAGTGTGACAGGAATTGAATACTGTTCCATGACTGACTCCTTGTTCCAAAATATATTGCATTAGAGCATTCTTTTGTTCCTCGTTAAGAAGCAGAAATAACTTTTCACCAATCTTCTTGCCGGATTCTTCAATATCAAAAACAGCTAATGTCCCATCACATCATCACCTCCATATTTTGATAAATTTATTGATTAGAGCTCAATTCTTGCTTTCGATGGCTTATCTTCCCAATAGGTAACTTTAATCGTTGTTCCCTTGTCAGGAACGTTGTTTCCTGCACCAATCCATTTTCGGCAGATGTAATCTTTACCGTCTATCGTATATTTGACCTTGATAGTATGCGGAAAGGCTGCGCCATCCATCGCATGAACGCGGGCAGGTTTACGATTCACTTTTAACCACCATTGTTTTGTAACTGAAATTACAGTTCCCATTGTTTCTTTTTCCATAAGTTATACCTCCAATGATATTTTTGATTGATGATACCTATTTTCTATTCAGCCTTTTCTTTGTTTGTAGTAAAAGCGGAACGCTGCTGCGCCGGTGGCCGCCAACTGTACCAGAATCAGCACAGCAAACAGACCGAAGCTCTCATAGTAGAACAGTTATTTTAAAAAAATATAGTCTGTTCAAATGATGCCATTTATTGTATTCTAAATTTGTAGGTAAGCTGAACGGGTAACTTACCAAGGGATAGCGGCAACAGATGTCTATCTAACCATACTACCATTGAGATCGAAAAGTATGAATTGAAGAGTACAATAATAGGGTTGATTGAGGATCAACTTTTATTTTTTGTACCTTCATGTTAGAAGCCGTTGTGGACTATTACCTAAAAATAATAGATATAACACAAAGAGAATTATTCAATCTGTCCAAGCATAACAGGAAGGAAAAGATTGAAATTCCATAGGTAGTGGCTTCGTTGACGCGACTAAGTTCAATACGGAAAAATCGGTCTGCAGGTGTGTCAAACAGAAGACACTATTTTTTTATATCTGAGACCGATTGTTTCCGATACAATTTATGGAACATTCAGCACATCATGGACAAACCAAGTCTGAGCCGTGACCATAATGGCAAATGTGCAAATAGCAAAGAGAAGTACTTCAGCCACAGCATTGACACGGCTGGATTGAAGTTGCTTTTTCAGATTGGCAGGCAAGATTCTTGACAGCAGACAATAAACTAAAAATCCAATACAGGCTCCAGCGGTATTTGTCATCAAGTCATTGATGTCGGAAGAACCCCAGCCAAACATCTGGACAATTTCAACAGCCAAAGAAAACAGAAAGCCAGTCAATGCAACCGTCTTCATGTGATGATATTTCTTGTACAGCAGCGGCAGGAAAAATCCCAACGGGACAAACAGAATAATATTCAGAATGGTATCAATTGGCCCAGTTATCATACCGATAAATGGAGTCCAAGAAATGTTCGGGCGAAAGGTCATTGTGCTTGTAAAGCCGATGCCTGTGACGGTCAAAAGTCCGAATAAATAATAACCAAAAACAAACACTGCAGCGGTATGGAGAAAACTTTGTGTTCTCCCCAATTTTTTGAGCCACAAGAAATACAGTACGAAGACTGGAACCATAAACACATACCCACTAATTGAGCGGATGAGAATATCAGAAATTGGTATCATTATTATCTCCTTGTCAAATTCAAATTTATTGCCCATTCCAGCATTGAGCATTTTCTCATAAAGCAAACAGAATACTGTCATTAGTAACGACGGTATTCCCATAATGCTAATCGTAAGTCTAATTGTTCAATGTCGATTAGACATTCACTTTTGCATTTTGGACAAAAGAGAGAAAAATTTTTAAGTACGGTATCTTCCCGAATTTTGTCGCGTGTTTTATTCCCGCAGACTGGGCAGCGGATGAACTCTGTTTTCTCCATATTGTTCACTCCGAATTGCGATCATTCTTTTTCTTATCCCGATATTTCTGTATGAGTTTATTACGGATAGGAACGCCAACACCAAGCAAAAGCACAACTACCAAAATTGTAAAATCCATACAATCACCTCACATTTCTTTGTTCTTCATAATCCGAATGGACAAGAAGATTGAAACCGCATACATCACAACAATAGCAAAAACCGCAAGGAAAACGAGAAGTATCGGAGAAGATTCAACGACTGAAATAATTGAGTTCCCGATAGCTGGCATTTTAGAGAGAAGAAGTAAAGTCACCAAAAAACCGGCCACTGGAATATACATAAATACCCGTCCTTTGATTGAGCCGTACTTGTAATATCCCGGAATCTGGAACACGGTATAGAGTGCAAATAAGAATACTCCTGCAATAGCGGCAGTTACAATATCAAATACGCCAACTGTTTCACCCAGCACTTTCAAGACAAGCGGCTGTGCAATCAAAGAAATAATCAAGGAAAGAAGCCCCATTGCAAGGACAAAAACATAGCGTCCGATCACAAGCTCGCTTTTACGAACAGGTAAAATACCAAACAGACGATCCATGCTGTTTTTTTCTGTGATGGAAAAGGTATATCCCGTCGTCATGGCAATAAAGCACATAGCAAATGATACCCCTGTCAGCAAAGAACGATTGATTGCGGCAAACACAATCGGCAGGAGCAGGGTAAAGCAAATCGTCTTAAAATATGGTTTTACCAATGCAATATCTAATTTTGTGGATTTCAAAATATTACTCATAATCGTCACCTTTCTTGCTTGTAAACACTACAATTTCATCAATGGTGGCAGGATCAACGGTCAGGTTAGGGAAACCGCTAATATCTTCGGTTTTCATCAGAGCCTCAAATCCCGTAGGGAATGTACGAATACCAGCCGCCTTATTTTTCAGATCATCGGACAGTTCCTCAATTCCACCTTTTACAATGCGGAACATATCTACAAAATCATCTTTGCTGCCAGTAAAGTACAGCTCGCCATAACTGATGTAGGTAATATAATCGGCTGCACGCTCCAAATCGCCTGTGATATGGGTGGAGAACAAAACACTATGCTCGCCATCTTCAATATACTCTGAAAGAATTTTCAAAAGTTCATCTCTGGAAACCGGATCAAGTCCACTGGTCGGCTCGTCGAGGATCAGCAGTTTGGCGTCGTATGAAAACGCACAGGCAAGCATTAACTTCATCTGCATACCTTTGGAAAGTTCTTTTACCTTTTTGGTTGGTGCAATGTGAAATTTCCGTAACATATCCGCAAATTTCTGGCTGTCCCAATTTGGATAAAATACCGAAATGGATTTTTCAACCTGCGACACTTTCCAATCATCACTGAAATAATTTGTATCGAAAACAACGCCCAGCTCTGATTTTACTTTTTGTTCTTCTGCGATATTATCCAGCCCCATCACTTTGACTGTGCCACCGGTGCGCTTGAGCATATTCAAAATCAGTTTGATTGTCGTTGTTTTGCCAGAACCATTCGGGCCAATCAAGCCCATAATATATCCCTTTGGCAAAGTAAAGCTGATATTGTGAAGCTGAAAAGAATCAAAAGATTTCGAAAGATTCGTTACCTCTAAATAATTAGTCATCTGTTTTTACCTCCGTTAAAATGTCCAAAAGGCGATGTAATTCCTCTGTGGATAGATTTGCCATTCTTGCAGCTTTTATTGCTTCGGTGAGATTGTTTTCTACTTTGCAAATAAGCTGCTCCTTAATCAGTTCTGAACCAGACCCCATTACGAAACATCCACGCCCCTGCACATTTTTAACAAAGCCCTCTTGCTCTAATTCTGTGTATGCCTTTGTCACTGTTAAGACGCTGATCTTTAAGTCTTTGGCAAGTGTTCTAAGGGAGGGCAAAGTTTCTTCGGCTTGAAGCTCGCCAGATAAAATAGCCGCCTTGATCTGCTGTTTAATCTGCTCGTATATGGGGACGCCAGATACATTTGAAATAATCAGTTTCATTTCTGCATCCTCCGTGTGTTTTAACTGTTATGCTGTTGTGTATAACAGTATAACACAAACGCGGCTAAGATGTCAATACATGGAGCTAAACTTACTGGCAAGCAATGCAATCTTACGTAAGATTGCGTATTTAGCAGAAATCCCGTTTCCGGAATTCCTGCTAATGCTTGTTGGTGACATATCCCCAAACCCCTGAGATCATTGCCGGTGGCAATGGCTGCGCGTTCCGTTGGAACGCTGAAAACCAAAAGCAGACAAATCTTATTGACGGGATTTTTCTGTGCTGCGCTGCGGTTGTGCTGATTGTAGTTTACGCAAGGCTTCTGCCAATTCATCATCATAAACACGAATATCGTAACCGCATACATTGAAAATCGTATAGTCCGTTTCATAATCGTCCCAGACAGCCAGATTTTCTACAACGATTTCTGGGAGTTCGCAAAAGAGCGTTTCTTTCTCTTGTCGTCGTTTTAATTTCTGCTGGTAGTCCTTAACAACATGACGGACAACTTTCTTCAAACAACTTTCAAAACGGCATTGAACTGTTTTCTGGAAGTCAGACGGTTTCATCAATCTCACCCCCTTTCCGCTATGACGTGAAAAGTGGTTCTCCCTCTTTCCGCACCATATAGGGAACGGCAGGTGTGATTTGTTAAGTTGAGAACTCAAAAAATCCAAAATTTTTCCAGAATGAAAAAAGCCCGCACAAAACAGACTGTTTGCACGAGCGAATGAATTTATATATCTAATTAACGATTTTATTGATTGCTTTTTCCATTTATAGCCGATAGATTTCTTTAAAACATTCCATGAAACATACTCCTTGATTTACACATCAAAATTATTTTCCAAAATCATAAAGTATATTTCTAAATAATTTCTAAATGTACCATAGACTTCTTTGTTTGATGTGGATAGCATAAAAACCTTATGATACAATATCTAATTAAAGGAGATGAAATCACATGAATAAAATTGCTATTATTGAAGATGATATAGACATTTGCAATATGATTGCAAAATTCTTAGAAAATAATAAATATATCGTTCATTATGCCTTGAATGGTGCAGAGGGAATAGAATTATGTAAATCGCTTGTTCCAGATTTAATAATACTTGATATTATGTTACCGAAGTTAAATGGAAATGATGTATTACAGAGATTGCGTAAATTTACAAACGCTCCTGTCATTGTTGTTTCCGCCAAAACAATGGTACAGACAAAAATAGATTTATTAAAATTAGGTGCTGATGATTATATGACTAAGCCGTTTGACCTGCATGAGCTTCTTGCTCGTATTGAAGCAAATTTGAAAAGGACTTCAAATACGTCCTGTCAAAATGATACTTTGACATATAGAGATATTGAAATCAATAACTCTCTAGTTTATATCAAAGAGGTATTAGTATCTTTTACATCAACCGAGTTAAAGATTTTAAGACTATTATTGCAATATCCGCAAAAAATTTTTTCAAAGCAAAATTTATATGAATCCATTTGGAATAAAACTTATGCTTATGATGATGATACGATAAATACCCATATCAGTCATATTCGTAAAAAAATTAAGGCGATTACAAATGAAGATTATATACAAACCATTTGGGGAATCGGTTATAAAATTAAATAACTTTAGATTTTCTTTAGACTTATTAGATATAGTGGCATAGAAAGGAGTGTTTAGAATGACAAAATTTATATGCGAAACAAAAAATCTAAGCAAAAAATATAAAGATTTCTATGCTTTAAAGAATGTGAACTTAACTATTCCAAAAGGAGAAATCTACGGTCTTGTAGGCGAAAATGGGGCAGGAAAAACGACTTTAATCAGGTTATTAACAGGTCTTAATTTTAAGAGCGAGGGAGAAATTATCCTATTTGGACATAAGGATAATCTGCAACATGAAAGGTCAAAAATCGGTTGCACGATTGAAATGCCTGCGTTATATAAGGATATGACAGCTTCTCAAAATTTGGAAGTACAAAGAATACAACGAGGTATTCCAAATAAAAAATGTATTACCGATACTCTAGAGTTGATAGGCTTATCCAATGCTGGTAAAAAAAGAGTAGCAAACTTTTCTTTAGGAATGAAACAAAGGCTTGCTTTAGGCGTTGCATTATTAGGCGAGCCAGAATTTTTGATTTTGGACGAACCCGTCAACGGACTTGACCCAACAGGAATTATTGAATTAAGAGAACTTCTTAAAAAATTAGTAAAAGAACGAGAGGTAACGATTTTAATATCCAGCCATATATTAAGTGAATTACATCAGCTTGCTACCTGTTACGGATTTCTTCATAAAGGAGAACTTTTGAAACAAATTTCTACCGAAGAATTAAACGAAGAATGTAAACGCCATATTTGTTTAAGGACAGATAATATCCAAAAAACCACTCTTTTATTAGAGCAAAAGGGAAATATTAACAATTACTCCGTTTACCCCGATAATTCTATTCGGATATACGAGTGCTTAGATAATGTAAGAATGATTTCTAAATTACTATCCAGTAATGGAGTTATTATTGATGAAATTTCTGTGCAAGGAGAAAATTTGGAAACATACTTTGAAAATCTAATAGGGGGACGAAAAAATGTTTAATCAAATAAGAGCAGAATTTTATAAGTTATTTCATACAAAGGCATTGTACTTAACCTTTGCTTTGATTTTAGCAGTCTTTGGAATTTTCTCCATAGGCGGTCAGCAACAATTTGTGGCATCAAGTTCAAGTTTAGACAAAACATGGAAAATAGGAGAAACTGTTGGATTTCTTGCTCGTGCTTATAGCGATACAGCACACCCATTGATTGAAGAAATAATAAGGACAGCCACATCTTATACTGTATTTTTCTGGCTGATTGTTCTTATATTTTCTGTCATTTTCTTTTCAAGAGAATATACGGATTCAACAATTAAAATTGCAATCGCAAGCGGACAAAGCCGAATTAAGTTTTTTGTTGCGAAATATATTGTGATTTCGATTACCAGTATATTTCTATACTTTTCATTTATTATGATTGCATTTATAATAGAATGTGCGAAATTTAATATTCCAATACAACTGTTTCCAATGCTGAAAATTGCAGGACTAAATTGTATGATTATGGGAGCATTTATCGGAATTACACTTATGTTATGTGTAATATTCAAACATACGGCAATCGTTGTAGGTGCTATGTCATTGTTTACATTTAGCGGACCGCTTATCTATATGATGACATGGGATAATATGTCAACTCAATCATGGAGAGTTCTAACCTATTTAAAAATAAATCCTATGTATTACTGGATGAATACCTGTTCTTATAATATGATAAATAATTTAGAAATCAATATTTTGATTTATTTCGTGGGAACTGTAATTATTACATTTCTTGTTTCAGCATTGATACTAAGAAAGCAAGAAATACGCTAATCATAACAGAAAGGGGAAATGCGAATATGTTATATTTCTTATTGATTTGCTTTATTTTCATATTAGCATTTTCCTTATTCTCTATTATCAGAACAATTCGCAACATAAATAAGCAAATAAAGCAACAACGGAAAATACGAGTATCTTTATCAAATAGGGACATTGAAGAATTAGCTTATGCAATCAATCAAAAAGATAATCTACATAAAAAATTACAGGTTCAAATTAAGCAGGAAGAAGAACAGTTAAAACAGTCTATATCTAATATAAGCCACGATTTAAGAACACCTTTGACATCTATACAAGGCTATTTAACACTTCTGCAAGAATGTGAAGATAAACAGGAACAAGGACAATGCATTAAAATCATTAAGGCAAAAACAGATTATCTCACGGATTTAGTACAAGAGTTTTATGATTTATCTGTGATAGAAAATGAGCAAGTTGATGTTGAATGTGAGCGTGTTGACATAAATAGAATTGTTACAGATTGCTTAATTGAAAAGTATTATGAATTTGGAGAAATCCAACCAACCATTCAAACAGAAAATACTCCTGTATGGATATACGGAAATAACCTTATCTGTAAACGAATTATTGAAAATTTAATTGTAAATGCACTTCGTTATTCAGATAATTACATTGAAGTTTCTATCAATCAAAAAGGAGTGTTCACAATTAAAAATTCAACAAAATCCCTTGATGATATTGATGTAAACTTATTATTTAACAAGTTTTATACTGTTGATAAATCACGCACCAAAGGAAGTTCTGGTCTGGGCTTGTATATTGTAAAGGAATTGCTGAAAAAGATTGACGGTAAAATTGAAAATGTAAGTTACGAAAAAAATATTTTGTCTATTAGCATTTGTTTTCCCTTGTATAATGATAAAAAGTTACTGTGATCAGAACATCTGAATACAGTAACTTTTTTAGTAGCTTTAACTCTCTTTTATAAGTTTTTCAAAATATTCTCTTTTCTTCTCTGGAAGTTGATTTAAAAATTCTTCCAGCCATTTTTCTTCTTCTTCTAAAATTCCCTCGTCCTCATAATACTCTGGATATTCCAAATATATTTCATGTTCTCTTTCTTCTCGTTCTTCGTCAGCTTGTGCTAAGTCCATATATTTTCCAATAAGGAATTGAAGATATTGACTATACCCAAGAGAACTAACTAAATAAGTAATTCGTTCATAGTCTTTCAATGTCATTTCTTTTTTTCCAGTTAAAAGGTCATGGTCGTAAGAAGAACAAACTTCTAAAAATTCCTGTTCCTGCGTTTCTGCTTTTTTCATTGTTCATACGGAATTTTCCATAAGGTAAGAGGTCAGCAGAAGTAGAAGCGATACCCTCAATATCGGTACGAATTATCTTTACCACTTCATTTTTCTTGTATAACTTGCCCTCAACCAATACCGCATTATCATTTAAGGAAATGATGTCAAAGGCAGTATCTTTCAAAGTAGCACTTCCTTGTGGCTTTGTATCGCCCGTTTCTAAATCTCGTTTCTGAATTTTGACACCGCCACGGATAACCTTGTCTGATACGGAAAACTGGTTACTTCCAGTAAGTACGGCAAGGTCGCCGTCCTCTGTAATTTGTGTAAGGTATAAGCCCTTAATCTGTTCGGACTTATCGCCAGCCTGCATATATGCACCGTCCAGCAAGTAACCGTTTGGAGCTTTTGTTTCTTCTACGGTTAGTGTTCCAAGTGGAAGAACTGCCTTGCCGTCCTGCATATAGAAACTGTCGCCAGATACTTTGTATGTGTCCGCTAATTTTGTAACATAATGGATTGTACCGTCGCTGTCTGTTTCGGCGATTGTCTTTGTAACCCATGTTCTTGTAGCTTCGGCAGGGAGATTGTCTTTATTGTAGAAGCCAGTATAATACTTCCATGTAAATTCCGCACCTGCTAAAGAAGCGTTCCCCTGCGGATTGTCTTTCTGTGTTTCCATATCAATCTTGAAGAGTTCAATCAAAGTGTCTGTTACCTTTGGTGTATCTGATACGTTCAAGGTCGCTGTCTTTCCAGCTTCAACCTTTAAGGAATATATATTTGTATCAACCTTATATCCTGCTGGTGCGGATAATTCCTTGATATAGACTGTGTCAGCCTTTACCTCTACGACATCTGTATTTCCGTTTTCATCAGTCGTAAGGGTGGCAAGCTGTTTCGTGCAGTCCTTATCAGCAAAGACACCGTATGTCGCACCAGCGATAGAGTAATTCCCGTTACCGTCTGTAATGCTGGTATTACTGGAAGTCTTTTGAAGTTTCGCATTTCCAACATTGAGTTTCGCCCAGAATTGTCCCAATTCCTGCCCTTCGCCAGAGTAGATATAACCGCCACATTCATAGCGTCCTTTATTCTCTTTGACAAAGGCTCTTGCACCAGAGAAAACTTCGTCCTGCGTAGCTTTTGGAATTTCATCATAAGAAGCTCGCACGTTGTCGCACTGCCAGCCAAGATGTACGCTCAATCTCTGCCAGACCACACATTGTTCCAACAGATAGACTTGCTTGTAGTTCAATTCCTTGTGAGTTTCGCCATACTGTTTGACATACTCTAAGGATAACGCCACATCTGAAATCTGGTCGGCACTCATACGTGAGCTTGCGTCAGCTCTGGTCTTGTAACCATTCTTAAAATCTGTATTGATGTCGATACAATAGGCAGTTTCGCCCTCGACTTTCATATAGCCCTCATTGAATGTCGAACCGATAGAACCGTCATTCATTACTTTTTCAATGATACCGACACGCTCTGCACTTTCCGTCCAGTATTGCTTACTTTCTGCATGGACGGGTGTAGTCGGTAAAGCAGTAACGACAGTTGCAAGAGCTAAGAAGCCCGTACACAATCGTTTTAACATCTTTTT
>ENA-UESC01001665-UESC01001665.1-human-gut-metagenome-genome-assembly--contig:-NODE-1665-length-15916-cov-10.962182_pt1 | contig 15916 bp, 11 predicted proteins | sample MGYA00242998_ERZ507999 | MGnify/ENA primary metagenome ERZ507999 (study PRJEB26167, sample SAMN06115465) | human gut metagenome | host: Homo sapiens | place: China:Hubei | collected 2016-04-27... | reverse complement strand
AGGTCCTTGCCCTTGAGCCGGAGATGGCCAAGCTGACCGACGACGAGCTGAAGGCCAAAACCACCGAGTTTAAAGAGCGCCTCGCCAAAGGCGAGACTCTCGACGACCTGCTGCCCGAGGCGTTCGCCGTATGCCGTGAGGCTGACTGGCGCGTGCTTGGCATGAAGCCCTACCCCGTGCAGATCATCGGCGGCATCGTGCTGCACCGCGCCTGCATCGCCGAGATGCAGACCGGTGAAGGCAAGACGCTGGTCGCTACCATGCCCACCTACCTGAACGCCCTGACCGGCGAGGGCGTGCATGTTGTCACCGTCAACGATTACCTGGCCCGCCGCGACTCCGAGTGGATGGGCAAGGTCTACCGCTTCCTGGGTCTGACCGTCGGTCTGGTCGTCCACGGCGTCGAGGCCGGGGACCGCAAGAAGGCCTACGAGGCCGACGTCACCTACGGCACGAACAACGAGTTCGGCTTTGACTACCTGCGCGACAACATGGTCGTCTACAAGGCCAACATGGTGCAGCGCGGCCATGCGTTTGCCATCGTGGACGAGGTCGACTCCATCCTGATCGACGAGGCCCGTACCCCGCTGATCATCAGCGGCAAGGGCGAGGATTCCAGCGTGATGTACAAGCGCGCGGACGACTTTGCCAAGACGCTGAAAAAGAGTGTTATCGTCGAGCTGGACGACAAGGTCGAGGCCGAGGAGCAGGTAGACGGCGATTACGTCGTGGACGAAAAGCGCAAGACCGCTACCCTGACCGAGTCCGGCGTCAAAAAGGCCGAGGCGTTCTTCCACGTCGAGAACCTGGCCGACGCCGACAATATGTCGCTGCGCCATTACATTGACGGTGCGATCAAGGCCCGCGGCGTTATGCACCGCGATACCGACTATATCGTCAAAGACGGTGAGGTCATCATCGTCGACGAGTTCACGGGCCGTCTGATGTATGGCCGCCGCTTCAACGACGGCCTGCATCAGGCCATCGAGGCCAAAGAAGGCGTGACCGTTGCCGCCGAGAGCAAGACGCTGGCCACCATCACCTTCCAGAACTACTTCCGCATGTACAAAAAGCTGTCCGGCATGACCGGTACGGCCAAGACCGAGGCCACCGAGTTCACCGAGATCTACGGCCTGAACATCGTCACCGTGCCCACCAACCGCCCCAAGCAGCGCATCGACTATCCGGACGCCATCTATAAGACGGTGAACGGCAAATACCGCGCCGTCATCGAGCAGGTGCTGGAGTGCCACAAGAACGGCCAGCCCGTGCTGGTAGGCACCGTGAGCGTGGAAAAGAGCGAGACGCTGGCAAAGATGCTGCAGAAGCACACCCGCGACTTCAACGTGCTGAACGCCAAGAACCACGAGCGCGAAGCCGAGATCGTGGCACAGGCCGGCAAGAAGGGTGCCATTACCATCGCCACCAACATGGCAGGCCGTGGTACCGATATCATGCTGGGCGGCAACGTGGAGTTCATGGCCAAGGCCCAGATGCGCAAAGAGCACTTCTGCGAGAACCTGCTCAGCCCCGAAAAGCCCCAGGACGCCGACCCCGCTGCCGTGGAGATGCTGCTGGCCGAGGCCAACGGTCACGGTGACACCGAGGACGCCAACATCCTGGCCGCCCGCAAGCGGTTCGAGGAGCTGTACGCCCAGTACAAGCCCGCCGTGGAGGCCGAGGCCGAGGAAGTGCGCGCCGCCGGCGGCCTGTTCATCATCGGCACCGAGCGCCACGAGAGCCGCCGCATCGACAACCAGCTGCGCGGCCGTGCCGGCCGTCAGGGCGACCCCGGCGCTTCCCGCTTCTACCTGAGCCTGGAGGACGACCTGATGCGTCTGTTCGGCGGCGACCGCGTTTCCAGCCTGATGGACACCCTCAAGCTGGACGAGGACACTCCCATCGAGAACCGCATGATCACCAACACGCTGGAAAGCGCCCAGAAGAAGCTGGAAGGCCGCAACTTCGAGATCCGCAAGAACGTGCTGAAGTACGACGACGTGATGAACCAGCAGCGTGAGATCATCTACGGCCAGCGCCGCAAGGTGCTGGATGGCGAGGATATCAGCGCCGAGATGCACAACATGCTGCGGGAGAACATCGACTCCAGCTGCAGTCAGTTCCTGGCCGGTGACGTGAAGGATGACTGGGACTTTGGTGCCCTGCGCCGCCACTATCAGGGCTGGCTGACCACGGACGCCGACTTCCGCTACACCGTGGCCGACTTTGACAACATCTCCCGCGAGGGCATTGCCGACATGCTGTACAACCGCGGCATGCAGATCCTGCAGGCCAAAGAGGTGCGCTACGGTGCGCCCCTGATGCGGGAACTGGAGCGCATCTGCCTGCTCAAGTGCGTGGACCGCCAGTGGATGGACCACATCGACAACATGGACCAGCTGCGGCAGGGCATCGCTCTGCGCGGCTACGGCCAGAAAGACCCCGTGGTGGAATACCGCATCGAGGGCTTTGACATGTTCGACCAGATGGTGGACTCCATCCGTGAGGACAGCGTGAAGATGCTGCTGACCATCGAGATCCGGCAGGCCGGTGCCGCCCCCAAGCGGGAGCAAGTTGCCAAGCCCACCGGTGAGGGCTTTGTGCCCGGCAACGGTGCCCCCGGCGTAAAGGGTGCCCCCAAGGGCCAGCCCGTGCGGGTGATCAAGATCGGCCGCAACGATCCCTGCCCTTGCGGCAGCGGCCTGAAGTGGAAAAAGTGCACCTGCGCCAAGTTCCATCCGGAAGGCCTGCCCACCGACGCAAACGAAGATTAAGCTGAAAAGCCTCCCGGCTCCTGTCTTTGGCAGGGGTCTGGGAGACTTTTGATAAAATGAAAGGGAGCTGATTTGGAATGATCACACCGGAAAAGCTGTTGGAAGCTGCAAAGCAGCTGGAACCCCAGCTGCAGGAATGGCGGCGCACCCTGCACCGTCACCCGGAAGTTGGGTTCGACCTGCCCCAGACCAAGGCACTGGTCAAGAAAGCCCTGACCGAAATGGGCTACGCCCCGCAGGACTGCGGCAAGTGCGGCGTGCTTGCGCTGGCGGGCGGCAAAAAGCCCGGCAAGGTGATCCTGCTGCGCGGCGACATGGACGCTCTGCCCCTGCAGGAGGAGTCCGGCGAGGCATTTGCCTCCGAGGTGCCCGGCAAGATGCACGGCTGCGGCCACGATATGCACACCGCCATGGTACTGGGCGCGGCCAAGCTGCTCAAGGAGCACGAGGACGAAATCGAGGGCACCGTCAAGCTGGAGTTCCAGCCCGCCGAGGAGATCTTCCAGGGCTCGCTGGACATGCTGAAAAACGGCCTGCTGGAGAACCCCAAGGTGGACGCAGCGGTCATGTTCCACGTGCTGGCCGGGATGCCCCTGCCCGCCGGTATGGTGCTAGTGCCGGGCGGCGGCATCACCATGGCCAGCTGCGAGCAGTACCACATCGTGGTGCACGGCAAGGGCGGTCACGGCTCTATGCCCAACGCCTGCATCGACCCCATCACCGCAGCGGCCCACATCCACATTGCCCTGCAGGAGATCAACAGCCGTGAGCTGGACCCCGCCGGGTTCGGCGTGTTCACCACCGGCCGGTTCGAGGCCGGCAAGGCGTCCAACGTCATCCCGGACAGTGCCGATATGTGGGGCACCATCCGCACCATCGACCCGGAACAGAAGGTCAGCGCCCAGATCCATCAGCGCATGACCGAAATTGCGCAGGGTGTGGCCACGGCCTACCGCTGCACCGCTGAGGTGACCTTCAGCGATTACTGCCCCTGCATGGTGGTGGACAAGCCCCTGGCTCAGAACGCCCTGACCTATATGACCGAGCTGCTGGGCAAGGGTGCCATGGACATGACCTCCCTCACCGGCGGCAAACCCGGCGGCGGCAGTGAGGACTTCGCCTTTGTGAGCCACGAAGTGCCCACCGTGAGCATGTTCCTCTCCGCCGGCAACGCCAAGGAGGGCTATCTCTACGGCCAGCACCACCCCAAGGTGCGCTTTGACGACAGCGTCCTGTACGAGGGCTCTGCCGCCTACACCTATATGGCCCTGCGCTGGCTGGCAGACCACAACGCATAAACGTTCCCTGCAACAACAAGACCCCGGAAGGCAATCTGCCCTCCGGGGTCTTGCTCGTTTCAGATCAGTTTTGCGCCGGAGTGCGGCAGACGGTCGGCGTGCAGGGTCTCCCGCAGCAGCTGCGGCAGGGCGGTCAGGTCACCGCCGGTGAACCACCAGCCCGCCGCCAGCGCGGCCAGGGCCAGCGCCACCAGCAGCAACAGCACCCGGCGCAGCCAGCGGCGCTTCTTTTTGGGCGGAGCTGGGCGGACCTCCGCCTGCGCTACAGGCGGGGCAGACACAGCTTCCGGCACCGGGTCGCGGTAGTGCTGCCAGCTCGTGCCGGGGACCTGCGGCAGACCACAGGCTGCCCGGCGGATCATGTCCAGCAGCCAAAGGCCCGGCCCATCCTCCCGGTACACGGTGCGCAGCCAGCAGCCCTTGCGGGTGCCCAGCAGCAGCAGAAATTTCCCGTCCTGCTCCCAGCACCCAGCGGACAGCTCTGCCCCCACAAGGTGCTGTGCCGCCTGTACCCGGGCCAATGCGGCGGCAGCGTCCTGCCTGCGGGCAGCCCGGCGGGCGATCTGTGCCCCCACCTTGGGGTCGGCATAGCTCTGGGTGCCAAAGTCGAACACCTTTTCGGCCCCGGGCACGGCTTCCAGCCGGGCTTCCATCAGGGCCCCGGCGGCAGCATCCGCGCACACCAGCAGCCGACGGCGGTGTTCCAGCGCCTGCACCACGGCGGCGGCAAGGTCCGTGTCCCCTTCCCCATACAAGTCAGCCGCAAAGCAGCCGTGCAGACTGCGGCGGGCCTTGTCCAGCCCGGCGGCATTTTCGCTCTGCAGTGCGATCAGCGTTTCCGCGCCCCGGCTGCGGCATTGGGCGGTCACACACCACTCCGGCGGGAAAGCAGACGCCGCCTGCTGTACCCCCAGCGCCGATGCCCCGAACAGCCGGAGCACACAGCGGACCGGTTCGTTTTGTTCACAGCTCAAGTTCTTCACCCCCGCGGTCCGCAGGGGACCGTATTATTCTGCGAGAAAGGCGGCGTTCAGGGCCTCCAGCGCGGCTGCATCGCGGCAGTCGGCGGCGGCCAGCGGCTTTGTGGCGGCAGGCACCTTGTCCTGCGCCAGCCGCAGGGCCAGCACCAGTGCTTCCTGCGCGGCGCGGGCACGGATCAGTGCCCGGTCCGGCCGGGAAACGAACAGCTTTTCCACATACACGGTATCACCGCGGGCCGCACCCAGATACACGGTGCCCACCGGCCGCACGGCATCGCCGCCGGTCGGCCCGGCCACGCCGGTGACACTGATGCCGATGTCGGCCCCGGCAGCCTGTGCCGCGCCCAGCGCCATCTGTGCTGCCACCGGAGCGGACACCACGTTGTACTGCTCGATCACGGCAGGGTCCACCCCCACCAGCTTTGCCTTAGCCTGCTCCCAGTAGGTCACGAAGCCGTAGCCGAACACCTCGCTTGCACCGGACACGTTGGTGATGCGCTGGGCGATCATGCCGCCCGTGCAGCTCTCTGCTGTGGCAAGGGTCAGCCCCTTGCGCTGCAGGGTGTGCACCACCGTTTCTTCCAGCCCGGCCACATCCTCATCATACACCGCATCGCCCAGCAGATCATAGAACTTTTTGGCATAGGCGCGGCACATTGTTTCGGCTTCCGTGTCGGTTTTGGCCCGGGCGGTGATGCGGATCTCGCATTCGCCGGTCTTGCAGTAGATGGCAGCGGTGGGGTTTGCATTTTCCAGCAGATCCCGCACCTGGTATTCCAGGCTGCTCTCGCCGCCCAGCACCCGCAGCGTCAGACTGTGCAGGGCGCAGTTCTGCCGCGCCAGCAGCAGCGGGCGCACTTCCTCCTGCCACATGGCCTTCATCTCGTGGGGCACACCGGGCATCAGCACGGCGCAGCGGCCGTCCTGCTCAAACCAGGCACCCGGCGCGGTGCCATGGCGGTTCACCACCTTATGGCCCTTTACCGGCACCATGGCCTGCTTGCGGTTGTTGGGGGTGACCGTGCGGCCGGTGCGGGTAAAGTAGGCCACGATCTTGTCCCACTCTTCCGCGTCAAAGGCCAGGGTGTCGCCGTAGCAGGAGGCCACGGTCTCCTTGGTCAGGTCGTCCGCCGTGGGCCCCAGCCCGCCGGTGAACACCAGCAGGTCGCAGCGTTGCTTGGCCTCGTTGACAAAATCCGCCAGGCGGCTGTGGTTGTCACCGATGGTGCTCTCTCGCTGGACCGTGATGCCCAGCGCGGCCAGCTCCCGGCTGAGGTACTGGGCATTGGTGTTGAGAATGTTGCCGAGCAGCAGCTCGGTGCCGACACTGATGATCTCTGCAGTCATGGACAAATCAACCCTCGAATTCTACCTGATCGGTGATGCGGATGCGGATGCGCTCGGCGTTCTCGGCGGCCTCGGCTTCCAGTGCGGCAAGGCCCGGCATGGCGGCTTCGGCTTCCAGGATCTCTTCCAGCTCCGGGCGGATCTTCGGGTGCGGGGGCGTGAAGATGGTGCAGCAGTCCTCATAGGGCAGGATGCTGGTCTCAAAGGTATTGATGTGGCGGGCCGTCTCCACGATCTCGGTCTTGTCCATGCCGATGAGCGGCCGCAGGATGGGCAGGTCCTGTGCGGCGTCGGTGCACTGCAGGGCCTTGACGGTCTGGCTGGCCACCTGAGCCAGGCTCTCGCCGGTGACCAGTGCTTCGCAGCCCTGCCGCTTTGCGATGACGTTGGCAATGCGCATCATGCTGCGGCGCATGAGCACCGTGAACAGCACATCGGGGGCGTTATCCCGGATGTATTCCTGCGGTTTGGTGTAGGGCACCACAAACAGGTTGGAACTGCCGGTATAGATGCTGGTGAGCTGGGCCAGAGCCTTAACTTTGAGTTTTGCACGTTCCGAAGTATACGGAGGGGACGCAAAATGAATGTGGTCCAGGGCCAGACCGCGCTTTGCCATGCGGTAAGCTGCCACCGGGCTGTCGATGCCGCCGGACAGCATATTCAGGGCGCGGCCGCTGGTACCCACGGGCAGACCACCCTCACCCGGTACTTTCGGGCCGTGAATATACGCACCGTAATCACGGATCTCCACGATGACCTTGAACTGCGGGTTGTGCACGTCCACCTTGAGGTAGTTGTGCTTGCCCAGCAGGTAGGCACCCAGCTCCCGCATCAGCTCCGGGCTGGTCATGGGGTAGCTCTTGTCGGAACGGCGGGCCTCCACCTTGAAGGTGCGGATGCCGTGCAGGCTGGCACCGAGGTACTCCTCGGCGGTCTGGCAGATGGTGTCAAAGTCCTTGTCGCAGACCACGGCGCGGCTGAGGGACGCCAGACCGAACACCTTGCTCACCCGGTCGAAGGCCAGGTCCATGTCCACGTCCTCTTCCTCCGGCTCCATGTAGAAGGTAGACTGGGTGCAGTACACCTTGAACTTGCCCACGGTCTTGAGCCGGTAGCGCAGGATCTTCATCATGGCCGACTCGAACTGGTTGCGGTTGAGGCCTTTCAGGGACATTTCGCCCTGATAGCCCAGAATGATCTCATGCATAAATGTTGTACTCCTCGTGTTACGATTTATCATGGCCGCCGCTTGCGCTCTGGCCATATTCAGCGGAAAAATCAGTTTTATCTGTGGATGGAAAAGAACTGCGGTTCTTTTCCATCCACCTTTTCACAAATCGGGGCCGCACAGGCAGGCCGCTTCTTCTTATGAAGTGGCTCTCGGCTTCTGGTCCGCTCTCTCTTTATTTTTTGATTCTCTGCAAATGCTTCATGCCGTCCTCGAAGCGGTTGAGGAAGGCGTCCACATCCTCCGGGGTGTTGTCGGCGCAGAAGGACACCCGGATGGCGGTGTCGATGGCCAGCGGGTCCCGGCCCATAGCCGCCAGCGTGTGGCTGGGCTGGCCCCGGCCGCAGGCACTGGCCGAGGAAACGTAGATCTGCGCTTCGGCCAGGAATGCCAGCATCGTTTCGCTCTTGATGCAGTTTTCACTGAAGTTCAGCACCTCCGGCACGGCATCCGCCGGGCTGTTGAGCACCACTTCCGGGAAGGCCGCCAGCCCGTCCCGCAGGCGCTGGTTCAGCGCCCGCATGGCGGTGTCGCGGCTCTTCATGGTTTTGGCAAGGCGGGCGGCCGCGGCGGCAAGGCCCATGGCGTAAGGCAGGTTCTCGGTGCCGGGGCGCAGCCCGCGCTCCTGCTCGCCGCCCAGATACGGCGGCTGGAACGCCTGCACCAGCCGGTCGGACAGGTACAGCGCACCGATGCCCTTGGGCGCGTGGATCTTATGGCCGCTCACCGCCAGAGTGTCGATGTTGTCCAGCTTGATGGGCACCCGCATCCAGGCCTGCACGGCATCCACATGCACGATGGTGCGGCTGTTGCGGCGCTTGACCTCGGCCGCCAGACGCTCCACATCGTTCCGGGTACCCACCTCGTTGTTTACCATCATGCAGGCCACGAGGATGGTGTTTTTGCCCACATGCTCCAGCATCTCGTTGATGTCCAGCGTGCCGTCGGCGCGGGGCTTCACCACGGTCACGTTGTAGCCGCGCTTTGCCAGATCTTCCAGCGGGCGCTGGACGCTGGGGTGCTCGAAGCCGGACACCACGATGTCCTTGCCAAAGGTACGGGTGCGGGCGGCCCCCAGCAGGGCCAGATTGTTGCTCTCGCTGCCGCAGGCGGTAAAATACAGCTCCTTTGCCTTGCAGCCCAGCGTGCGGGCCACGGCAGCGCGGGCGGCGTTCAGTGCTTCCTCGCTGCGGGCACCGGGGCCGTACAGGCTGGAGGGGTTGGCCCAGTGCTCCCGCATGGCCTTGTCGATGACGTCTGCCACCTCCGGTGCCACGATGGTGGTGGCGGCATTGTCCAGATAATGCAATTCAGGATTTTGCAGCATAAAGGGATTCCTGCTTTCTGTTTTCATAATAATCCAGTTTAATTATAGCACAGAAAGCTGTAGAACGCAAAATATTCGCGTTTGCGAGCGCAGCGCAGCAAGGAAAGCCCCAGTGGGGCTTTCAAGCGACAGAACGGTCCTGCGTCAGCAGGATGGAGGGGCCCCGCCCCGACAAGTTCCGCGTTTGCGAGCGCAGCGCAGCAAGGAAAGCCCCAGTGGGGACTTTAGATGTTTTTCCTTGACAAACACCCTGCCGGTGTGCTATCTTTACAGCATAGAGACCGCATCCCTGCTGACGGAACGTTGTGGAGCACCACAGTGCAGGGCTGCGGGGATGTCAATGCCGACCGTCTGGGCAGCCTTGCGCAATTGCTGCGCAAAGCTGCCCTTTTTGCTTATCAAGGAGGATGTCTGATGAAAACCGATATTGAGATCGCACAGGAAGCCACCATGAAGCCCATCACCCAGATCGCCGCCCAGCTGGGTCTGGCCGACGAGGACGTGATCCCCTACGGCCGCTACAAGGCCAAGATCAACCACCGGCTGATCCACAACGCGAAAAAGCAGGGCAAGCTGATCCTTGTCACCGCCATCAGCCCCACCCCGGCCGGTGAGGGCAAGACCACCACCAGCGTGGGCCTGGCCGACGCCATGAACGCCCTGGGCAAAAAGACCATGCTCTGCCTGCGCGAGCCCAGCCTGGGCCCCGTGTTCGGCATCAAGGGCGGCGCAGCCGGCGGCGGCTACGCACAGGTGGTGCCCATGGAGGACATCAACCTGCACTTCACCGGGGACCTGCACGCCATCGGCACCGCCAACAACCTGCTGGCCGCCATGATCGACAACAGCATCCAGCAGGGCAACCCGCTGAACATCGACCCCCGCCGCATCACCTGGAAGCGCTGCATGGATATGAACGACCGCCAGCTGCGCTTCATCGTGGACGGCCTGGGCGGCAAGGTGAACGGCACCCCCCGCGAGGACGGTTTTGATATCACCGTGGCCAGCGAAGTGATGGCCATCTTCTGCCTGGCCACCAGCATCTCCGACCTGAAGGAGCGTCTGTCCAGGATCGTGTGTGCCTACACCTACGACGGCAAGCCGGTGACCGCCGGTCAGATCGGTGCCTCCGGTGCCATGACCGCCCTGCTGAAGGATGCCCTGGACCCGAACCTCGTCCAGACACTGGAGAACAACCCCGCCATCATCCACGGCGGCCCCTTCGCCAACATTGCCCACGGCTGCAACAGCGTGCTGGCCACCAAGCTGAGCCTGTCGCTGGCCGACTACACCATCACCGAGGCCGGTTTCGGTGCCGACCTGGGCGCGGAGAAGTTCCTGGACATCAAGTGCCGCTACGCCGGCATTGCCCCCTCCGCCTGCGTGCTGGTGGCCACCGTCCGTGCCCTCAAGAGCCACGGCGGCGTGGCCAAGGCAGACCTGAGCCAGCCCAACCTGGAAGCCGTCAAGGCCGGTGCCGCCAACCTGATCCGCCACATCGACAACCTGAAGAATGGCTTCGGTCTGCCGGTGGTGGTGGCCATCAACGCCTTCCCCACCGATACCCCGGAAGAGCAGGCCTATGTGGAGCAGGTGTGCGCCGAGCAGGGCGTGCCCTGCGTGCTGAGCGAGGTGTTCGCCAAGGGCGGCGAGGGCGGCAAGGCTCTGGCCGAGAAGGTACTGGAAGTGATGGAGGACCGTCCCATCCAGTACACCTACCCGCTGGACATGCCCCTGAAGGACAAGATCAACGCCATTGCCACCAAGATCTACCGTGCCGACGGTGTGAACTACAGCGCCGCCGCCAGCAAGACGCTGGCCGAGCTGACCGAGATGGGCTACGGCGACCTGCCCGTGTGCATTGCCAAGACCCAGTACAGCTTCAGCGACAACGCCAAGCTCACCGGTGCCCCCACCGGCTTTACCATGGAGGTGCGTGAGGTGCGTCTGGCTGCCGGTGCCGGTTTCGTGGTGGTCATCTGCGGCAGCATCATGACCATGCCGGGCCTGCCCAAGAAGCCCGCCGCCGTGGGCATCGACGTGGACGCCGACGGCAAGATCACCGGCCTGTTCTGATCCGATTAAAAACGCAAGGCGATGCCGCACACGTTGTACGGCACCGCCTTTTTTCGTTTCATCGTTCCGGCACGGCCATGACTGGACAGATGCCCCCTATGATACACAAAGAGTTTGGCAGTACTTGCGCAAAATGACTTCTACTGTCAGACAAAAGCCAAGTCCTGACAAATTGGCAGGACTTGATTTTTAGCATATCAACGTCAGATATTCAAGTACTGACAAATAAATCAAGTTATAATAGAGTTTCACCCTCTGCAAGTACTGACAGGTTTGGCAGAACTTGACGGCCTGCCGCCTTTCACCGGCATCACCCTGCCGTGTGGCTGCACAGGTAGTCCACCCAGACCGTGTAGCCTTCCGGCTTGAGGTGGTAGCCGTCCGGCTGGGCGTATTCGGCCTTCAGGTCGCCGTTCTCGTCGGCCAGCACCTCCCACAGGTTGAGGAAATAGCAGTTCTTTTCCAGCGCCACGGCGGCCAGCTCATCGTTGATGCGGCACAGGCGGTCACGGTTGAGACCCTCGTGGCCCTTTTTCGCAGCCACCTCCGGCCGCACCGGGGTGATGGACTGCACATACACCGGCGTACCCGGCAGCGCCTGGGTGATCATATCCAACATCAGCCGGTAATAGGTGAGGAAGCTGGTGTAATCGCTGTCCGTGCCCAGCACGTTGGTGCCCAGCAGCAGATACACTGCCTTGGGCTGCTGGGCGGTCAGGGCGTCCAGCGGCACTTCGGCTACGCCGTCGGCCCGCTTGCAGCTGGTGCCGTTGACGATGGCATTGGGGCCCACCCCCCGGTAGGCGCAGAACATGGCACCCGGCAGACCGGTGTCGTACATCTGCATGCCCTGGGTCAGGCTGTCGCCCACAAAGCTCACCTGTGAGAACCAGCTTTTTTCCACCGGGGCGGTGCGGGGCAGCGCCGCCATGCGGAAGTCCAGCGCCGTCGTGGTGCCAGTAGACAGCGTCTGCACCGTGAGCGGGCGGGTGGACGCATATTGCAGCGTGTTCCAGGTGTTGTCCTCCGTGATCTCCTGCAGGATGGTGTCCTGCCGTGTCTGGGCCGGGTCACGGTGCAGGCGCTTCCACATCACGCCCACCGCACCCAGCAGCACCAGCAAAAACAGCAGCCCTGCCGCCATAAAGCGCCGACGCCACCGCCGGTGCAGCACCCTCCGCCGGTATTCCTGATAATCAGCCATCCTGTTCGCTCCTTCTTCTGGTGCGTGATGCACCGTTTTCCACTCTTAGTATACCATACCGGGCCGGGCCTGCAAGGGGCAAAACGCGCAAAAATCCATTGCCGGTTCCGGCTAAAAGCACCGGACGGTTTTGTACGCTGCTCCGTCGATGTGTGCAAAACCTCCGGCAAATGCTTGCATCCTCTATTGCAAATGTGTTATACTGGAGTGAAATCAAACGACAGGGAGGCTTTCACGATGGCATTTACTCCGAAACTGACTTACAAAGGCAAGCCCCTCGTCCGCAAGGACAACGAGCTGTATTACGGCCGCATGACCGACCCTTATGTGCTTTATCTCCAGATCCTGACCACGACCCCCGTCGGGGACCAGCAGGTGGCCGATAAGGTGCATCTGATGCTGCTCTCCACCGACACCACCAAGGCTCCGCAGGAGCGTGTGGCACGGCAGACCACCAAGCATGGCCTGTACAACGCGCTGGACATCGGCAGCATCTGGCTGCAGAAGGCAAACGCTCAGTAAGATAGAACCCTCTCAGACGCTGACGCGCCAGCTCCCCCGAGGGGGGAGCTTCTTATCCCGCCGTAAAATGCTAATAAAGCTCTCCCTTTCGGGAGAGCTGGCATCGCGCAGCGATGACTGAGAGGGTCTCCACAAAAACAAAAGCATCTGCACGCAAATGCAGATGCTTTTTGTTTTATGCACGGGCAGACAACCGGAAGATTACTCCTCCGTCACCTCAAAGTCCAGGGGCTTGCCGCAGTTGGGGCACTTGGGCTCACCTTCCAGCAGCTCCTCTTCCTCAAACACGGCAGTGGTGCCGCAGTCCGGGCAGGTCACCTCGTACTGCACGGGAGCATCCTCGTCGGGCTCTTCCTCGTCGCCTTCCAGCGCCACCTCAAAGGTCACGCCGCAGTGGGCACAGTTGGCTTCACCGGCGTCCAGGTCGTCCTCGCTCACATACACGGTCTCGCCGCAGTTGGGGCAGGCCACCTCATAGAAGGGCTCGCTGGCGATGTCATCGTCGTTGGCGTCATCCGCATCCTCTTCGTCGTCCTCGTCGTCTTCGTCCTCGTCGTCGTCTTCTTCGTCGTCTTCGTCCTCGTACAGGTCGGCTTCCAGATCCTCCAGCTCATCGCTCAGGTCGTTGATCTGGTCGTATGCGCGGGAAAGATCCTCGTCCACGCCCTCCAGGGCCTCGGCCATCTCAGCCAGCAGTGCGCTCATGGCCTTGATGATCTTGCCTTCCTTGGTGGACTCATCCACGCCCAGGCCGTCCACAAGGCCCTGCAGATAGGCTGCCTTATTGCTCAGTTCCATACGATTGCCCTCCTTGTTGTTTGAAAAAAACCGGGCAAACGGTTGCCCGCTGCCCGGTAACTTCTGAAAAAATCAGACGCGCTCCATATACTCGCCCGTGCGGGTATCAATGCGGATGTGGTCGCCCTCGTTGATGAACAGGGGCACACGGATCTCAGCACCGGTCTCGACGGTAGCGGGCTTCAGGGTGTTGGTGGCAGTGTTGCCCTTGACACCCGGCTCGGTCTGGGTGACTTCCAGCTCGATGAAGTTGGGGATCTCGACGCTGAACACCTTGCCCTTGTAGCTCAGCAGCTTGCACAGCTCGTTCTCCTTGCAGAACTTGAAGTTATCGGGCACATCGCTTGCGTTGACGGGGATGTCATCGTAAGTCTCGTTGTCCATGAAGTGGTACAGATCGCCATCCTCATAGCTGTAGGTCACGTCCTTGCGCTCGATGAAAGCCTGCGGGAACTTAGCGGTGGGGTTGTAGCTGGTCTCAACCACAGAGCCGGTGATCACGTTCTTGGTCTTGGTGCGGACAAAGGCAGCGCCCTTGCCGGGCTTGACGTGCTGGAACTCAACGACCTGAAGAACCTGGCCGTCCTGCTCAAAAGTTACACCGTTACGAAATTCGCCTGCAGAGATCATATAGGAACTCCTCCATAATTTTAGAATCGGGCCTGTTTGAAAAAGCGGCCCCGCCGCCCATCAAGCAATGCCATTGCATTGTCATACCTGTAAGTATTTTACCCGAAAAGCGCCAGTATTGCAAGAGGTTAGCGGGATTTTCGGGTGATATTTTGGTTTTTTTTCGGCTTTTGTTGGCTGTTTTTGGGCTTTCTCAGCCTTGTTCATACAGTTTTTTCAGCGCCGCCGCATCCTCGGCCTGGGTTCCGGCGGATTCACAGATAATGGTGGGCGCCAGGCCACGGGTTTTCAGCAGCTGCATCAGCGGGGCAGGCGGCGGGCCAAACTCGGTATCCGCAAAAGTCAGGTGGCATTTTTCCCCACCCTTGGTGTAGGCAATGCGGGAAAAATGCGCGTGGAACTTTTTGGCCCGCTCCCCCGGCAAGGCTGCGGCAATGGCATCCAGGATGGCGGCGTAATCTGCCGGGGCGGTCTCATCGTTCAGCTCGGTGCCCTGGCTGCGGGCATACAGGTGGCCAAAATCCACGCAGGGAATCATGCGTTCATCCACACTGCAAAGGGCCAGCACTTCATCCAGCGTGCCCAGCTGGTTCACCTTGCCCATCGTTTCAGGGCAAAGGATACAGTCGCCATAACCGGCTTCATCCACGGCCTGAACGGCGCGGCGCATGGTGTCCAGCGCCTTTTCCAGTGCGGCTTCCCGGCTCTGCTTGCCGCAGCTGCCCGCGTGGAAGATGACCCTGCGGCCGCCCAGTGCCTTGACCAGTGCGCAGCTTTGCAGCAGGTAGTTCACGCTGTTCAGCCGCTTGTCCTCCTCCAGGCTGCTCATGCTGATGTAGTACGGCGCATGAACCGAGAAAGTGATGCCTTTTGCATCAAACGCTTCTTTTAAGGCGGCGGCTTTATCCAGCCCCAGGCGCACACCGCGCCCACACTGGTATTCAAACGCCGTCAGCCCAAAGGAAGCCGTATACTCCGCCATGGCCTGCGGGTCAAAGCTGCGGACACGGTAGCTGTCCGAAAGCCCAGCCGTGCCAAAGCGCGGTGCTTCACTCATACAGGCGGCCCCCTTTTTGGTAATACCGGTCCAGCCAGTAGGGTTCAAACCTGCGCTTGAACTGCACACCGCGCTGGTGGTCGCCCCCACGCGGCATGGTATACAGGCAGGAGATGCCGTACAGCCCCGCGGCAAGGCGGTCCGTAAAGATCTGGTCGCCCACCATGGCCATCTGATTTTTGCGAACGCCAAGGCGGCGGCGGGCAACGGCCAGGCCGACCGGCAGCGGCTTGCAGGCCAGCGGCACCCAAGCCAGGCCCACACGGTCCGCAAAGGGGCGCACGCGGGCGGCGGTATTGTTGGAAACAATCGTCAACCGCACACCCGCGGCACGCATAGTATCCAGCCATTGCTGCACGGTGGCATCCAGCTGCTGGCTGCCATCCCCCGTCAAGGTATTATCCACATCCAGCACCAGGGCGGTGATACCGTGCTGGCGCAGGAACTCCGGCGTGATGTGCTCGTAGATGTCCATGTCGTTCACGGCGAGCTCCATGTCGCCGTCCGGCCCGGCGATGAAGAGATAGGTGCCGGTGCGCCCGCCGGGGATGACGGCGCTGTGCGTCAGGTCGAGGCCGATGGCCGTCGCATTCTCGCGCACGCTCTGGGCAAAGCTGTCCTGCCCGAGCACCGTCACCATCGAGACCTCCTCGCCGAGCAGGCAGAGGTTGTGGG
>ENA-UESC01001641-UESC01001641.1-human-gut-metagenome-genome-assembly--contig:-NODE-1641-length-16074-cov-5.231418_pt1 | contig 16074 bp, 9 predicted proteins | sample MGYA00242998_ERZ507999 | MGnify/ENA primary metagenome ERZ507999 (study PRJEB26167, sample SAMN06115465) | human gut metagenome | host: Homo sapiens | place: China:Hubei | collected 2016-04-27 | study... | reverse complement strand
AAGGTTTCAGAAGAAAACAGAGTTGAGAATAAAGAAGTTGAGAATAAAAGTGCTGAGAAGACTGAAGATACATCGGGCTATCGCAGTATCATGACAGACGACTATGACCGTTATAGCGATGATCTTGGCATAAAGGAGCTGCGTCAGGAACTGAGAAGAGTGAAGTATAACAACAAATTTGCAGCAACACTCTTCAATACCGTAGGAACACTTGTGGTAGTGGCAGCGGCAGCAATATTGGTCGCAAACCTGTGGCTTCCTATTTTGAAGGTGACCGGAACATCTATGTCACCGACGTTACAGGAGGGACAGGTGCTTATGGCATCAAAGGGGCATGACTTTAAAACAGGAGATGTCATAGCTTTTTATTACAATAACAAGATACTTGTAAAAAGAGTTATTGCGATGCCGGGTGACTGGGTCAATATATCAGAGGATGGCACGGTTTATGTAAACGATATCGCAATTGATGAACCGTATCTCAATGAAAAAGCTTTAGGAGACTGTAATATAGAGCTGCCTTATCAGGTTCCTGAATCCAAGATTTTCGTGATGGGCGATAACAGAAGCGTATCACTTGACTCAAGAAATACAGCTATAGGCTGTGTCTCAGAGGAGCAGGTAGTCGGCAGAATTACATTTGCCATCTGGCCATTGTCTGAAATTGGCAAAATTGACTAGTGTTATTTGGAATTTTTTGGTAAAAAAGTAGAAAATCCCGATTTAAAGGCTCGTGTGACCGTTGTGTGACCAAAAGTGTGTAATATATTAGCTGTTGAATAACGATTAAGTAAAATGAATTATATATAACTCTATGAAAGGAGGATGCAGAATGGATAAGGATATGGAACGTCTCGGCAAAGAGCGGCTTAAAAGAGTGAGAAGACGTAGACAGCTTGCTACATTTATTATATCGATGGCTGTTATAGTGCTGGGCATTACTGCGTACAGACTTATACAACCTGCATCAGCAGCAGATCAGAATCAGAAGGATTATACCATAGATAATGTCACAGAAAACTATGTTAATCTTCAAAAACTGCAATCAAATGGCTCATATACCAAAATGTCAAGTGAGGGCAAACCGGTGGACTGGAACGGCGAGAAGTTCAAGCTTGAGGTTAAGCTGGACTTTGGAATCGGAAAGAATGATACGGTAGATGCCAATGGCAATACTGTTAAGAATTATTATTATGTCTATGATCCATCGGTGACTATTCCGGATGAGCTGTGCAATTACTGGAAGACAAAATGTGATGACAACGGAGATACGGAACAGTTTCAGTACAGATATATCAAGAATGAGGATGGTACATATGCGATTCTTATCAAGTTTGCAGATGGTTATATTGAGGGTAACAGCAGCGATATAAAGGGCTGGGCAAAGGCAGAAGCTTTTGGTGAGGGCAAGACCAATGATTCTGGTGATGTGGATATCTATATCGGTGGTGATGTCACCATAACAGTAGACAAGAATAATGTCCACTGGAACGGAAATGATTCCTTAAACTACGATATTTCTGTAAAGAAGAGCAATACAAACAATAATAATATTGCTATTGATGAAAATGGTAATTATTATGTTGAGTTTACTGTGGATGTATCTTCTAAAAAAGGTACACCTGATGATATCGAAATAACAGATGAATTTAACGGCAATGGTATGAGGGTTGATACTACCGGATTTACCTACAGCATAAAGAAAAACGGTCAGGATGCTGAAAGCAGTTATACTGCAACAGCTACAGGAAAGAATGACCCGGCAGATGTGGGAAAGGCAACACTTACTGCAAAGCTTCCAAAATTAAGTGCAGGTGAGAACTGTTCTATTACATACAGGTATTACCTGACCAATGCCGGAAATTTGGGAAATAATGCTACATGGCAGGCAACTAATTTCGTTACCGGTAAATCAACAGACCCAAAATCAAAAGAAACTGTCATAGATACGTCAAGCAGCTATGTAAAGTATTACAAAAATCTTATACAAAAATCCGGTAAATATGATAAGACTAATAACCAAATTATCTGGACGGTTACAGTAAATAAAACCTGTGAGGATATTGCGGGAGCTGTCCTGACAGATGATATGTTTGATAAGATTACAGGCATTGATATATCACCTAGTGACGGATATACAATTAACAAAGACAGCAGTGGCAAGGTGACATCGGTTACATTTAATTCTACAGATGGTAACAAGAACTGCAATAAGTATACTGTCCGATACTATACAAAGGCATTGCAGACATTTGATGACCAGAAATTTAATAATAATGCTATTCTCACTAAGGATGATAAGTCATATAAGAGCTCTTCAAGTGTAAATGTTCCAAAAACAAAGCAGAATATTACAAAGAAGCTTGTTGATGCTCAAAAGACAGATAACAGTCTGTATACTTTAAAATGGGAGGCTAAGTTTACAATTCCGGCATCGGGATTTCCTAAGAAGTTTGGCATAGCTGATACAATGTCGTCCAAACCTCAGAAGAATTATCATTACATGACGTATACCCAGATGAATGATTTTGTAAGTCAGGTTAAGGAAAAGTTTGATGGATATATCGGTGACATTACTGTTGAATATCTGGATAAGAATAATAATTCAAAAACAGCAAAATTTAATGAAGTATCCAAATCTGATGACTACAGATTTACCTCGGTAAATGTCAGCTTTAATAAGGATTATCCGACAAGCAACAGTGAAAAAGAAGTAGTATTTACGTACAGCACAACTGCCGACACAACAGCAAGTGGAAAGCTTGAGTATGTGAATAAGTTCGAAGCTTTAAATTCAAGTGCATCTGCATCTTATAGCCATACGACATCAAAGATTGTAAAGACTGATGGAAACGGTCATACAGGTCAGACTTATTTGAAAACCACAGAAAGTGATGGAACACTCACATGGCGAGTTGATGTACTTATGGATGCCGATGCAACAGAGTATACCATCACTGATAAGCTTCCGGAGGGTGTTACACTGCAGAGCGTAAAGATAATGTTAGCCCATGCTGATAAGGAGGGCTTTGTTTATCCTGACTTTGAAGGTGCGCTATATACGGTATCAGGCAGCGACTGGTTTATAAATGGAATTCAAACAGGTACTACGCTGGATAAAAACACAAATACTGTGGTTACAAGGGTTATAAAGCCTGATAAATCCAATACAACTATACATGGCTGGAATGAGAACTCTCACATATATGTAGTATACAAGTGCACGATAGATGATTTTGAGAATTTTGAAGCCGGTAAAACAGTGGCTTATAAGAATACAGCCACAGCATCTTCAAATACAAATAAAGAAATCGGATCGGCTTCTCAGACACAGACCATGTCAAAGCCTAACGAATCGGGCAGTGATAATCCTACTGAGGGGGATAAGGTTATTTCCAAGAACTACAAGTGGGATGAGGATAATCACAGGCTGCGTTATACGGTTATAATAAACCCTGAAGGCAAGGACTATCTGCCTGATAGCGATACATTGAAGCTTAAAGATGTGCTTAGATTTACAACACGTACATATGGTAATGGTATTCAGACATTATGGTATATTGATTTAATGCCGGCTACAGTTAAGTTTAGAGAAGCTATTAAGCAAAACGATGGAACATATAAGCCGGGAGAAACGATTGATGAATGTAAGTGGAATTACAGTACACAGGATGGCACCTATGAAAGGAGTGCTTATTCATATAGAAACATAAATGCAGATGTACCTGATGGCAAAACCATTATGCTGACATATACTTATCAGGTCAATGCACAGGTTATTGGTACTCCTGGTGAACACAGTCCGATTATAATGGATGTCAGCAATACAGCAAAGCTTGAGGGCATCGAAAAGGGAGAAGACAGAAAGGATAACCGGACAGTTTACAAAGAGTCAAAATCATCTGCCGGAGTAATTAAGAGCAATACATTTACCTTGTATAAGGTAGATAAGAATGATTATGGAAGGCAGCTTGAGGGCGCTGAGTTTGAATTGTTTGGATACACACCGGATGGCTCTTATACGCCGTTAGGTAAGTATACCACCGATAAGAACGGCAGAATTGATATCAGTATGAGTACTGACAATCTGGAGTATAATACACAGTATTACATAGTTGAGACAAAGGCACCGGATGGTTACATACTCTCGGCAGAGCCACACAAGGAGTATTTCTATTTCAGTGCAGATAACTCAGCACATCCTGTCGTAGCTGAAAACAGCTCATTACAGGGAAGTGATATGGCAAAGGTAAATACACCGTATTATTATGAGGATGTAGCAGTTCCGACCACCAGCATCTCAGTCGATAAAAAATGGACTGATTCTAAGAATAATCCGTTAGATAAGACTGATGGAAAGATTTATCTGCAGCTGCATCAGGTGGATTCGGCTGGTAATGATAAGAAGTATGGCAGTCCGGTTGAGGTGACAGCTGATTCGGCAGGTGAATGGTCATATGTATTTGAAAATCTGCCATTGCAGGATGTAAATGAAAATGGTATTCTGACCGGTACCACATATAAATATTATGTGACAGAGGTTGGAATAAATCAGAACAACAGTATGTCAGGCTATGATGTTTCATATATATTTAAGGATATAAATGGTACACAAATGTCAAAGACCGATGCAAACGTTGCACCGGGCAGCGCCAATGCAATAGAGTCCGGTACTGTTGAGATTACAAACAAACTCATAGAGTATGAGCTTCCGGAAACAGGTGGAAGCGGTAACAGATGGTTGTATATGTTAAGTGGAGCTGTGCTTATAGCAATAGCTGTAATAACACTTTTCTATAAAAAACATGAAACATTATAAAAAGGAGAATGCAATATGAAAACGATCAAAAGAAGCATTGCTTTAGTTCTTGCAATGATACTTACACTTGCAATGAGCGTTACAGTATTTGCTGAGGGCGAAGGCGCCAAAAAAACATTTACCATCACGGTTAATGAGGCAAAGGCAGGCCACACTTATGAGGCTTACCAGATTTTAAAGGGAGATCTTTCAAAATCACAGACAACACTTTCAAACGTTGACTGGGGTACCGGTATCAAGGCAGACAAAAAGACAGATCTTGCTAATGATGCAAAAGCTTATGTAGAGAAGCTTTCAGGAATGCAGACAAACTCTTCAGATCTTAAGGCAGAGGCACAGAAAATTGCTTCAGCTTTAAGCACTACAGTAGCAGGTTCTGTTTCAGTAACACAGGACAATGCCAAGACTGAGATTACAGGACTTGAGCCTGGTTACTATCTCATCAAGGATAAGGATAGCTCTTTAACAGGAGACGAGGCTTACACAGAGTATATCCTCAATATCGTTGCTGATACAACAATCACACCAAAGACAGATGTACCTTCTGTTGAGAAGAAAGTAAAAGACACAAACGACACAACAGGTGTTACAACAGAATGGCAGGATTCAGCCGATTATGATATCGGAGATGTAGTTCCATTCCAGCTTACAGCTACATTACCTGCAAATGTTGAGTCATATAAGTCATATTACCTCAAATTTGATGATACTCTTTCACAGGGACTTGATTTCAATAAAGGAACTGTTACTGTTAAATTAGGTGATAAGGATGTTACATCATTCTTTAAAACAAATTATGACGCAGCTAGCAAAAAGCTTACTTTTACATGTGACAATATTTTAGCAGAGAAATTTGAAGCGAAAAATGGTGATACGATTGTAGTTGAGTACAAAGCAACTCTCAATAAAAATCCGGTTATCGGTCCAAAAGGAAACCCAAATAAGGTAAAGCTTGAGTTCTCTAACAACCCTAACAATGGTGGTGAGGGAGACAAAGGTGAGACTCCGGAGGATACAGTAATCGTATTTACATACAAGGTTGTAATCAACAAGGTAAATGAGAAGAACGAAGCACTCGATGGTGCAGAGTTTACTCTTTACAAAAAGATTAAAGGTGAAGCAGACAAAGAAATCAAAGCGGTAATTTCCGGTGATAAGAATGATGTCTTCACATTCAGCGGACTTGATGATGGTGATTATGTACTTAAGGAGACAAAGACTCCTGATGGCTACAACACTGCAAACGATATTGAATTCACAATCAAGGCAGACCACTCAATTGAGTCTGATGCTCCTGAGCTTAATTCATTAAGCGGAGATAAGGTGACCGGTAATATTACACTTAAAGCTGATAAAACTGAGGGCAGCTTAAGCACACCTGTACAGAACTTAAAGGGCTCAGTCCTTCCTTCAACCGGTGGTGCCGGACGTGTTGCAATTTATGTGATTGGTGCTATATTAGTAGTCGGTGGCGGAATTGTTCTTGTAACAAAGAAGCGTGTTAAATAATATCATTTTATGATAAAATATAACTGCCATGAGCCACTTTAGTGGTTCGTGGCAGTTACAATAGGCATAATTATATTATGCAAATGATAACAGTAAGGAGAGTGCTATGAGAAGAAAATTATCAACTATTTTGTTTGTCATAGTGTTTCTTGCAGGACTGTCCTTACTGCTATACCCGACGGTGAGTGATTACTGGAATTCATTCCATCAGTCAAGGGCAATCGCAAGCTATGTCGATGCAGTAGACAATACAGATGAACAAAAGCTTGAAGAAATGAGACAGGCGGCAGAGGCTTACAATGAAAAGCTTTTAAGCAAGCAGGACAGATATGATATGTCTGATTCGGACAGAGCAGAGTATGAAAGCCTACTTGATGTATCTGGCACAGGAGTCATGGGCTATGTTGAGATTCCGTCCATCAATGTCTCATTGCCGATTTACCACGGCACAGACAATACAATACTTCAGATAGGTGTTGGCCATATCGAGGGCACATCGCTTCCGGTTGGCGGAGCAAGCACACATTGTGCTGTTTCAGGACACAGAGGACTTACGTCATCTAAGCTATTTACGGATATTGACCAGATGGCGGAGGGTGACACATTCAAGCTGTATGTGCTTGGCGAGACACTGACCTACGAGGTTGATCAGATAAGGATTGTTTTACCTGATGAGCTTAATGACTTAAAGATTGAGGAAGGGCAGGATTACTGTACACTTATCACATGTACACCGTATGGTGTGAATTCCCACAGGCTTCTTATCAGGGGGCACAGGATTGCAAATGATGCACAGGGACTTATTGTCGAGGATGTAAAGCAGGTACAGCCGTTACATGAAGCCATAGTGCTTGGCATTCTGTTTCTGGTTTTGTATATTATAATTTGTAAGATACTTAGTAAAACGATATTGTATAGATTCAGATAGAATCAGGAAGGAGGAAAAATGCACAATAGTTTAAAAAGAGCTGTCAGTATAGCTATAGCAGCGATAGCCTTGTTTTCTCTGCCATGTGGAAGCATTTTTGCAAGGACGCATATTGATATTGATAAGAAATGCTCTATAACAGTTGATATCCCTGATACATGGGAGGATTTGTATACTGTGGATTTTCCCGTAGAGCTTTACAGAGTGGCAGATGTAGATGAGAACGATGTATACACTGCAACGAAGCAGTTTGATGAGCTGGCTAAATCTATATCAGATATCAGCAGTAAAACTACCGCAGATGATTGGGAAAAGATGGCAAAGACAGCTGCGGACATTGTAGACAAAGGTTCTTTGACAGCAGATGAGGCAATAGATGTTTCAAACGGAAGGGGAAACGTCACAGGCGTTAAGACGGGACTGTATCTGGTGTATGCAAAGCCGGCTAATTCGGCAAGATTTGGATACACATTTGTGCCGTATCTGATTTCGGCTCCTAATAATGAGTTTGCTATGACAGGAAGCGGCTCAGATTCATGGATATATGATGATATCGATATCGAGCTGAAGCCTGAACAGACCGGGCTTATGGGAAGCCTACAGATTAATAAAACATTAAAGACATACAATACAGCACTCGGGGAGCCGGTGTTTGCATTTGATGTTGAGGCCTATGACAGGGATGGCAATGTGGTGTTTTCAGATATTGCATCAATCAGATTTGACAGTACAGGGTCTAAGAGTGTAGTTATTGACAATATTCCGGCAGGGTCAAGGGTGATAGTAAAGGAGGTATATGCCGCAGGCAGTTATCAGGTGACCTCCTCTGACAGCATAGAGACACAGATTGTGGCCGGTGAGACCGCAGATGTTGATTTCACAAACGATTACAACGACAAATTGATTTATAGTACCGGTGTCGTAAACCATTTTGAGTATGACGGAACCGGATGGGAATGGGTGCAGAATTAATGAAAAAATTATCAGAGTCTTGTAAAAAACTTAATAGAAATCACCGTATTCTTGTATGTGCAGCCTTTGCTGCAACACTCATTGTCTGTGGTGTTTCAGTTAAACCGACACTGGCATATTTTACAACCTATGCTACGGCAAAGGGCGGTATCTCAGTAGATATCGGTCCTACAACTGATGTCAAGGAGAAGTTTAAGGACTGGAAGAAAACTATTGAGATTGAGAATACAGGAAAAGCAGACTGTTTTGTCAGGGTAAAGGTAATTGCAGCAAGCCAGTTTGATATACAGGCATCAGGCTCAAACTGGAGCCTTTCAGATGATGGCTACTGGTATTACAGTCAGGTAGTGCCGGTTGGTGGCAAAACCGAGCCGATTGTTGCAGCTATCACAGTTAGTGAAAAGGTAAAGACCAGCTTCAATGTAGTTGTGGTTCAGGAGTGTGCTCCTGTCACATATGATGAGAATGGCAATCCGTGTGTCGCACCTGATGCAAAATGGGATGCGACAGCACAATATGATAAAGAGGAGGGCGAAGAGTAATGAAGAGAAAACTTCCAATTATACTTGTAGCATCCTCTGCGATAATGCTTGCAGCATCGACGATTGGATCTACAAAAGCGACTCTTACATATATGAGTGATAATTATCTGGCTCAGATTGACATCAAATCCATCGGTGTTACTTTGACTGAGAATGGCAATGATGTGAGCTGGCGTGATTATAAGCATAAGGATGATGACTGGAGCGAGGCAACAGGAGTGCTGCTTGGAGATATGCTAAAGAATGCCGGAGATGAAAAACTGATTCTCGACAAAAAGTACGATGAGAAGCTTGCTGTCAAAAACAGCGGCTCGATAGATGAGTATGTGAGAGTGACTGTGCAGCATTACTGGGCAGACAAGGAGACAGGTGATAAGCTTTCAAAACTTGATCCATCAAAGATACAGATTGACTTTACAAACGATGGCTGGACAGAGGATAAGAGTGCTGAGACTACAGAGCGAAATGTATTTTACTACAATTCTATTTTAAAAAAAGGTCAGACATCCACTGATTTTACAGACAAAATCAGTATATCCGGCGATATTGCAGCCATTGTGGGTCAGACATCACAGACTGATGATAACGGACTTACAACCATCACTACTACCTATGAATATGATGGTGCGCAATTTGTGCTGGAGGCAACTGTTGATGCAGTACAGACACACAATGCAAAGGACGCAATTAAGAGTGCGTGGGGTGTTGATGTAAATATATCAGATGACGGGGCACTTAGCTTAGAGTAAAGGAGGACAATATGAAAAAATTTATCGCATTATTATCATGCATGTTGTTTATCCTTGGTTCGATAGGCACTGTATTTGCGGATGAGAATACTACTACAGCCGGCTCATGTGAGTTTACCGGCAAGGAGATGGTCAGTTCGTTCGATTCAAATAAAATAGCAGCCTCTGTCTCACAGATGGAGCCGGGAGATTCTGTCACATTTTCCGTTGATATAAAGAATAACAGCAGTATTTCAACGAAATGGTATATGTCCAATGATGTGTTAAAGAGTCTTGAGGATACACAGGCGGTGGCTGAAAATGGTGGATACTCATATATTCTTACTTTCGTAGGACCGGATGGAAAAGAGGACACTATATACAGCAGCACCAGCGTAGGTGGTGAGAAGGAGGCAACAGCCGGAAAAGGACTCAATGAGGCTACAAACTCTCTGGATAAGTTCTTTTATTTAAAGACATTAGAGCCTGGAGAGGGAGGCAGTGTGAAGCTTTTAGTAGGGCTTGACGGAGAAAGTCAGGGTAATATATATCAGGATACACTCGCAAAGCTTATGATGAACTTTGCGGTAGAGGATAACTCTGATCCAACTTTATCAAATCCACCTACATTTATAACTACAACAAGCAAGGTAAAGACCGGAGATATCTGGTCAATAGCGTCAGCTGTAGTGTTTGTGATTGGTATTATTTTGATGATACTGGCTTTCGTAAGTGACAGAAAGGGGGCTAAGCAAAATGAAAAGATTGCTTAAATATTTTCTTGCAGCTCTTGTTGTCATAACCGGTGTTTTCTCACAGACAGCAGATGCAAAGGCATTTTCATATACATACACTGTTTCCTTCTCAGCCGGAGGTCAGGGAAGCATAAACGGTGGTGTGCAGGTGCGCAAGGCATCAGGCAATGAGGCTTCGGTTTCTGTTTCTGCTAAAGGAGACAAAATAATTGTCACAGGTCTTGAATATGGAGATGTCATCAGCTGTGATGCACAGGGCAGTGTGGCACTTAATGAAAACAGCAAGTACTACGTAAAGGGAATCAGATTAAGCGGCCGTGACAATAATACAGTTGCACAGTCGGCTTTTCTCGTATCGGGAGATCAGGACTATGTTGTTGCATACGGCATACCGGGCGAGCTTGCTGAGTATACAGTCAACTATGTGGATACAGATGGCAATAAGCTTGCTGAAAGCCGTACCTATTATGGTAATGTGGGCGATGAGCCGGTTATAGCATATCTGTATATAGATGGATATATTCCGGACAGCTATAATCAGACAGGAAAGCTGTCGTCAAATGCGTCAGAAAACGTGTTCAATTTTGTATATTCAAGGGCTGCATCAAGCATGGCTGCTGCCGGAAATGGAGCAAATGACAATACTGCAGCAGGCGGCAATCAGGCAGCCGCAGGAGCTGCAAATGCAGCAGGGGCAGCTAATGCAGCGGGCAATGCAGCAGGAGCGGTAAATAACGGAGCTGCAGATGGAGCAAATGCCGCAAACACAATAGTGCCTGACGGACAGAATGATCCGCAGGATGGAATCCAGGCACCGCAGGCACAGCCAAATACTGATATAGCAGATGAGCAGGTACCGCAGGCGGCAAACGACAATAAGCATGATATAGCAGATGAGCAGGTACCGCTTGCCACCATGATTAGTGAGAGTGGAATGGTCGTTCCGCTGGCTATTGGTGCGCTTGGGATAGTTGCAATTCTTGCAATTATGATATTTGTCATAGTAAAGAATGTTAAGTCTGTCCGTGTTCAAAAAAATAGTATGAAACATAAGGGAAAAGATAATAAAAATTAGTTGATATTTGCTGAAATTATGGTATTATTAATGTGTGCGCTTGTATGAGTGCACACATTAATCAAGTATATGGATGGTTTTTTTTTACCATACCAGAAATAAAATTTAGGAGGAATTGCAAAATGGCAAACAAGTGGGTATATACCTTCAAAGAGGGTAACATGACCATGCGTAATCTTCTCGGTGGTAAGGGTGCTAACCTCGCTGAGATGACAGAGATTGGACTTCCTGTACCACAGGGTTTCACAATCACTACAGAGGCTTGTACACAGTACTACGAGGATGGACGTAAGATCAATGATGAGATTATGGCTCAGACTATGGAAGGTGTAAAATGGATGGAAGAGGTTAACGGAAAGAAATTCGGTGACCTTAAGAATCCTCTTCTCGTATCTGTTCGTTCAGGTGCCAGAGCTTCAATGCCAGGTATGATGGATACAATCCTTAACCTTGGTCTTAATGATGATGTTGTTGCAGCTATGATCGCTGGTAACCCAGATCCAGCATTCGAGCGTTTCGTATATGATTCATACAGACGTTTCATCCAGATGTTCTCAGACGTTGTTATGGAAGTAGGAAAGAAATACTTCGAGCAGCTCATCGACAAGATGAAAGAGGACAGAGGGGTTAAATTTGACGTAGACCTTACAGCAGCTGACCTCAAAGAGTTAGCAGAGCAGTTCAAGGCTGAGTACAAGAATCAGTTAGGATCAGATTTCCCTTCAGATCCTGTAGAGCAGTTAAAGCTTGCTATCGAGGCTGTATTCCGTTCATGGGACAACCCACGTGCAAATGTTTATAGAAGAGATAACGATATCCCTTATTCATGGGGAACAGCTGTTAACGTAATGCCAATGGTATTCGGTAACTTAAATAACGAGTCAGGTACAGGTGTTGCATTCACACGTGATCCTGCAACTGGTGAGAACAAGCTTATGGGTGAGTTCCTTATCAATGCACAGGGTGAGGACGTTGTTGCCGGTGTTCGTACTCCAATGCCAATCGCTCAGATGGAGCAGGAGTTCCCAGAGGCATACGCTGAGTTCCTTAAGGTTTGTGAGACTCTTGAGAATCACTACCATGATATGCAGGATATGGAGTTCACAGTTGAGAACAAGAAGCTCTATATGCTTCAGTGCCGTAATGGTAAGAGAACAGCTCCAGCTGCTCTTAAGATCGCTTGCGATTTAGTAGATGAGGGACATAAGACACCAGCTGAGGCTGTTGCAATGATCGACCCTCGTAACCTTGATACATTATTACATCCACAGTTCGATGCTGCTGCACTTAAGGCTGCAACTCCACTTGGAAAGGGGCTTGGAGCATCTCCGGGAGCTGCTTGTGGTAAGGTTGTATTCACAGCTGACGATGCTGAGGCATGGGCTGAAAGAGGAGAGAAAGTCGTACTTGTACGTCTTGAGACATCTCCAGAGGACATCACAGGAATGAAGGCTGCTCAGGGTATCCTTACAGTTCGTGGTGGTATGACATCTCACGCAGCCGTAGTTGCACGTGGTATGGGAACATGCTGTGTATCTGGTTGTGGTGATATCAATATGGACGAGGAGAACAAGAAGTTCACACTTGCAGGACAGACATTCACAGAGGGATCTGAGATTTCTATCGATGGTACAACAGGTAACATCTACGCTGGAATCATCCCAACAGTTGATGCTTCAATCGCTGGTGAGTTCGGACGTGTTATGGCATGGGCTGATGAGTTCAGAAGACTTAAGGTTCGTACAAATGCAGATACTCCTGCAGATGCTAAGAAGGCTCGTGAGCTTGGTGCAGAGGGAATCGGACTTTGCCGTACAGAGCATATGTTCTTCGATCCAGAGAGAATCGCTGCATTCCGTGAGATGATCTGCTCTGATACAGTAGAGGAGAGAGAGACAGCTCTTAACAAGATTCTTCCATATCAGCAGGGAGATTTCGAGAAATTATACGAGGCTCTTGAGGGATGTCCAGTAACAATTCGTTTCCTTGATCCACCTCTTCATGAGTTCGTTCCTACAGAGGAGGCTGACATTGAGAAGCTTGCAAAGGCTAAGAACAAGTCAGTAGAGGAAATCAAAGCTATCTGTGAGTCACTCCATGAGTTCAACCCAATGATGGGTCACAGAGGATGCCGTCTTGCAGTTACATATCCTGAGATTGCTAAGATGCAGACAAAGGCTGTTATTCGTGCAGCTATCAATGTAAAGAAAGCTCATCCAGACTGGGATATCGAGCCTGAGATCATGATTCCATTAGTATGTGAGATCAAAGAGCTTAAGTTCGTTAAGAAGATTGTGGTTGAGACAGCTGACGCTGAGATCGCTGCTGCAAATGCTGACATCAAGTACCATGTAGGTACAATGATCGAGATTCCAAGAGCTGCTCTTACAGCTGACGAGATCGCTACAGAGGCTGACTTCTTCTGCTTCGGTACAAACGACCTTACACAGATGACATTCGGATTCTCTCGTGATGATGCAGGTAAGTTCCTTAACGCTTACTATGACAACAAGATCTTCGAGAACGATCCATTTGCTAAGCTTGACCAGACAGGTGTTGGTAAATTAATGGAGACAGCTATTAAGCTTGGAAAGCCAGTTAATCCTAACCTTCACGTTGGTATCTGTGGAGAGCACGGTGGAGATCCTTCATCAGTTGAGTTCTGCCACAAGATTGGACTTGACTATGTTTCATGTTCACCATTCCGTGTACCAATCGCTCGTCTTGCTGCAGCACAGGCTGCTATCGCAGAGCAGGCAAAATAGACAAAGGTTCTAATTTAAAAGTCTATATATAAGATTTTGCAAGGGAAAGTATTTAGTACTTTCCCTTGTTTTTTATTGCCAATCTGCATTTCACACCATAAAAACTACATTTCGCGCCGAGAGTATAGATTTTAGGCGCTATATGTTGTATAATTAGTACTAGAAATACAAGTATATGTGATATGAATAGAGAACGAAGCACAGATACGATGTAGGTAATAAGGTATGGAGAGAACACATTTATGATCATAAAAAAGAAGAACATCCGTACAATTGTGATAACCTGTGCATTGCTAGGTATCATAATATTCAGCATTCATAGCTACAATGTATATATGAGCCGCCAGATATATAATGAGGGTACATCAAATGTCAAAGCCTCATACAGTCAGGTGAACCAGACATTTAATATGTTTGCGCAACGCAATTGGAACGTTCTTTCTGACTGGAATGTTTATTTGACCAAAATACTTAATAACGACAGTGGTCTGCAGTGGAATGATTTTGTCAGGGAAAAGGAAAAGTGGCATTACAGTGATTTTTACCTGTTTAATGAGAAGAATCAGTTTATCACCATAGAAGGCAGAAGCGGAGTGGCTGATAATGCAAAAGATGCATTCAATGAGCTTTTTAAGGCAAATGAGCCTGTGATATCCAGCTATATATCTACAAAGGGCGTGAGAAAGGTGCTTTTTGCATATCCGTCTGATGGGATTACTGTGGATGGAATTTCATATACGGGGCTTGCTGTGAGTTATGATAATACGGACGTGGAAAGTCTGGTTAATGGAAAGAGTATTGAGGTGAATTTTGATGAACAGATAGTATTCAACCGGCTCGAAAAAGATGAGAGCGCTATATGGAGCCTTCTTCTGGCGAGTGGGTATCTGAAGGTTGATAGCATTGTCCATAAGGGAATTACTCTTGAGCCCTGGTACAGACTTAGTATAACGAATCTTGAGACTATAAGTATGTTTTCTAATCTGTTCAAAGGATGGTTTGCTGATGTATCATCCAACTATAATGAATTTGTGAAGGCTTTATTTAGTGGGGATGTAAAAGCAATGAACGTGTATATGAATGATGTGGCGATGTCTACTTTTAGTAGTTTTGATACAGGCAATCATCCATCAGACCGTAGTCAGCCGGAGCGTTTTTATCATGGCCTTGTGCTTGGACTTTTGGTGGATATACGTGATAATTATGAAGTCCTTTCAAATCGTGAAAGTGGCTTTGGAAGATATGATGTAGTTCTGGTTCCGAGGGAGAAGGGACGTGACGCATTTGTTATGGAGTTTAAGGTGTTTGATGACAGTGAAGAAAGTGGACTCGAAGATACGGTTGCGGCAGCGCTCAGACAAATTGATGAGAAAAACTATGATACTCAATTGCTGGACAGGGGAATATCTGAGAATAATATCAAGCATTACGGATTTGCATTTTGCGGGAAAAAAGTGTTGATCGGAGGCTGAGGGAAATTATGATACGAGAATTAGTTCAATTTAAAGGAGGATATTGTATGTACAACGAAAATTATTCTATAATATTCAGTAGTATGACAGGCAACACACGTAAGCTGGCTGATAAAATTCATGAAATCCTGCCAAAGGAGAGCTGTGATTATTTTGGCACGGCTGATGCGCAGGTGATAAAATCCGAATTGATATACATTGGATTTTGGACGGACAAGGGAAACGCAGATAGCGATACATTAGATTTCTTATCTAAATTGAAAAATAAAAAGATATTTCTGTTCGGAACAGCCGGTTTTGGAGGAAGTGATGCATATTTTCAAAGGATTCTTGGCAATGTTAAAATGTCCATTGATTCAAGCAACACTATTGTAGGAGAATATATGTGTCAGGGCAAAATGCCACAGTCTGTGAGGGAACGCTATGTGAAAATGAAAGAAGTGGGCTATTCCTATGTGAATATAGATGACGGTTTTTTTGGATGGCGGGATGAAAAAGGAGTGATGCAA
>ENA-UESC01001639-UESC01001639.1-human-gut-metagenome-genome-assembly--contig:-NODE-1639-length-16078-cov-4.944816_pt1 | contig 16078 bp, 8 predicted proteins | sample MGYA00242998_ERZ507999 | MGnify/ENA primary metagenome ERZ507999 (study PRJEB26167, sample SAMN06115465) | human gut metagenome | host: Homo sapiens | place: China:Hubei | collected 2016-04-27 | study... | reverse complement strand
TTTTCTATGCTTGACGAAACCGGCTTTTATGCGCCGTCCGTGGCGCATAACGCCTTGCCCAGCCGTCCATGGCTGGGCATTTCTGCGTATTTAAACATAATCCTACAGTATCTAAACAGCTTCGCTATGCGCTCTCACGAGAGTCCGTGTGCGTCACGACGGGCGGGGCTTACGGCCCTTACGCTGTGGTGGTAATCCACCTAGGAGAGCGTCGCTGGTCATACTGTTAGGTGTGAACAGTAACTTCAAAAATATTTGTGGAAACTTCAAAAGTGCTATTGCATAAAAGTTTTCATTATGGCATAATATTACAGAATTGCGGCGGATGTCTGCGGACTATGCCTAAGGGAGTTGGATGCGTCCGGTTTCCTTTTTATTTTTTAGAAAATATACATATAGGTTTTGATTGTGTGTATATTTTCTAAAAAAGAAGTTCAAGAGTTGTAGTATCATCGAGCAATCTTAAATGATAGTTTAATAAGCTGGTATTTATAAGGATTCGAGCATTTGCTCGAATCCTTTTTTAGTTTACGCGACATGGGTGCGTACTACCGGGGAAAGTCACTAACATATCCAAATAGTGGGAAAGGAGTAGCTTTATAGCAAGGGTTGAAATACAAACAAACGTTTGCTATAATAAATGAAGCGAGGAAATAAAAGTATATTAGGTTTAGTAATTTAAGTATTCATTTAATTTATTGTAATTAGGGAAAATCCAATATCAATCGATTGATAGAAAGAGTGATTTTATATGAACATATGGCTAAAGTTAAGGAAAACAGCTGCAATTACACTATGTGAGTTACTTGTAATTGCTACAATTTTTACAGGCTGTGCCTCCGCTGATTTATCCGGCACTGAAGGTGCCGGGCATGCCGCAGGAGCTGTAGTGGCAGATGAGGATTCTTTCGGTGCTTTAGGCAGCAAGGATAATGCGGATGGTGCACAGAGTGGAAGTGACCCGGCGGAAGCTGATTCCGGTGTTAACGGTACAGGACAGGCGGATTCAGGAAAGCCGCAGGAGGATCTGGTAAATAACAATTCCTACGTTTCCCTCGATGCGATTCCTGCATATGATGGCAAGGCATACGTGGCTGTCAATAACAATGAGCCTTTTTTTACGGACAGCGATATGACTACCACTGCTTTTGAAAATTACAGTGATTTGGATTCACTTGGCAGATGCGGCGTGGCTTATGCCAATATCTGCAAGGATATCATGCCGACTGAGGAGCGTGGCAAGATAGGCATGATAAAGCCATCAGGCTGGCATACGGTGAAGTATGATGTGATAAAGGACAGGTATTTATATAATCGCTGTCATCTTATTGGCTATCAGCTTGCCGGCGAAAATGCCAATCCGAAGAATCTTATTACCGGTACGAGATACCTGAATGTGGAGGGCATGCTGCCGTTTGAAAATTTGGTAGCGGATTATGTAAACAATACAGGAAATCATGTGCTTTACAGAGTGACTCCGATGTTTTCGGGCAGCAATCTAGTTGCAAATGGCGTTCTCATAGAGGCAAAGTCGGTTGAGGATAACGGTGGCGGCATACTTTTTAATGTCTATTGCTATAATGTGCAGCCCGGAGTCGGAATAAACTATGAGAATGGTGACAGCTGGCTGGATGGCACCACTCCGCAGCAGAGCGCTCAGACGGATACACCGCAGAATGAAGGCTCGCAGAGCAGCGCTGGAAGCGGGGCAGGAGCTTCGGCGGGAGATAGCGGCTCTTCAAGCAGTACAACAGGAAGTGCATCATCAGGCTCAGACAGCTCAGCAGCAGAAAATAGCGCTGCAGATTCTTCAAACAGCGAGACGATGGTTCATATCACTGCAACCGGCAAGAAATACCACCGTGCGGACTGTCGGACCTTGAAAAAGAGTGACACAGAGGTAACGCTTGATGAAGCAAAATCCATGGGCTTGTCTCCGTGCGGCATCTGCAATCCGCCACAGTAGATGTGCATTAGCATTTGCAATCCGCCACAGTAGATGTGCATTAGCATTTGTAATTCACCGCAGTAGATGTGCATTAGCATTTGCAATTCACCGCAGTAGATGTGCATTAGCATTTGCAATTCACTGCGGTAGAAGCACATTAACATCTGAAATTTTCCACAGTAGACGAACATTAGCATTTGTAACATTTCACAGCAGATGCTTGTTATCTTTGCAGAACAACCAAGTTTATTGAAGTAACTAGGGAGAAACCGTGCAAATGAAAATATTGTCACAGAGTAAGGGCTGCAAGCCACGGCACCGCCGGGGCGCACGCATATGCATTTGATTGAGCGAATAGCGAAGCCGCTTAGATACTGTAGGATTATGCACATGAAGCACAGAAATGACTTGCCATGGAGGGCAAGTCAAGGAGAACCGCGCCACGGAAGGCGCGTTTCGACGGTTTCGTCAAGCATAGAAGCGCAAAAAGCATAATCCGTACAGTAGCTTAGCGGCAAAGCGTAGCGAAAGCAAAGCATATGCGTGTGCCCTGGCGGTGCCGTGGCTTGCAGCCCGTATAATTGCCATAAACCCTTGACGATTGCAAAACCGAAAAGTATAATAGAATAGCTAATGAATTCAATATTTTAATATAGATGGAGGAAACCAAATGGCACTGAGCAAAAAGCCGGTCAACGGCATGAAGGATATATTACCTGCAGAGATGGAAATCCGTGATTATGTGACAAGTGTGATCAAGGATACATACAGAAGCTTCGGATTTACACCGATAGAGACACCATGCATGGAGAATATAGCAAATCTCACAAGCAAGCAGGGCGGAGAAAATGAGAAGCTGATCTTCAAGGTAATGAAGAGAGGCGAGAAGCTGAATCTGGAGACAGCAAAGGAAGAGTCGGATGTAGTAGACTTTGGAATGCGCTACGACCTTACAGTGCCACTTTCAAGATATTATTCAAACAATGCCAACAACCTGCCATCGCCGTTTAAGGCACTTCAGATGGGCAGTGTGTGGAGAGCAGACAGACCTCAGAGAGGCCGCTATAGACAGTTTACACAGTGTGATATAGATATACTCGGAGAGCCAAGCAATCTGGCAGAGATAGAGCTGATTACAGCAACTACTACCACAATCGGCAGACTCGGCTTCGAGAACTTTGAGATAAGAATCAACGAGAGAAGAATCCTAAAGGCAATGGCTGCTTACAGTGGTTTTGCTGAGGAGGACTACGACAGCGTATTTATCACACTCGATAAGATGGACAAGATAGGAGTGGAAGGCGTTGCAAGTGAGCTTGCACAGGATGGCTACCCACAGGAAAATATTGACAAATATCTTGATTTGTTCAAGCTTTTGGAGCAGACAAGGGATGTCGCTGAGGGTGTAAATATACTTTCAGAAAAGCTCGGTGAATATTTAGACGAAGAAGTGGTTACAAATATGACAGAGATAGCTACTGCTGTCAATGCCACAAAGGGAGCAAAGTTTGAGCTCGTATTTGACCCTACACTTGTTCGTGGAATGAGCTACTACACAGGAACTATTTTTGAGATATCAATGCCTGAGCTTGGCGCAGCCTGTGGCGGTGGCGGACGATATGACAAGATGATTGGAAAGTTCACCGGAAATGATGTACCGGCCTGTGGTTTTTCAATCGGTTTTGAGAGAATTATCCTGCTTCTCATGGAGAGCGGTTTCAAGATTCCTGAGAGTCCAAAGAAGGTGGCTTATCTGGTTGAGAAGAAATATCCGGCAGACAAGCTTGTTGATGTCATGAACCAGGCAAAAGACGCAAGAGCAAACGGACAGCAGGTGCTTGTTGTGCGCATGAACAAGAACAAGAAATTTCAGAAGGAGCAGCTTATGAAAGAGGGCTACGAGGAGTTTGTTGAGTTCTTTAACAGATAGGAATCTGATAAGCAGCAGATTAGTTGTGTAGCAGCGGTATCAAACAGTTATTAGAATAAATATATAGTAGAAATATAAGGAGTATAAAATGGCAGAATCAATGCAGGGCTTACATAGAAGCCATAGATGTACAGAGGTATCAAATGCCAATATCGGTGAGAAGGTCACCGTGATGGGCTGGGTACAGAAGAGAAGAAATTTAGGAAGTCTCATTTTCGTAGATTTAAGAGACAGAAGCGGAATACTTCAGATAGTATTCGGTGAGGAAAATGTAGGTGCAGAGGGCTTTGAAAAGGCAGGCACCTTAAGAAGTGAGTTCGTCATCGCAGTTGAGGGAACTGTCCAGAAGAGAACAGCTGCTGTCAATGAGAACTTAAAGACAGGTGATATCGAGGTTATCGCTACATCAATCAGAGTGCTTTCAGAGGCACAGACACCTCCATTCCAGATTGAGGAGAATTCAAAGACCAGCGAGGACATCAGACTTAAATACCGTTATCTGGATCTTCGCCGTCCTGATATCCAGAGAAATCTTATGCTCAGAAGCAATGTGCTTCGAGTGATGCGTGACTTTATGGCAAACGAGGGCTTTTTGGAGATAGAGACACCAATCCTTTGCAAGTCTACACCGGAGGGCGCCAGAGACTATCTCGTGCCAAGCCGTATACACCACGGACATTTTTATGCGCTTCCACAGTCACCACAGCTCTTTAAGCAGCTTCTGATGGCTTCAGGCTATGACAGATATTTCCAGATTGCACGATGCTTCCGTGACGAGGATCTGCGTGCAGACAGACAGCCTGAGTTTACACAGGCCGATATGGAGCTTTCATTCGTAGATATCGATGATGTAATCGAGGTAAATGAGAGACTGTTAAAGCACCTTTTTAAAGAGGTCATAAATGTGGATGTTGAGATTCCGTTTAAGCGTATGCCTTGGCAGGAGGCTATGGACAGATTTGGTTCTGACAAGCCTGATACACGCTTTGGTATGGAGCTTTGCGATGTTTCGGAAGTGGTAAAGGACTGTGGCTTTGGAGTATTCACAGGAGCTCTTGAAAACGGTGGCTCTGTCCGCGGTATCAATGTAGAGGGACAGGCAAAGATGCCTCGTAAGAAGATTGACAAGCTTGTAGAGCACGCAAAGGGCTGTGGAGCAAAGGGACTTGCTTATCTGTGCATCAATGAGGATGGCACATACAAGTCATCATTTGCCAAGTTTATGACAGAAGCTGAGCTTGATGCACTTGTTGCAAAGATGAACGGAAAGCCGGGAGATTTACTCCTTTTCGCAGCAGACAAGAATAAAATCGTATGGAATGTACTTGGAGCGCTTCGTCTCATGCTCGGAGCTGAGCTTGGCCTGCTTGATGAGAACAAGTACAATTTCCTCTGGGTAACAGAGTTCCCACTCCTTGAGTGGTCTGATGAGGAAAACAGATTTATGGCAATGCATCATCCATTCACTATGCCTATGGAGGAGGATTGGGACAAGATAGACTCAGATCCGGGCGCAGTTCGTGCAAAGGCATATGATATCGTACTCAATGGTACAGAGCTCGGTGGAGGTTCAGTGCGTATCCATCAGGATGACATCCAGGAGAAGATGTTTGAGGTGCTTGGTTTCACAAAGGAGCGTGCACATGAGCAGTTTGGATTCCTGCTTGATGCATTCTCATATGGTGTACCGCCACACGCAGGACTTGCCTTCGGTGTTGACCGTATCTGCATGCATATGCTGCATACAGACAATATCAAGGAGGTTATTGCATTCCCTAAGGTAAAGGATGCTTCGGACCTCATGTCAGAGGCACCCGGAACTGTAGATCCAAAGCAGCTTGAGGAGCTTGGAATAGCAGTGGCTGCAGAGGAAGATGAGGAATAACACTATAATATGAATTTGAAAAAAAATATTTTCAATGCGATTACCATAATACTGCTCGCCGCACTTATTGCGGGGGCAGTATTGCTTAATAACAGGATAAAAAAGCTCGAGACACAGATGTCATACACCTCAGACAACACATCGGTGATACTTTCCGATGTGCAGACCATGCAGGATGATATCAAGTCCACCCTTGAGGAGGAGGCCAGCCTCATAACAGACTGGGACATTTCCTTAAAAAGTGCAGACTTTACCGATATGACATACACAGTCTCTGTCTCGGTGGTGCCAAAGGAGTACACAGAGGATACAAAAACCAGTGTATTTTTCGGTACAAACGAGATACCGCTCGAGCTAAACGGCATCAAGTATACGGGTGAGGCCACACTTCCACTGTCTGAGGACTATGCAGGCAATGTGACATTTCTGTTTGTTGACGGAAATAAGAGAAGCACAGAGGTGCTCGATGAGTTTGAAGGTGTGACATCAGTGTTCAAAAATGTAGCATCAGGCATACTTGCCGATAAACCAACCTTTGACAATGGCAGCATAAAGCTTGGCACAGATGTAGATGTAGCGGTCATGGGAAATGATTACTTTGACTTTAACAGTGTGCAGCTCGTGGTTGCAAGCTCAGATACAGAGCTAAAGACATACGATATCCGACAGTTGTTGGCAGAAAACGGCACAGACAGTGCAGACTCTGCGGACACAGATTCAATCACATCCGCCTTAAGCCGGAAGGATGATGCCAAAAAAGATGGCTCAAAGAATAACACGGAAAATGATACCTCAGATGCCTCAAAAGAGGACGACGGTAAGCTCCATAGTCTCGAAGGCACAGTCAAAATCGAAGACTTAATCCCTGTCACAGCCGCAAGCAATATCAAAATATATGTCAAAGCAGTATCGGCACAGGGCTACACCTTCACATATGACCTGTTCGATGGTACCGTAAATCAGGACATCACAGACTTTGAAACCACAGCCGACATATCCGGCGGCGACTACACAGTAACCGACCCGGCCGGCAGCAAATACGAGCCATAAAAATGTGAGATAAGTTTAATTATTTAAAATCAGTTTTTCTTGTTTTTTCAAGGCGGCTCAGAATATTTATAAACAATATATAACTATTAAATAAGCTCATTTCGCATAAGTGAAATGAGCTTTAAATTTAAAAAGTGCCGGACAAAATTTCACGCCAGTGAAATAAGTCCGGCACTGCCAGAATGCAAGGTAGCAAAGCGCCTCGCTCGTAAACCTGAATTAGCCGGAGAGCATACAGTGTGTTCCGAAGAAAAATGTGAACTGCCGCGGAGTTCCATAAATTAAAGAAGAAAGAAAACATAAATAAAATCGTAACCTGTCCGGATAAAGAACCGCGGCTGACTTCACATTTTTCTGAGGAATATACTGTGTGCTATGCCGGCAACCTCACAACCTAAAAAGCGAGGCGCCCACCACACCTATCATATGATGAGCTGCGCCTCACCCTTCTTTTTTGCTGAGCGGCAGCGTAAATATAAACTCAGTTCCCACACCCTCAGTGCTTATCACATTTATATTCTCACCATGCGCCTGCACGATTTCTTTAACTATAGACAGGCCAAGTCCCGTACCGCGCTTATCCTTTCCGCGGGATAAATCACTCTTGTAGAAGCGCTCCCAGATCTTTGAAAGGCTGTCCTTTGGTATACCGATACCGTGATCCTTTACTGATATAAACACCTTTTCATTTCTGATACTCGTCTCAATCTTGATACTCGAATCATTATTTGAAAACTTCACAGCGTTGTCTATCAGGTTGTAAAGAATCTGCTGGATTTTGACCATATCACCGCGCACGAAAAGCTCTTTTCCGGTGAGCAGCAGGTCAAAGCTTAAGCCCTTTTCACTGCATTTACCCTCGAAGGTGAGGATTGTCGTGCGGATCATTGTATTGATGTCAAAATCAGCAATATCCAGGTGTATGCCGTGATGACCGAACTGGTTCAGATCAATAAGACTCTTGGTGAGCTTATTAAGCCTCTCGGTTTCAAAAAGTATGATATTTAAATACTTATCCTGCATCTCAACAGGGATGGTTCCGTCCAGCATGGCTTCCACGTAGCCCTTTATCGAGGTAAGAGGGGAGCGGAAGTCGTGTGACACGTTGGAAACAAACTTGCGCTGATCCTCCTCAAGCGTATCAAGTTCCGTTGACATGTAGTTGAGTGTGTTTGCCAGATAGCCGATTTCGTCATTGGAATGTACATCAATCTGGGCAGTGAAATCACCCTTTGCATACTTCTTTGCTGTCTCTGTGATTTTGGAGATAGGACGGTAAATAGAGCGGCTCATAATGACAAGCAGAACAAATGCAAAAGCAAAAATGAGCGCTACAGTGTAAAAGGAGATATTCATAAAACCGTTTACACCTGCAGTGATATGGCTCATTGGCTTGTGAATGACTATGTAGCCGATATTCTGGTACGAGACATTTACCGGGGAAAATACGGACAGCATCTTATGCTTGAAGGAGCCGTAAAAATCTCCAATCATATAGTTGGTGCTGCCAAAATCGGTGACATCAAAGCCATTTATCACTACAGGCTTAGAACTGTCATTTTGGATATCAATGCCTATTGACGGATCATCTGAGTCCATGAGCAGTTCACCGTCAGGGCTGACCACCCATACCTCGGCATCCATATAGTCGGCTACGATTTTCATGTGATTCTGGAAATCGCTAAGCGACATGGATGAGTCAAAGTATTCGGCAGCGTAATCACCTGCAATGATGGATGCTTCCCTGTAGAGATTGGAAGCCTCCTGCTTTTCGATATAGTCTGTGGTGAGATGCTGTGTAAATGTGCATATAATGAAAAAAGCGATGACACCGTAAATCAGGTAGCTGATTAACAGCTTAGTGTAGATGGTATGCTTCATTATTTATTTTACCTCAAACTTGTATCCGATGCCCCAGACAGTTGCGATGCGCCAGGTTGGCTTGTCCTTGATTTTCTCTCGGAGACGCTTTACATGCACGTCGACAGTGCGGGTGTCGCCGACATATTCATAGCCCCATATGTTGTCCAGAAGCTGCTCCCTTGTAAACACCTGATTTGGAGACGAGGCAAGAAAATATAAAAGCTCAAGCTCCTTCGGCGGCATATCAATCTGCTGTCCGTCATAAGTGACAGAGTAGTTGGACAGATTTACAATAAGCCCCGGGTACTCCACACACTTGATATCTACGGAAGCATAGGCCTCCGGCTTTGCAGGCTGGAAGCGTCTGAGCACGGCCTTGACTCTTGCCACAAGCTCCTTTGAGTCAAAGGGCTTGAGTATATAGTCGTCGGCGCCAAGCTCCAGGCCTAAAACCTTGTCAAATACCTCGCCCTTTGCGGAGAGCATGATAATCGGCACATCGGACTTTGCACGTATCTCACGGCATACCTGATAGCCGTCTATGCCCGGAAGCATGAGGTCCAAAAGAAGCATGTTTGGCTTGTAGTGCTCAAATGCGATAAGCGCCTGCTCACCATCATTTACGATTTTGGTGTCATAGCATTCCTTGGTAAGATATAGAGATATAAGCTCTGCTATATTGTTGTCGTCGTCTACTATCAGTATTTTCTGTTTAACAGCCATTTCTAATCTCCTTCTTAAAAATTATTTATATTCCGTAAAAGTACATTGTCGTTATTTAAAGGTTGCGATGGTTACTCCGGCATCGCCCTCACCAAACTCACCGAGATGGTATTCCGCAATAGTTTTTGTCCTCTTAAGGAGTCCATGCACAGCCTTTCGCAGTGCACCGGTGCCTTTGCCGTGGACGATGCGCACAGATGAAAGATGAGCGATATATGCGTCGTCTAGGTATTTATCCAAGAGAGCAAGTGCCTCATCCGTAGTCTTTCCAATCAGGTTGATTTCTGATGAAACTGACATTGATTTGCTCATCTTTATCTTACTTCCGCTGCCACCGTACTTCTTGGCAGGAGAGACATCGTCGTTTAAGAGCACGAGATCATTAATATTAACCAGCGAGCGCAGTATACCCATCTGCACATACAAATCGCCCTTGGCATTTGGCAGAGTGTGGACAGTTCCCTTCAGATTGAGGGATAGCACAAGCACAGAATCACCGATGCGCAGCTTCTTAGGCGCCTTGTGATTTGCCTTGGCAGTGTTTTTCTTGATGTCTGACAGCTTCTTTTCCTTGTCATTCATCTTGTCACGAAGGGCAGAGCGCTCCTTTTCCATCTGGCTCATAGGAGCCTGTCCCTGTCCGTATTTGTTGAAATTGCGGATGGTTTTGTCGGCAAGCTCTTTTGCATCCTGCAGTATCTTGTAGGCTTCCTCATTTGCCTCGCGTAAAATCTTGTCTTTGCTCTTGTCTATGCGCTCGTTTTTCTCTTCGAGCTGTTTCTTGAGCTTTTCAATCTCGGCCTTGTAGCTGTTGATTTCAAGCTGTTCCTTTTCGATAGTCTGTCGCTGTGACTCGAGGCTTGCAATCAGATCCTCAAAATCAAGGTCGTTATCATTAATTCTGCTTTTTGCATCCTCGATGATGTTTTCGTCCAGACCAAGCTTTGATGAGATTGCAAATGCGTTACTCTTTCCAGGAATACCGATTAACAGGCGGTAGGTAGGGCTTAAAGTCTCCACATTGAACTCACAGCAGGCATTTTCCACACCGTCTGTGGAAAGCGCATACACTTTCAGCTCGCTGTAGTGTGTGGTGGCCATGGTGATGGCGCCATACTGGTGCAGTCTGTTTAAAATTGAGATGGCAAGTGCCGCACCCTCTGTCGGGTCGGTTCCCGAGCAGAGCTCATCGAACAGGCAAAGGCTTCTGTCGTCAGCTTTTTCAAGGATTTTTACGATATTGGTCATGTGGGACGAGAAGGTACTGAGACTTTGCTCAATACTCTGCTCATCGCCTATATCCGCAAAGACATCCTCAAAGATGGCGAGCTTTGACCTGTCAGCCGCAGGAATGTGAAGACCTGCCTGACCCATGAGAGTCAAAAGTCCGACAGTCTTTAGTGAAACAGTTTTACCGCCGGTGTTTGGTCCGGTGATGATGAGCTGCTTATATTCCTCGCCGAGCCGCACATCTATAGGAACCACCTTTTTAGCATCCAAAAGCGGATGACGGCCCTTTCTGATATTGATATGCCCCTCGGTGTTGAACTCCGGTGCCACACCATTATATGATTTAGCCAGATTTTCCTTTGCAAAAATGAAGTCAAGCTCTGAAAGAATCTCATAGTCCTGCTCCAAAGCAGCCGCATTCATGGCAACCTTGTCGCTGAGCGCTGCAAGGATTTTTTCAATCTCATCCTGCTCCTTTATGAAAAGCTCCTTGAGCTCATTATTCAAATTGACGACAGCCATCGGCTCGATAAAAAGGGTAGAGCCGGTAGATGACTGGTCGTGCATCATGCCGGGTACATTGCCCTTTGCCTCAGCCTTTACAGGCAGACAATATCTGCCGTCGCGCATGGTCACAACCGCATCCTGCAGATATGTCCTCGTTGTGCTGTTGTTCATGAGCTTGGTGAGCTGCGCATGGATTCTGTCGTTCATGCCGCGTAGGCGCTTGCTTGTCTTAAAAAGCTCAGGACTCGCATCATCGGCAATCTCTTCCTCAGATAAAATGCACCTCTTAATCTCATCGCAGAGCGCAGAAACCGGTTCAATCCCTGCAAACAGACCGGAGAGTGAATCCTGCTTCTCATTATCCATGGCGCTTCTGCCATAAGCCTTCACGCGCTTTGCAACCTCCAAAAGACTGCAGATGCGAAGAAGCTCGGTCGTATTCAGTGCACCACCGATATCAAGCCTCTTTAGGGAAGCGTGCACATTGTGTATGCCAACGAAGGACACTCCGCTGTCCTTGTACAGGCGGCTTAGTGCATCGGCAGTGGTGGTCTGCAGATGTCTGATTTCGTATAAATCGGTGATAGGCTCAAGCGAAAGACACCTTTTCTTTGTCTCATCACATGCTGCGTAGCTGCTTAGCATGGTGAGGATTTTGTTATATTCCAATGTTTTGTAAACTTTTTTATTCATTTCTATATCCTTATATTTCGATAGTTGAATATTAAATTCATATTTACTGTATAGCTTATCATATTATAGCTGAAAATCTTCAAAAAAACCATAATAAATATGTATTAAATGATAATTACAAGATGATAACATAAAGTTTAATACATAACAAACCAGTTTGTTAAACGAGCCAAAAAGTAAGGGCTTGCGACATGTACCCGCCGGACTGCTGCACTGCTCCCAACGGTGCTACGCTGCGTGACTAAGATTCTGTATGGATTATGCATTTACTTTTTCTATACATGACGAAACCGTCGCTACTCGCCTTCCATGGCTCGATAGCTCCTTGCCCCGGCATCCATGCCGTGGCATTTCTGTGTTATGAGCATAATCCTACAGTATCTAAGCCACTGCGCTATTCGCACTGTTGGGAGCAGTGCAGCAGTCCGGCGGGTACATGCCGCAAGCCCGTACTCAAAGAAAAAATATGGTTGCAACGCAATATAATTCAGAATATAATGTAAGTTAGTAACTAAAGACATCTAATCAGGGTGACAATATGGAGCAATTTATCAGAGAAAAGATAAAGGATAAACCGCTGAATAAAAAAAGACTTGCAAAAAAAGCAGGCACAGCAGCACTCTGCGGAGTGGTATTTGCAGTGGCTGCAAGCATTGTTTTTGCTATATTTCTGCCGGTTATCAACAGACAATCAAAAAAAGCTTCAGATGGAAAAAATAATAATGATGTGCAGACAGCCACACAGCAGTCAGGCATAGATGACAGCAGTGATGCATATAGTGAAAATGGTACACAAAGCACAGAGTCCGGCACTTCTTCGGAGCCGTCTTCGCAGACCTATCAGCCTACACTCGCAGATTATCAGGCAGTGCAGAACCAGCTCTACAGAGTGGGCACTTCGGCCACGAGATTTGTAGTAGGAGTCACGGGTGTGACAGATGCCACTGATATTTTCAATAATTCCTATGAGACCGAGGGTCAGGGAGTGGGAGTGATACTGAGGGACAATGGAAAGCAGCTAATCATTCTGACAGAGAAAAATGTAGTGGATAAGGCGGATAAGCTTAGTGTAACCTTTATAAACGACATGATGGCTGATGCTGCGCTGGTCAAGTATGACAGCAATACAGGTATAGCAATCATTTCCGTGGATAAGTCGCTTCTGGACGACGCCACAATAAGGGCTATAGCGGTTGCGGAGCTTGGTAATTCAAATATTGTTTCAAGAGGAGCATCTGTCATTGCACTTGAGGCAAACTATGCCATTCTCACAGGTCTTGTAACGTCAACAACCAACGAGCTGTCGGCGCAGGACAACAATTACTCGGTGCTCACCACAGATATCGCAAGCAACAAGTTGCAGAGCGGTATACTGATTAATACAGATGGTCAGGTCATAGGGCTTTCGCTGCAGGATTTCAATCCGGCGGAGGAAAACAATACGCTCACGGCTGTCAGCATAAGCGACCTGTCACCTGCCATTGAAAAGCTCGAGAGCGGCGCGGATGTGCCGTACATAGGCATCACCTGTACTACAGTTACAGAAAAAATAGCAAACAGATATAACATCCCAAAGGGTGTTTATATAAAGCAGGTTACCATGGATTCACCAGCATTTGTCTCGGGGCTTCAAAGCGGAGATGTGATAGTTGCGGTAAACAATACAGAGGTGTCGAATGTGTCCGCGTACAACACACAGCTTATGAAGCAAAAGCCTGAGGATACCTGCAATCTGAAAGTAAAGAGAAAAGGAAGCAACGGCTACACGGAGATTACCTGTCAGGTGAAAATCGGAGTGATGAATTAGCCGAAATTAGGAGGATATATGAAGTATATTTCAACTCTCCGCGAGGGAGAGAGAATCAATGAGATTTTTTTATGCAAGAGCAAGCAGACAGCCATGACCAAAAGCGGAAAGCCTTATGACAATGTTATCCTGCAGGATAAGACAGGCACGCTGGATGCCAAGATATGGGATGTTGGCTCAGTAGGCATTGAGGAATTTGATGCAATGGATTACATAGCCATAACCGGTGATATCACAAGCTTTCAGGGCAATTTGCAGTGCTCCATAAAGCGTGCGAGAAAGGTGAACGAGGGAGAATATGACCCTGCGGATTATCTGCCGGTCAGCGATAAGGATGTCGAGGTCATGTATAAGGAACTCATGGGCTTTATCGGCTCTGTAAAGAATCAGTACCTGTCACAGCTCTTACATAGCTTTTTTGACAATAAGGAGTTTGAGCGCCGTTTCAAGTTCCATTCAGCCGCAAAGAGCGTGCACCACGGCTTTGTAGGAGGTCTTTTGGAGCATACACTCGGTGTGACGAAGAACTGTGATTATTTTGCAAAAATGTATCCGGTTTTAAACCGTGACCTGCTTCTTACAGCAGCTATTTTCCATGATATCGGAAAATTAAAGGAGCTTTCTACTTTCCCGGAGAATGACTATACAGACGCAGGCCAGCTCCTCGGACATATCATGATTGGTGCAGAGTGGGTAGGCGATGCGATTAAGAGCATCGACGGCTTCCCGGTAGTGCTCGCAAACGAGCTGAAGCACTGTATACTTGCTCACCACGGCGAGCTTGAGTTTGGCTCTCCGAAAAAGCCGGCACTTGTCGAGGCACTGGCACTTAGCTTTGCAGACAACATAGATGCCAAGATGGAGACCTTCAGGGAGCTGCTTGTAAATGTGCCTGAAAACGATACAAAGTGGCAGGGCTACAACAGATTTATGGAGACAAATTTCCGCAGAACAAGTGTGTAAAAAGCGGACAATATTAATCATAAATGAGGGGCAAAATACCTTTTGACCCTCATATCATTATACATAAAATAAAGAAGAGAAAAGCATGAAAAAAAATGACATATTTGAACTTGAAATAACAGATATGGGAACAGATGGCGAGGGTATCGGACATTATGATGGCATGACCTTTTTCGTAAAGGATGCACTGATTGGTGACGTCATAACAGCCCGCGCAACAAAATTAAAGAAAAACTATGGCTACGCAAGAGTGGAAGAGATTAAGACCCCTTCCACTTTTCGCGTTGAGCCGCAATGTGAGCTGCACAAGAGATGTGGTGGCTGCCAGATACAGGCGCTCTCCTATGAAAAGCAGCTTGAATTTAAAAATAATAAGGTGCGCAACAATCTCATGCGTATAGGTGGATTTTCCGAGGCAAAGCTGGACAGTAAAATGCAGCCGCCTGTTGGCGCAGACAATCCATACCGCTACCGCAACAAGGCACAGTTTCCGGTGGGATATGACAGGGATGGCAATATAGTGACAGGCTTTTATGCATCGCGAAGCCACAATATCATCCCGGTTGAGGACTGCAGGCTTGGGGTGCCGCAAAACAAAGAGATACTCGACATCATAAAGGAATGGATGAATGAGTGCGGCATCACACCGTATGACGAGAACACACAAAAAGGGCTCGTGCGCCATGTGCTTATCAGATATGGTTTTACATCAAAGCAGATTATGGTGTGTCTTGTGATAAATGGGGACAGTCTTGAAGAAAAACGCCGAGGCGGGAATGCAGCAGATATACTGTGCGAAAGACTCTCAAAAATCGATGGAATGACTTCGATTTCTTACAATATCAACAAGGAAAACACAAATGTCATCCTCGGCAAAAAGACAGTTTGCATATGGGGCAGACCATATATTGAGGACACCATCCATCTGCTTTCTTACCCTGATTTCACACCACAGGGGACAGGCATCACATATCAGATTTCGCCACAGTCGTTCTATCAGGTAAACCCGAAGCAGACAGAAAAGCTTTACAGCACGGCACTTGCATTTGCAGGGCTCACAGGAAATGAAAATGTCTGGGATCTCTACTGTGGTATCGGTACCATATCGCTCTTTTTGTCACAGAAGGCAAAGCAGGTGTATGGAGTGGAAATAGTGCCTCAGGCAATCGAGGATGCCAAAAACAACGCGAAGCTCAATGGCATCACAAATGCACAGTTTTTCGTAGGAAAGGCTGAGGAGGTGCTGCCACAGTTTTATGAGAATGCAAAGAAAACTGAGAAAATCACTGATGATACAGCATCCACCGGACGTACAGATATGCTTCGCCCGGATGTGATAGTCGTTGACCCGCCAAGAAAGGGCTGTGATGAGAAGTGCCTGGACACAATGCTTGCGATGTCACCGGACGGACGAATCGACTTTTTGCCGGAAGTACGCCGCGAACTCGATGCGCTGACGACGAATGGGGAGGCTCAGAA
>ENA-UESC01001606-UESC01001606.1-human-gut-metagenome-genome-assembly--contig:-NODE-1606-length-16334-cov-6.670480_pt1 | contig 16334 bp, 11 predicted proteins | sample MGYA00242998_ERZ507999 | MGnify/ENA primary metagenome ERZ507999 (study PRJEB26167, sample SAMN06115465) | human gut metagenome | host: Homo sapiens | place: China:Hubei | collected 2016-04-27... | reverse complement strand
TGTTGTATGTCGGTTACTGTCCTTGATGCAATATCGTAGTCTTCCGGCAGGGCGATGGTGATAGTCTCTTTTTGTTGGTCAATGGTGCCGGAGTAGTTGTCCAGCGCAAAGGATTTGATGGCGGTGTCTTCGTTCAGTCTTAGCGCGCTACTGTTATCATCGCTGCATCCGACAGTCAATAATAGGGTGATTGTGAGGAAAGACAGCTTAAATATATTCATGATTGATTTCATTCTTTTATGTTTTTGAAGGTAAAACGATGTTTCTATTCCCGTAGAGGAATTACCAGTTACCGCAGTTCTGTACATATTTTCCATTGCTGGCACTGATTTGTGCAAACGGTACGGGCAGATATTCGTTTTTATTTTTGGTAAACGAAGCGTTGGAGTAGATACTACAGTCGGCTGCTTCTTCTGCATAGTACTTGTTTAGAACTTCGGCTGCTTCACCCCAGCGCACAAGGTCGAAGAAACGGTCGCACTCCATGGCAAGTTCCACACGGCGCTCGAAGTTCATCATTTTCAAGGCATCGGCTTGGCTGTATGTACCGTTGTAAGGCTCTACTTTAATCTTTACGCCATAGTCTTCGGCATAATTCTTTATCACACTGGTGCTTGCAGTAACGCTTTGACCGGCACGGTTACGTACTTCGTTGATTAGGCTTACGGCTTCTTCAATCCGACCATCGTTCAATTGAATTAGAGCCTCGGCGCGCATCAGCAATACGTCGGCATAGCGCAGTACGATATGATTCATAGGCGTGCCCCAATAACTTCCTTTCACCAGATAACCGCCGTCGGGGTCTACATTTTGTTTCAGGGTAACGTTATAGCCATACAGACCGCCGCTACGGCTCCAAGTGTTGTCTTTCTTCATCATATACTTGGTGTTGAATTCGTAAGGCAGTTCCGGTATACCTACCGTAAGGAACAAACGCGGGTCGGCGTTATCTTCGGTCTTGTCGTAGTTCTTGGTGTTGAAGCTGTCGAACAGCGGATGTCCGTCAGCATCGGTACGGAAAGCGTTTACTAAGTTCTGACTGGGTTTGTAGAAGTCAGTACCGCCATCTGTCACCCCCGGAATATTAGGTACTATCAGACCGTTTGACCAATTACAGTTACCATTCTTTGTTCCGTCGTTCATGGAGTATTGCATGGCCCATAGGGATTCCACACCATTCTCATATTCCGGTTCAGGGCGGAAATTGTTGTGAAAATCCGGTTCCAGACCATATCCGCCTGCGTTCATGATGCTCTTGTCCGTATATTTCACCACTTGAAGAAGGTCTTCCGCATTAATGGAAGTTACTTCGTTGGTGGCATCATTATCTTGGCGGTATGCTTTGTACAGATACGTTTTTGCCAGATACGCTGCGGCAGCAGCCCGGGTGGGACGCCCTTTATCTTCTTGGGTAACAGGCAAGTGTCCGTAGGCAAACTCGAAATCCTCGGCTATTTCCGCCCAGCTCTCATCGTTGGTATAGATATCGTTAGACAGATTATTATAACCTTCCTGGTCCAGCGTCTCATCATTGGCAATGACTATCTTCTTGAAAAGCTGCTTTAGCAGGAAATGTCCGTGTCCGCGCAGAAAACGCATTTCCGCAATACGTTGCTGCTTTTCCGGGTAGGTGGCTTCATCCATCCGGTTCAGAGATTTTAAAGCCATGTTTACGCGTGAAATGCTGTTGTATAACCGTTGCCAGATGTCGCTGATATTCCATGCGGTAGTCATGATGCCTTGAGAGATTTCTAACGCATGGAACACATCGCCGTCTTCCGTACCGTTACCGCCCTTGTAAGCGTCGTCCGAACGGACATCGTAGTTCCATAAAGAGAAAGAGGAGTTGATATCCTCGGCGCTGATCCATACGGCGTATGCCGAAATTACCAGGTTGTCTATATAAACAGGGTCTTGCAGTTGTTCTTCATCCACACTTCCCTGCGGTGTCTGGCTTTCCAGGAAGTCTGAGCATCCGGTGCATATCCATGCGAGTCCAAAGATAAGCGTATATACTAAATTTTTCATGGTTTTTCTATTTGTTGTTCGTTGTATTAAAAGCTGACGTTCACGCCAAAAGTGATGTTCAAAGGAATAGGATAGCCGTAGTTCACGTTTTCCGGGTCTACTCCGGTGAAATCTTTGCTCTTGATAGTGAGCAGATTTTGTGCACTGAGGTAGAAGCGCAGGCGCTCCATGCTGATTTTCTCTGTCCATGCTTTCGGTACGTTGTAGCCTACTTGCAGATTGCGTAGTTTCAGGAAGGAGCCGTTCTCCACATAATAGGTAGATACGCGTTTTTCGTTGTTACTGTCGTTACGTGCAAGTGCCGGAATGTCGGAACCTGGATTGGCGGGCGACCAGGCATCGAGTACGCGTTTGCCTTTGTTCAGGAAGCCGATGTTGAGTCCGCTCCACAAGTCGGTTTCTTTCTTTAAATCACTGATGATGTCTACTCCTTGTACGCCTTGCCAAAACATGGTAAGATCGAAGTTCTTATATTCCAAATAGATATTGATACCGTAGCTGAAGGCAGGTGTAGGGTCGAATATCCATTGCTGGTCTTTTTCGTTGATGATACCGTTGCTGTCCAGGTCACGCCAGCGGATGCGTCCCAAACCTGCACCTTCCTGAGTGGCGTCTGGCATTTTGATTTCTTCCATTTTCCCGTCTCGGAAGCAGATCACACAGGTATATTTGCACTTTGGGCAAAACAGAGGAAAATCCTCTAATACCGTGCGCGGTCGTATCTGTGTCCTTGTTTTGCCGCCGCATTTCGGGCAGCAAAGCCAATCTGATTTTGATTGCAGGGTTTCTGCCATTTATACCACACCTCACCGAACCTGTCAAGATATGCCGCTTTGGGAGAAATTCACGGCAACTCCGGCTGCGCCCCTTCTCGTTTCGGCATACGCAGTAGAATACGGCTCCAGCCAGAAATGCAAGGTCAAAAAGATGAACGCCCAAAACGCGGCGACCAGCAGCAGAAACATCCAAAGCCGGACTGGTTTCGGTTTCACGCCGTTTCCTCCTGTGCTGCCAATATTGCGCCCCGATACGCCTGCTGCAGTTGGGAATTGATCGTCTCCTCGTCGTATTTCAGTGAATTGTTGGCGATGATGCTTGCATACCCGTGCGCAAACAGGAAAACAGTCAAAAAGACCTGTTTCGTCTGTTCCATGCCGATTCCCAATACCCCCTGCATCGCCGAAAGAACAGGGGTAAGTTCTTCGGCATCGATCAATTCGAGCAGGGTGCTTCCGTTAAAGTAATCCGACTGGAACAGGAACCGGAACAAATGCGGCTCTTCGATTGCAAAACGAATATAATTCATTCCAATTCCAAGCGCAGCGCCCTTCTGCGGCTTTTTGATCCTCATCAGATAGTCTGAATGGTACTGGTCAGCTTTCGCATAGACTGTCCGCTTCAGTTCTTCAATCGTTGCAAAATGATACATGACGGGCTGTGTGGAGCAATGCAGCCGCTCCGATACCGTCCTTGCGTTGATGTTTTCCGCGCCTGTTTCGCGGGCAACCGCAAAGGCCGCATCCAGGATCATTTCTTTTGTGACTTTCACTTTTGCGGGCATATTTGCGCCTCCATATATAATCCGAGTTATATATAATTTGGATTATATATCAATGAATATGAATTGTCAATCCGTCTGACACAAAATAATCAGAAGCCCCCTATCATTCGGCAATCGAGCCCCTGAACTATGCCGCGCGAAAAGGCGCGTACCGCCGGGCCTGTGAAAACCCATGGGTACGCGCCTTGTGGTTTAGTCTGTCTCCTGAAGCGCCTGGTCAAGCAGTCCCTCCCGCAGCAGAACATGCAGAAGCTGCTCAGCGAACAGACGGTGCAGCGGCCGCGAGGGGTGATTGATTTCGTTGCTGAGAAGCGCTGTAATATCTTCGCCGCCAGAAAACCGCTCCTTCCAGAGCGCGTAGCAGTCGCAGACCGGGACGCGTGCTTCTTCGCAGACATCCCTTGCCGCCTGCATATACCGGTCAACCTGCCCATTCAGCTGAAGCGCGCAGCAGTGCGCCTGCATCTCCCGCAGCGGCGGGCAGGCGGCGTAGCGCGCCGTCGTGCCTGTGCACATCATGTTCGGCGTCATAAAGACCGGCATGCTGCCCGCGCGCCGCAGTGCCCGGAAAATCTCCCGCAGACGATCCTGGTATGCGCCAAGTCCGGCATCGCCGCCGTGCACGTCATTCAGGCCGAAGCACACTACCGTGATATCCGGCCGGTAACGCAGCACGTCCGGTTCAAGCCGCGCAAGCCCTTCCCTGCTCGTATTGCCGCCTATGCCTGCGTTGATGATGCGGACACCCGCATGGCTGCCGTGCCCGCGCAGATAGTCCTGCAGCATGGGACGCAGCTGCGCGTGATAGACAGCGTCCGGATCCATGACGCACTGCCATGTGTGATCTGGGGCTTCATATGTCTCAAAGCAGCCCTCCGTGACACTGTCGCCGAGAAATGCAAGCGTCAGGGTATGGAGACTGACCAGCTGATACGACGCAAAGCTGACGACCGGCTTGCCGTCAATGTGGACGGAGCGGATTGCCGGCCCCTCAAGGCGCTGGATGCCGCCTGCGGCGAGTTTCAGGAAAACGAAGTCCTGCGCGTCGATCCGGATTTGGCGGCCTTCGACGGATAATTCCGTAAAAAGCGGGTTGCCGCTCGGCGCAGCTGCGTCCGGCGCGGTGAAGATCATGCTGCCGTCCTGCAGCACGCAGCCGCAGGGAAGCCGATACGTCCGGATATGATTGGCAGCAAGCAGCGCAGTCAGATCGGAAATCTCAGGATTGTCCGAGCACCAGAAAAGGCTGCTTCGCAGCTGCACGCCAAGCGCCGTGAGATCTTCGCCAGAAAAGCCCGTATCAAGTTCGCCGATGACAGCCGCCGGGAGTTTGCGTCCGGCAAGTTCCTGAAGAAACACCTGTTCACTCTGCGTAGCGAATTGGGGATAGGCATAGAGTACAAAGTGGAACGTCTGGCTGCCGTATTGTGCGGTTCCGTCCGGCAGAAGCCGGATTGCACCGGAGTCGATCTCGTAGCTGCCGACTAAGTCGCAGTTATACCCCGCGTCCCAGAGCCCGCGTGCAAGCGAAAAGACCCGCTTGAAGACGCTGCCATAGGTGTCCCACGTTCCGTGAACGTTCTGGTTGTATTTTGCATTGCAGGCTGCGGGAACCCCCATGATAATCAGCACATCCGACGCCGCAGGCGCGTGCTGCACATGATCCAGCGCGCGGACCCGCTGCTCGCACTGCGAGACAGCTTCTAACTCTCCAGGGCGGCACAGCTGCTGCACAACGCGCTCAAAGCGGCATTCGTAGGCAAGAGAAATGGTTCTGCCGCCGTAGCGCGCGTTGCGGTAAATTTCCTTGAAAAAACTCGTCAGGAAGCCGGCCCCCTCGCCGTACCACATGTTGTAGAAGACGTTTGCCTCTGCCTTGTGCGTCAGCGCCAGCCGTACAGGATAGAGCATGATCTCGTCCGTAAAGCCGTAATCGCGCGGGACGCCCCACCAGTCGATCCCGTTTTTCCAGACCTCCGGCGTATTGTCCGTTTCCTCAATCGCAAACCACGTCGGATGCACGCCGACAAAGGCTCCGCTGCCGAACGTCGATTTGACGTTCTGATAGAACGTCTGCTCCGCGTTTATGGTAATCTGCCGGATAAAGGCGTGATAGCAGTTGATGCTGACCAGCTGTTCATTCGGATCGGCAGCATTTCCGATAAAGCGGTTCAGATAATCCAGCCGGAGACTTCTCCGGTACTGCGCCTGATAGCGCGCGTCCAGCGCGTGGCTGTAGTAGGGATGCTCGTCCCATTTTTGATAGCTGCCCGGTGTAAAGTCAAAAAACGGACTGGTCATGTAGGAAAGTTCGTCCACAGCCGCACCGTCGAGCGGAATATCCGCATAGGCAGCAAAAAGTTCGCGGTTGAATGCCTCGTGCGCATCAGAAGCCAAATCGTTTGCCTGGTACCAGCTGACAACTGCCGCGAATATGTGCTCTGCTGCATCAGAGCCGCCTGGCAAGCTTACACGGACGGTGTCCGGGCCGGCGCGAGTCAGACCGCAGTCCTGCGTCAGTTCACGCAGCGTCCCGGGCTCGTAGCCCTGCTCCGTTCTGCGGTAACGGTAGACACACAGGAGCAACTCACCGGATTGCCGGTCACCGGCAAACAGATCCGCACCGCTGGCCTGCCGGATCGAAAAATCCGCGTGCTCTGCGTCGGATGGAAGTTCTTTCCAGTATACGATACCGGTGCGTGCCTCCGGATACGCCGTGCAGAAGCGCTCTTTCTCGCTGCGTGCATCGATCTCCAGGATCAGCTTTTTGCCGCGCGCGTGCAGCAGCCGGCAGGCGTCAAGGACAGCGTCATGTGTTTTTTTCGTGCTCAGCCCGTCCCGGCACCAGTGTGTGCAGATAAACACGGTATCAAAGCAGCTTCTTTCACAGAGGTCGTCGATACCGGCGCGGTAGCTGCCGGAGTCAATATGGCTGTCATCCCATTTCCAGTATAGAATCCTCGGCGGGCGGTTTTCCTGTTTCATGCAAATACCTCCTGTTTATGCCTGCGCGGCCGCATCCGCCTGCCAGTGCAGCAGGAGTCTGCGGTCAAATCCGCTGCGGATGCAGACCGTCTCGCCGCCATTGCAGCCGTACAGCATCCACGAGCAGCCGCTCCAGACCGGCGCAGTAAGCAGCCGCTCCAGACCGCCGCAGATGCTGAGTGCATCTGCACCTGTTCCGAAGGCGCGGACCGGCGCACCGTTTTCTTCGGTCAGACGCAGGCCGATGCGCCGCGCGTTCTCCGGCACGGTAAAGGACAAGCTTGCGCCGCTGTCGATGACCAAAAGTCCTGCCCGGGGCACGGACTCGCAGCGCCGCCATGTAATCAGTTCCACGCTGCCCGGCTGAAGCGTGCGGACAAGCGCGCGCGTCGTGCGGCCGAGCGGCTGTTCGAGAAAGGTGTGGCCGGCATAACACAGGCAGAGTTCCATCTGTTCCTGCTCTTTCCAGCACGACGGCGTCACGCAGAGCGTCTGCGCGGTCGAAGTCGGGTTTACCAGTGTCAGGAAGCCTCCCGCCTCGTCAAAGCACGAATACGCGTAGCCGCCGCCGTGCATGGGCTCACCGTGCATCTGCACCGTCCAGTTTTCGCCGAGTGTTCGCTCAAACAGCGGGACACTCTGCGCGAGAAAGTCCCAGTCCGCGTCATCCAGAAGCGAGAGTTCGCCGTAGAGGTTTTGCTTGCGGTTTCCGTGCGACAAATTCATAATCCAGCTGTCGCGGAAAGCGGACTTGCCCAGATAATAAATCGTGTTTGTGTTGCCGATCATGGTTCCGTGGTCGTCAATCGCCTCCGGCGGGACGAACGCGCGCAGGAAGCGCTGCTCCATCGCATCTGTATAGGCTAGAAGCGACTGCGGCAATCCGGCGGGAATCTGCTCTGCGGGGCGCGGATCGCCACAATAAATATAATCCAGATACAAACACCACATCGCCGAGACAACAGCGCGTGAATCCGTCTCGTCAAGCTGCGCGATCACAGCTGCGTCAACTGTGAACGTATTATACGCAAGTACGAGCAGCTGCGGATATTCCGCGCGCAGCGTCTGAAGCTGCGAAAGAAGATTCCGCACCGCTGGCTCTTTTGAGCGCACGCCGCCCGCGGCGTGCGTATGCGCACCGCTGACACAGTCGAATGCGGCAAAATCGAGTTTAATCAGGCTGGCGTTCGTGGCGGCAAGCTGCTTGCGGATGCCGTCAAACAGCATCTGTGCATTTTCCTCACAGCCGAGGCAAAGTGTTCTTTCGCCGTCGTCACGCCTGCGGTAGCTGCCGTTCAGCTTGTTTGCGGCAAGGCCGACATCGAACCAGAGGCCGAACGAAACGCCCATTTCATGCAGCCGCTCCAGAAACCGGCCCGGGCCATCCGGCCAGGCGGCCTTTTTAAAATCCGGGGCAGGGATATGTTCCTCGAACCAGTACGCATCCATCAGATAGCTGTCGAATGCCATGCCGTGCTCTGCCCCGTGTGCAAGAAGGCCCGCCAGACGCATAGCCATCGCCTCATCAAGCTGCGCTTCGCCTGCCAACTCATCATGCGCGCCCCAGTCGCAGAAAATACGGCGGCCTTCCGGCCTGCGCCGCTGGCTTCTGAGCCACGCGACAAAACTTGCTTCAATGCCGGCGCCTTCGGCGAAGCCGAAAATCACGTCATGCAGCAAAAATGTCTCTCCCGCCTGCAGCGTCTTCCATGGGCTCTGTTCGATCGACAGGCAGCTGCCGTCCAGCACGCGTGTGAGCGCGACCGGCAGCGTACTGGCGGCGAAACAGTCGTTGGCTGCGAATACAGGCTGGCCCTCACCACCGCCGCGCAGCGGTTCGTCAAAGCGGCTGTATTCGGTCTGCATGTACAGAAGCGTCAGCGGCTGCTTCGCGGTCACGGAGAGTTTCTTTGCAATGGCGCTGCCGCGCGGTGCATAGCGGAGCTGCACCTGCAGGATGCTGTTTTCATACCGTGCGCCGTCGGGCATCGGCGTTTTTGAAAATTGTTCCGGGGTCAGCGCATATTGCTGCTCGCCGCTTTGAATCTGCATAGAAAATTCGCAGATAGACGCCGCTGCGCAGCAGCGCCCGTCACGGCTCCGGATGATCCGTTTTCCGCGATCATCAACAAAAAACTGGTGTTGATTCACCGTTATATTCATAAATTCATTCCTCAATGATGATAAAAATCCCGCGTACAGCCGGGACTGTCCAGTCCCGGTTCAGACGTTCCTGCGTGATTGTGCCGGTAAACGGGTCAAGCGCCGTGCATCTGCGCGCGTCTGCACCCGGCAGGCGCACAACAGATTCCGTGCGGCCGGGATTGAGCAGGAAGAACATACTTTTACTGTCCCTTGTGCGATATCTTGCCTGCCGGACGATCGGGCCGGACAGCGTTTTGAACTGCGGCTCCTGCGTATCCGGAATCTGCACTGCCTCCTGGACAGACACAGCCTCAAATTCCCCGGCCAGCTGCAGCTGCTGGCCGCTCAGTGCGTCGATATGCGGAAGTTTTTCCGCAAACAGGACACAGACACCGGCTTTTTTCAGCTGCCGCAGCGCGGCGAGCGCCTCCGGTCGGATGACATCGAGCCCCGGCAGGAGAATCCTGCGGATTTCCTCGCCGCCAAGTCTGCCAGTCCGGGCAATCTCGGTCAAATCCTCCGCGTCGGCAAACAGGAAGTCCCGCCCCTCGTCCAGCATGGCCCGCAGCAGCCGCAGCGTTGCCAGATCGCAGCCGATGGCCTGCGCGCCGACCTCACAGTCATGCTTGGGTGTGTATTTTGCCTGTACATCCTCAATGCCGAAGTAGAGGACGGTTGTACACTGGTTCTGCAATCCGTCCAAAAGCAGGCCCATTCTGCCGACATAGGCGTTGAGCTGCCGCATCTGCGCGCGGTCAAAGTATTTGCGCACCTGCCCGAACATGTCCTGGTTCCTCGGCAGAAAATCCCGGAAACGGCCGTCGCCGAAAGCGCTGAAATCCGCCTCCGCGTAACTCTGCGTGGTACGGACACCGGAGATATAGTTCAGGCCCATCGTTGCCAGCAGATTGTCAAACGGCGCCTTGCCGAATTCCTCCGGGTTGTCAAACGGGCAGACCTCGGCCATGAATCCATTGGAGCCGCATTTGCGCGCGGCCATCTGGACATATTTTGCGTCCTGCGGGAAATAGCCCTCCGGCCAGCAGGCGAGAATGTCCATGCCCGGATAATCGCTCTGCCGCTGCACGGAAAGCATGTTTCCATAGCTGCGGACATGGTCAACGAGCATTTCCTCGCCGAAATAGTGCCCGGAGAAGCGTCCCCCGTGCGCGCGGCACCAGTTCCGCAGCTGCGCGGTGTGACTCTGACCGATGGCATGGCCGATCATCTCATAGAATTTGACGCGTGCGGGCCAGCAGACCTCTGTTCCCTCAAACAGCATGGGAAGCAGCGGATAGAGATCCTCGCCATACATCTGACGGAAGATCCCCGGCAGACGCGCTTCCCACGGCAAAAGCGCATAGGGCCACTGCTCATACGGACGCACATAGAACGTCTGCAGTGCCGGTTCATCTGTAAAAACGGCCTGCGCGTGCGCATAAACGCCGGGAACGGCCGCCTCGACCGGCTCGTAGCACAAGTCGATAAATCTGCGGACAGCGTCCGGGTTCAGGACGTTGATATAGCGGTCGTAGGAACAAATATTGTGCGTGCAGTGCGAACCCTCGTACGCGGGCTTCTGGCAGAAGATATACAGGACCTCACAGGCCTGCAGTTCACAGCGGATGGAGTCGTCTGAAAACGGGACAGGCTGCATGGTTTCGTAGCGGACGATGCTGTCCTGTGGGATGGAGACGTCCACCTGATATTTTGCCGCCCAGACAATCCGGTCAGATTCGCAGTCCAGCCGGTAGCGCACCTCGCGGGGCGTATAGGTGATGATGCGGTGCATGTACAGCCCCTTGGCCTCGAGTTCCGGATGCTCCCGGAGCACCAGACCGCCGCCGGAGCCGCTTGGATAGCCGCTCTCGTCATAGACCCAGTAAGGAAGCCCGCTCTGCTCCAGTTCCTGCACAATGGCGCTGAACCGGTGCAGATTTTTCGGGTTGGAGGTAAAGCCGTCCTCCTGATATACGTTTGTGACAACGCCGCCAAAGCCATAGTCCTTCAATGCCTCCATGAACAGCCGGCTGTCATGCTCCGGCCAGATATGGATCATGGGGTTCATGCGGTATTGCGCAGGCGGGTCCATGAATAACGCTTTATCGATGCTCAATTTGATACTCCTTCCAGCTGAAGTTCCAGCCCGGGTGCGGATTCATCGTCGCAGCGGCAGAGCCGATCAATCAGATCGCCCGGAATGACAAGCTGCCTCCCCTTCCGCACAGTCTGCCGGGTAACGTCTGTCCACGCGCCGTCCGCCAAATCCCGCGCGCGGACGGACGAGAAGCCCTCCGGCGGGATGGCGATGCGGACACAGTCCCATTCGCCGAACAAGCCTGCGTGCCGCGCCTCCGGCAGACTGATCTGCGCGCGCGGAATACGCCATGCCGCGCCGTCCCGTCTGGGAAGAGACGCTGCCGCGACGCTCTGGCCGCGCCGGGAAGCGATGATCAGCGGCTGCAGCGCGTCGGCACAGACGATTTCAGGCAGATGCTCCATGCCGCGCGTGATCACTGCCGGGCACGCCTGCGTGATGGTCTGATGCTCATATTCCTTCATCCAGGTCTGCCCCGGCGCAAAGCAGAAACGCTCCTGTACGGTGGCCTCGCTGCATCGCAGCGCGCTGCCGCAGATAGGAAGTTCCGGATACTGCGCCTGCCATTTGACCGCGCGGTTAATCTCGTGCAGCTTCTGTGCGTTATGCTGCGGGTCAAAGTCAAAAACGGGGATGGGACGGTACAGGCCGCTGCGCATTACGCCGATTGAGCAGCCGAGAACCGCACCGATATAGGCCTCGTCCTCGCAGTTGATTATGGTATGTGCCGACGGGCAGGCCCGCATCAGTGCCGCGATCCGGTCTAGCGTAGAGACCTGAGAAAACTGCCAAAGTACGTCATAGGAGCGAAAAATCTCCGCGTTCCGCAGAATTTCCGCCCATCTGTCCGGCCACGGCGACCAGCTGGCAAACCGGCCGTCGCTGAGCTGCCTGCCGTTTTCCAGAACGACATTGTTGACCGGAGCCGCCGCCGGGTGGCACTGTTCCATGTGCAGCTGCGGGTATTCCTGCTGCTTCAGTTCCTCCAGCAGCTGCCGCCACTGCGGGTCAAACTGCCGGCAGCCCCAGTCGATCTTCCAATAGCCGATCCCGGCCTCGCGGCTCCAGCGCAGGCGGGTACGCCAGTATTCGGCGCTCTTCTCGCGGCTCCAGAAGCCGCTGACGAATCCTTCGCCGCACGCCTGCGCGCTGACCCAAAGACCGGCGCCGCGCCAGCCGCGCGCCTTAAGTGCCTCGTTGACGCCGCGCAGACGCTGCGCGGGCGTGCCCGGAAACGACGGAAAGCGGTCGCGTGCCAGTTCAAGCGAGCCGAAGGACTCGATGGCAGCGTCGTTGACCGGTTGTGTCCCGCGCGGAACGTCCCATCCGTCGTCGAGCAGGAAATACAGCTGATCGCGGACCGGCGCAAATTGCCCGGCCAGATCGCCAGAGCCGAAAATACTGTCCTCATCGAGATAGTCCCGCGCCTTTTTCGCGCCGTCCGCGCCGAGGAAGACCTCGGCTGACGGCTCCAGAACCGCATCCGGTCGAGCACAGTTCTGTGCGTTCCATGTACAATAATAATTCAGCATACCGTGCTCCTTATCCCTTCACACTGCCGATAACAAGACCCTTGGTGAAGTATTTCTGAATAAACGGATATACACACAGGATCGGCAGCATGCCGATAAACAGCTGCGCAGATTTAAGACTCTCGTTCGTGACTGTCAGCAGCTGCTCAATCACGGAGATATCCGTCGTCTCCATAATGACATTCAGCGTCGTACGGGAGACCATATTGTGCAGCAGCGTCGCCAACGGCTGCAGCGTATCATCGCGCAGATAGATCATACCGTCAAACCAGGAGTTCCAGTGGCCGACCATGGAGAACAGCGTTACCGTCGCAATGCTGGGCTTTGACAGCGGCACATAGACCCGCAGCAGCACGGACAGATGTCCTGCGCCGTCGAGCAGCGCGGCCTCCTCCAGTTCCTTTGGGAGTCCGCGGAAGAAATTCAGCATCAGAATGACATTGCCGATCGGTACGGCGCACGGAATGATCATCGCCCAGAAGGAATTGAGCAGATGCACATTCTTGACGACCAGATACGTCGGAATCAGACCGCCGCTGAACAAAGAGGCAATCAAAAAGAACCAGACATACGCCGTCCGCCCGTTGAACCGGTCAGAGGATTTGGAAAGCGGATATGCGCACATGATCGTCATCAAAACCTGTATGCCTGCGCCGATGACAGTGCGCAGGACGCTGATAACGAAGGCCCGGACAAAGGCCGAGTCCTTCAGGATATACCGGTAGGATTCCAGATTGAAGTTGACCGGCCAGAACGTGACCATGCCTGCGGTGTTCGCAACGCGGTCACTCAGCGAGACGGCCAGAATGTGGATCATTGGCAGCAGGCAGATCAGAGCCAGAAGCGCCACCATAAAATAGTCGAAGACCAGAAAAGTCTTATAGCCCTTTGAATTTTCAATCATAGCTGCACGCCTCCTCAGAACAGCTGCTAGTTGCCGTATTTGATTGCCATGGAATACGCCAAGGCCATCAGCCCAGCAGATACGACTGATTTGAACAGCGCTGCCGCCGTGGAAAGGCTGTACTGTGCCTGCTCCAGACCGATTCTGTAAATATAGGTGTCAAGGATATCGCCGGACATATAGACCTGCGGGCTGTACATGTTCATGACCTGGTCCATACCCGCGTTCAGGATATTTCCAAGCGACAGAACGGCCATGACGAAGATGATCGGCGCGATGCCGGGCAGTGTAACGTGAATCAGCTGCCGGAATTTTCCCGCACCGTCAATCGCAGCCGCTTCATAAAGCCCGGGATCGATGCCCGTGAGCGCAGCCAGATAGATAATGGATGCGTAGCCGAAGTTTTTCCAGATATCTGTGACGATCAGCACACCAGGGAAAAGTGAGTTGTCGCCCATAAAATAATAATTTCCAAGCCCGAGCATCTCAAGAATATGGTTGATCAGGCCGCCCGGTGACAAAAGCGTTGCGAAAATACCGCCCAGAATAACCCATGACAGGAAATTCGGCAGATAGACCAGCGTCTGCGTAATCTTGACAAAGCGCTTGCTTTTCAGTTCGTTGAGCAGAAGCGCAAACACGACCGGGACGATCAGGCCCAGAATCAGCTTCGCGCAGGCGATCACAAGCGTGTTTTTCATGATGTTCCAGAAATCCGGATAGGACATCAGGAAGCGGAAATTGTCCAGTCCGACCCATTCGGATTTGAACAGTCCCTTCGTGACCCGGTAGTCCTGGAACGCCATGACAATGCCGCCCATGGGAACGTAGTTGAAAATCAGAAGCAGAATCACCGCCGGCAGCAGCATCAGGTGAAGGGGGAGATTCTTGCGGAAATTGGAGACCGGTTTTTTCTTTGTTGTCGGAAGCGATGCCATGCTTTCCTCTCTTTCCCGTCCGGACCGCGCGGCGCGCGGCCCGGACGATTATGATCTGCGATGTACAAAATATCAGGGGGGGCAAAAGCCCTGCATGCTGCGATGCGGAAGCGCGTGTCAGACAGGCGCTTCCGCATCCGGTTACGAAACGAGGCTGATCAGCTTATCGGTTCTGATACCATTCGTTGATTTCAGCAGTGATTGCGTCGCCGCCGCTGGATTTCCACAGGTTGACAAATTCATCAAAATAGTCAACGGGCTGTGCACCGGTGATAATATTGGTGATCATCTGGTTTGCCAGCGTGTTCAGATTGCCGCCGTTCTTGGTGAAGGCCTCTCCGGGCGTGCCGGTAAAGGCGCTGATGAGATAGGCGCCGCCGTTAATCTCGGCGTCCAGCGCGCCCTGCGTGCTGTCCGGGCCAAAGATCGTGTACAGAATCCGTCCGCTCTCGTCGTTTTCAAGGCGCCATTTTTCGCACGTCTCGACCGTGCCGGCATAGTTCGAGATAAATTCTGCCGGTTCCTCATTGGTGTCGATGAAATGCGTGTAGGCGATGTAGATTTCATGGTTCACGCCGGTTGCAGTGATGATGGCGGGATAGGAAAGATTGTTGATGCCGCTTTCGGAGTAGGTCTGGCTCTCCTCGTTCGTATACTTGATGAACATGTTGAACAGCTTGACGACAGCTTCTGGATTTTTGCAGTCCTTGCTGACAACAACAACGGAGCCGATGCTCGTGCTGACCTCAACCGGTGCGAAGCCGCCGTCTTCGTTATACAGCGGGTAATAACCCCACTCCTGGCCGAGGGAAATACCGTTGTCGAGATAGAACGGAGCAGTCATGTTGCAGATGACAACGCCGCTCTTGCCGGAGACAGCATCCTCAAAGAGCTGCTGCTCAGACTTCGTGCCGTATTCCTGGTCGAGAAGACCGGACGCATACTTGTCATGCAGTGCGGAAAGTGCCGTCTTCATTTCCGGCTGAATGAGGCTGTAGACCAGTTCTCCGTCCTGCTCCAGCCATGTGGAGACAAGGCCGCCCTCGGCGTTGATGAGATACTTCATGGCCAGCATGTCGCTGATTTCCTTCGTGGCGCCGAGGCCGATTGTGCAGGTGCCGCCCATGTTATTCTCCTTGAACGCTGCAGCAATGTCCCAGACATCTGCCATGCTCTTCGGCTCAGAAAGGCCGAGTTCCTGCAGCCAGTCCGTCCGGATGGCAACCACGCCGCCCTTGTCCAGATAATCCGCCGGCTGCACAAGGCCGTACAGACGGCCATCCTTCGTCACATTGGATGCCATAACGCCGCCGTCGGCGTACATCAGCTTTTTGAGGTCGTCAGAGGCGTACTGCTCAAAGATGTCCGTCATATCCGTGAGCATGTCGGCCTCAAGCAGTTCCTTATAGGTTGCGTAGCTGACGCTGGCAAAGTCGGGGAACTCGCCTGCGGTGATAGCAAGGTTGATTTTAGTTGGCATGTCCTCAAAATCGGCCGCAACGCTCGTGTACTGTACGTCGATGCCCTTGCTGTTCCAGAGCGTTTTCCACGGGTTATCGTCCAGCGTGACCCCCTCCGGGCAGGAGGTCGTCAGCGTCTGGGCGACGATTGTCGTCAGCGTGATCGGCGTGTCATACCCGCCGAATGGATCGACGGTTTCGTCCTGTACAGAAGTCTCGGGGGTCTGGGCGTCAGCAGCCGGGGTCTGTTCTGTCTGCGTGGGTTTCGCCTGTGCCGCAGGATCTTCCGTCGCCGGCTTTGCCGCGCAGCCGTAAACACCCAGCAGGATACATACGCACAAAAGTGCTGTAATCAGTTTTTTCATAAGCTGTGTTTCTCCTTTTCATTTTTCCGTTATCACTTACATCTGCCGTTCAAGCGGGCCCTTGCCTAAAACGCACATCTGTTATGTGAATAATATATCATTTTTGTGCATTATAATGAATGGAGTTTTTTCGTTAATTTCTAAATAATATCACTCCCATTATTTGATCATCTATAAAATATGCGCTGTAAAATAAGGCTTTTCAGGCTCCCTACGCAAACAGAAAGAATGATTTTGTGCTAAAAAAAGTTATAACATGCATTTACAGAGGCGCGACTTTTCTTTATAGTAAAGAGGAAGACAAGGGGGTGCCGTCAT
>ENA-UESC01001605-UESC01001605.1-human-gut-metagenome-genome-assembly--contig:-NODE-1605-length-16336-cov-7.629928_pt1 | contig 16336 bp, 13 predicted proteins | sample MGYA00242998_ERZ507999 | MGnify/ENA primary metagenome ERZ507999 (study PRJEB26167, sample SAMN06115465) | human gut metagenome | host: Homo sapiens | place: China:Hubei | collected 2016-04-27... | reverse complement strand
GCATCAGCGCCGCGCCGCCCCAGCCCGAAATCAGTGTCAGGAGGGTCAGCCCGATCACGTAGTGCCTTTTAAATTTACGTTCCCCGTTTTCCATTTTTTCCAGTCGTTTGAGAAAGCCCGACGCTTCCCCGTGTTTTCTTTTTTCTGTCGTCAGACGCTTTCGACGCAGACCGACACTTTGTCTTTTTTCACTTCCGCGAAACCGCTCGCGATCGCCACTTTTTCTTCTTTGCCGTCTTTGAGCAGGTATTTGACCTCCCCTTTGACGAGGGCGGAGATGATCGGAGCGTGCCTTCTGAGCACGGTGAACTCGCCGAGCGCTCCCGGCAGCGTTACGCGCTCCACTTCTCCGCTGTAAAGCGTCCGTTCGGGGGATAAGATCTCGAGGGTCATACGGCAGCCTGTGCTAACAGTTTTTTACCTTTTTCGATCGCTTCGTCGATCGTTCCGACATTCAGGAAGGCCGGCTCGGGCAGGTAATCGACTTCGCCGTCGAGGATCATTTTGAACCCGCGGATCGTCTCCTCGATGGTGACCATCACGCCCGGTACGCCGGTGAACTGTTCGGCCACGGTGAACGGCTGCGACAGAAAACGCTGTACGCGGCGCGCCCGGTTCACGGTCTGCCGGTCTTCGTCCGAGAGCTCCTCCATGCCGAGGATCGATATGATGTCCTGCAACTCCTTGTTGCGCTGAAGGATCTGTTTTACGCGCTGCGCGGTTTCGTAGTGTTCCTTGCCGACCACCAGCGGATCGAGGATGCGCGAAGTCGATTCGAGCGGATCGACGGCCGGGTAGATCCCCAGCTCGGTGATCTTGCGGCTCAGTACGGTGGTGGCGTCCAGGTGCGTGAACGTGGTCGCCGGGGCCGGGTCGGTCAGGTCGTCCGCCGGCACGTAAACGGCCTGTACGGAGGTAATCGAACCTTTTTTCGTCGAGGTGATCCGCTCCTGCATCGCGCCCATTTCGGTAGCCAGCGTCGGCTGGTAGCCGACGGCCGACGGCATGCGGCCCAGCAGGGCCGACACCTCCGATCCGGCCTGCGTGAAACGGAATATGTTATCGATAAAGAACAAAATGTCCTTGGTCCCCGTACCGGCATCGCGGAACGATTCGGCCACCGTCAGCCCCGACAGGGCCACCGAGCTCCGGGCTCCGGGAGGCTCGTTCATTTGGCCGAACACGAGCGTCGCCTGCGATTTCTCGACCTCGGCGTAATCGACCTTCGACAAGTCCCACTCGCCTTTCTCCATGCTTTCTTTGAAAGCCTCGCCGTAACGGATGACGCCCGACTCGAGCATCTCGCGCAACAGGTCGTTGCCCTCGCGAGTACGTTCGCCGACGCCCGCGAACACCGAAAAGCCGTGGTGTCTTTTAGCGATGTTGTTGATCAGCTCCATGATCAGCACGGTCTTGCCGACGCCCGCCCCGCCGAACAGGCCGATCTTTCCTCCCTTGGAGTACGGCTCCAACAAGTCGATCACCTTGATTCCGGTGTAAAGCACCTCTTGCACCGTCGTCAGTTCGTCGAACTTCGGCGGCTCGCGGTGAATGGGGTAGGCGCCCTTTCCGTCGAGCGGCTTCATGCCGTCGATCGCCTCGCCCACGACGTTCATCAGGCGGCCCTTGATCTGCTCGCCCACGGGCATCGTGATCGGCCGGAAATACGAGACGGCCTCCATACCGCGGCGCAACCCGTCGGTACTGTCCATCGCCACGGTACGAACCGTATTCTCGCCGATGTGCTGCTGCACCTCGACGATCAGCGTCCGGCCGTCGTCGCGGCGGATGTCCATCGCGTCATGGATGCTCGGCAGCACGATCTCGTTCTCCGGTCCCTCGAACGCCACGTCCACGACCGGGCCGATGATCTGCGAGATATGTCCCGTGATTTTACGACCGCCGGCAGCGCCTGCTATTTTTTCCGATTCCATACTCTATATCCTGTTTAAAACACGTTCAAAGGTACGGAGTTGAACGGGACAAAAAAGTCCTGACACGCCTAATTGATGACCTAAAAGTCGTTTTCGGGCTTTCGTTCCGCTTGCAACTCCGCTACGGTATGACTACCTTTGTTCCGGTTCGTTTCCAATTTAACAAAAGTTCCCCCGATGGCAAAAAAAACAGCGCTTCCCACAGTCCGCATCGCCCAGCTCGCCCGGCACGAGAGCGGAGGGTACATGACAGCCAATTTCGCCGTCTCGGACGACGGATGGAACGGGCTGGAACCGTTCGACCGCCCCGTCCGGCTCGGGGGAGGAGCGCTCGTGCTGTGCGCCGGCGGCCGATGCCGCATTTCGATCAACCTGAAAATCTACGAGATCGTCGAAAACGACCTGATCGTGCTGTTTTCCGGCTCGATCGTCCACGTATCGCAGCGAAGCGACGATCTGAGCCTGCGCGCCGCGGGATTTTCGACCGACTTTCTGAAAGGCGTTCCGCAATCGGTCGTCCCGCTCTACCCTTATATGTTCCACAATCCGGTCCTCCTGCTATCGCACGAAGACGCCGACATGCTGGCGGACTACTTCGACCGGCTGCGCGAAAAGGCAACGCGGCAGAATCATCTCTATACCCGCGAGATCACGCTGCAATTGCTGCTGTCGATGTTTTTCGAGATCAGCGCGCTGTATCAGGCCAAACATCCGAAGGACAACCGCAGGCTGACCCGCAACGAGGAAATCTTCAAACGGCTCATGCAGCTTATCATGCGCCACTACCGGGAACAACGGGCAACGGCTTTCTATGCCCGGGAACTGTGTCTGACACCGAAGTACCTCGCCTCGGTGGTCAAGAAGATCAGCAACCGGAGCGTGGCCGAATGGATAGCCGAGGCGGTGATTCTCGATGCCAAGACCCAGCTGCGTACCTCGCAGATGACCGTCCAGCAGATAGCCAACTACCTGAATTTCCCGAACCCCTCCTTTTTCGGCCGTTTTTTCAAGAAGCATACCGGAATGACGCCGAAAGCCTACCGGCTGAGCGAATAAGCGGTATGCGCCGCCGCCCCGTTGCACGACATCGCGCCGCCGGCCCCTCCGACATATGTTCCGTCGGCCGGGAACGGCGTCGGAAAAACAGGAAACCGCCGGCCGAGCGCCCGACGAAATCCCGATGCGCGAAACGCCTACAAGCCGCCCTTGCCTTTCCCGCCGAAAAGCTCGTAAGCCGAAACGGCCAGCGTCGCCATGCTGACACGGCAGGCCGGAGCGGTCCCGACGATCGCTTCGGCGCAGGCCGCGAGCGTAGCTCCGGTAGTCAGCACGTCGTCCACGAGCAAGAGATGGCGGCCTGCGAGCGATGCGGGGCGACGAACCGAGAAAATGCCCTTCACGTTGTCCCAGCGTTCGCTGCGATCGGTCGTTCTGGCCTGCGAGCGGTTGTACCCGCTTCGGACGACGCTGCGCGCGTCGAGCGGAACTCCCAGCGCCTCGGCGATTCCGCGCCCGAAGTATTCGGCCTGATTGTATCCCCGGCTCAGCAAGCGCCGGTAGTGCAGCGGAACCGGCACGACCACGTCGACATCCCCATAGAGCCCGCTTTCGCGCAGCTCGGTCCCGAACCACCGGCCGAGCCGGAGCGCCGTCCGCCACTGCCCCCGGTACTTGAATCCGTGAATCATCGAACGATAGGCATTCCCCTGCGTAAAGAAGATCATCGAGCAGGCCTCTTGCACCGGCACAAGTCCCCAGAACTTCCGCGCTACCGGATTGTCGTGCTCGGCGCTGTAACCCGTCAGCGGCATATCCCAGCGACAGCGCGGGCACAGCAGCCGGGCTCCCTCCGGGAGCGAGCGGCCGCAGGCCGCGCAACGCTCGGGATAGAACAGGCGGAATATCTCGTAAGCATAATTCATAAGTCGACATTTCAAGTAAAAGACGGACTTATCGATATTCGGCAACCGCCTTCAGCGTATCGTTCTCGAAAATCAGGACCATTTTTTCGAGACCGATCGTGTCGGTTTCGAAATCCATATATCCGTACAGCCGGTGCCGACTAAGCAGCCGTTCTACTTCGGCAGGCCCGGTTGATTATCTCGGCGACGGTTCTCAGATCGGCGTCCGTATCCGCATACGATTCCTCCAGATAAGCTATCGTTACCCCCTATCGATCACGACGTAACTCTTCCACAGAAACAGAAGCGCCGTCGAAGCGAGATAAATCCGAAAGGCGATCCTCCACCGGTTGCGCCCGCGCCCTTTCGGACGGAATCTATCATCCGTTCTCATTCCGAAAATCTTTATCGATTCGGAATAAAAATACGAAAAAATAAGATGTCAGCGATCCGCCGTTTTTCAGCTTCCGCCCTGCAAAGGCTCGGATGTCGTCGATTTTTTCCGGAGCGGTCGTCGAACCGCTAACGCTTTTCACGATCCATGTGCCTCCCGACCGCTCATACGGTCCGGAAAACCCGATTCCGCAAACATTCCGGCTCCGCTCCGCAGACATCGTTCAGTCCGAACGGAGCGACGGGGCAAAACCGGACGACCGGCGGCAAGCGCGTTACATCGGATCGACATCGGCCGCGACCTCGACGCTCCGGAACTCGGTCCGGGCATGCAACCGGTCGAAAAGCTCCTGTAGCAGCCGCTTGGCCTCGGCCGACGGGCTCTGGCGCTCGATTTTCAGCAGGAAACGAACCAGGAAGCGGCCCCGGATACGGTCCACGGGCGGAGCCTCGGGACCCAGCAGCCGGCGGCCGAACACCTCGCGAGCCGAGCCGGCGAACGCCCCGGCGGCCCGCCATAGCAGCTCCTTGTCGCGGTGTCGCATCACGACGGCGATCAGGCGGCAGTAGGGAGGATAGAAAAAGGCACGCCGCTCGGCCAGCTGCGATCGGACCATCGCCCCGTAGTCGCCGCGGAGGACCTGTTCGATCACCGGATGCTGCGGCTGGGCGGTCTGGATGACCACCGTTCCCGGCTCGCTGCGGCGGCCGGCGCGGCCTCCGACCTGCGTCATCAGCTGGAACGCCCGCTCGCCGGCCCGGAAGTCGGGGTAGTTCAGCAAGTTGTCCGCATTCAGAATGCCTACGAGGGACACGCCTCCGAAATCGAATCCTTTCGTAACGATCTGCGTGCCGATCAGAATGTCGGTCCGCCCCTGCTCGAACGCCTCCACGATCCGGCGGTATCCGCCCGCCGACTGCGACGTATCGGCGTCGAGCCGATCGATCGCGGCTTCGGGGAAAATGGCGGCGAGTTCCTGCTCTATTTTCTCGGTTCCGAACCCGCGCGGCAGCAGGCTTCCCGTCCCGCACGACGGGCATACGGCAGGCACGGGGATCCGGTAGCCGCAATAGTGGCAGCGGAGCGAGCCGTCGCTCTTATGATAAGTCAGCGACACGTTGCAGTCGGGGCAGTTGGCGGTCCAGCCGCAGTGACCGCACTCGACGTAAGGCGAAAAGCCCCGCCGGTTCTGGAACAGGATCGCCTGACTGCCGGCCTGCAGCGCCTCGCCGATCCGGTCGAGCAGGACTTTGTTGAAGTGCGAGCGTTTTTCGCCCCGCTTGGCCGCCCGCAGCGTATCCGAAACGATCACGCGGGGCAGCACGGCGCCGCCGTACCGCTCGGCAAGCGTTACGAGCCCGTATTTTCCGGTCGCGGCGTTAAAATAGGACTCGACCGAAGGCGTCGCGCTGCCCAGCAGCGTCTTGGCGCCGCAGAGCGCCGCGAGCATGACGGCCGTATCTCGCCCGTGATACCGGGGAGCCGAATCGGCCTGCTTGAAACTGTTCTCGTGTTCCTCGTCGACGATCACCAACGACAGGAGGGGGAGCGGCAGCAGCACCGATGAGCGAACGCCCACGACGAGCCGGCCGCCGCTTCCTCCGATCAGGCGGCGGTAAACGTCCGCCCGACGGTTGTCGGTCAGCCGGGAATGGTACACGATCACCGCATCGCCGAAATGATCCCTCATCCGCCCGATCAGCTGGGCGGTCAGCGCGATCTCGGGCAACATGTACAGCACGTTGCGGCCCGCACGCAGTTCTTCGGCGATCAGCCGGATGTATATCTCGGTCTTGCCGCTGCCCGTCACCCCGTGCAGCAACACGACGTCCTTTCCGGCGAACAGCTCGCCGATCCGCTCGAAACAACGTTGCTGCGCCGGGGTCAGTTCGGGCAGGCGGAACCGGACCGCGTCGCCTTCCTTGCCGACGGCCTCCCGACGGACGGACCGGAGCAGGCACTTATCCGTCAAAGCCCTCAGTACGGCCGGAGAAGCCGTCAGCAAACGACGCGGCACGAATTTCGGGTCGTCGAAATCGGGCGGGCCGGTCCGCTCCAGATACTCGGTCATCGCCCGGTACTGCCCCCGGGCCCTCGACAGCGAATCGAGAGCGGCATGCAAATCCGCCTCGTTGCGGACCGACGGATGCAGCGCGACGAAAGTCTCCTGCGGGGGCGAGTAGCTTCCGTCGACCGCCTCCTGAACCGAAAGCCCTCCGGACTTGAGCGCCGCTGGCACGGCCGCTCGCATCACCAGCCCGAGCGGACACATATAATAAGAGGCCAGCCAGTCCCATAGCCTCAACTGCACGGACGTCGCCGCAGGACGGTCGCCGACCGTCCGTTCGACCGGCTTGACCTTCGCGGCGGCAGGACGGTCGCCGTGTATCCGGCGGACCACGCCGGTATAATACTTGCGAGCCCCGAGCTGGACGATCACGCAACTCCCCTCGGCCAACTCCCCTGCCAAATGCTCCGGGACAGAGAAAGTCATCGCCGGAGTGGCCAGCGGAAGAATCACATCGGCATACAGCCGCTCGTCTGGTACGGAATCGCTCATGGTCGCATGTCTGAACTGATTCTGCAAAGATAGACGTTTTTGAATCGGCGCGGCGCCTCCGTCCGTTTTTTCGACGGCGGGCGAGGAAGCCGGAAAAGAGAGAAAAGTGTTGGCGGATTGAAAAATGTTGACGATATTTGAATAGGAAAACCGCAGCAGCGGGGAATGTCCCGGGCGAGCCGTTTCCCGCCGGACCGCGACAGCGGCCGGGAGCAATCCGACGAAGCCAGATGAAAGGAAATTTCTCAAAAACCGACCTGTTGAAGATTTTCAAGGAGTACGGGCTGATCTCGATCGGCGGACTGATGTACTCGTTCGCGTGGACCAGCATCCTGATCCCCGCCGGCGTCATGGGCGGCGGGCTGAACGGAATCGGCCTGTTGATCTACTACGCGACCGGGGGAACCGACGGCGGGATTCCGCTGGGCGTGACCTTTCTGGTGCTGAACGCCGTGCTGGTCGGGGTCGCATCGCTGCTGATCAGCCTGAAGTTCGGAGCCAAGACGATCTACGCGATCGGCTTCATCTCCGTCGCGATGGCCGTCATGCAGCAGGCCGTTCCCGGCAACGTGCTCGGACTGGCCGACGACAAGCTGCTGTCGGCCATTCTGGGCGGCGCGCTGGCGGGAGCCGGCATCAGCATCTGCTTCACTCAGGGCGGCAGCACCGGCGGAACCGACATCATCGCGTTGATCATCAACAAGTACAAGACCGTAAGCTACGGCAAGGTACTGATGCTGTGCGACTTGATTATCATCGGCTGCTCGCTGTTCATTTTCAAGAACATTACCTCGGTTATCTACGGCTACGTAATGGTCGCCGTGTTCGGCTACACGATCGACGCGGTGATGGCCGGCAACCGGCAGTCGGCGCAGATACTGATCGTCTCGCCGAAGTACGATCAGATCGCCGAACGCATCTTCAGCGAGATGCACCGCGGCGTCACGCTGCTCGACGGCGAGGGCTGGTACACGAAAACGCCGACGAAGGTAGTCATGGTCGTCTGCCGGAAAAACGAGACCGGCATCCTGTTCCGCGTGATCAAGGAGGTCGATCCGCATGCCTTCATGACTTTCGGCAGCGTCATGGGCGTATACGGCCTCGGATTCGAGGCGCTGAAAAAATAGCCTCCGGAATCCGTCCGCCGACACAGGGTGCGAGGACTGCCGAACGATTTCCGGAAGAGCCGACAGCGAGGAGAGCAGACCGACCTGTCCTTTCCCGGCGCGGCAAAGCGCGGCATCGGGCTTGCAAAGACCCGAGCGGAACAAAGGCTGACATGCATTCCCTGCCGGCGGGGGAAAGAAGAGAGCCGGCTCAGATCGGAACGCCTTGGTCCCGAATCGGTTCCTCCGCCGGATCGAGCCGCGTCGCGAGTAAGTTTCACCTCACGGAAACTACGTCTCTCCGCCCCCCCCGAAAAGGAAAATTCCGCAACGGGCGGACGGTGCAAAAAAGCGGCGGGCTGCGGCAGACCCGGCTGCCGGAGGCAAGCTGTCGTCCGCCGCAGCGCAAGCGATGCCTTCGACCGGACAGAGAAATGTTACGAATCAAAAAGATAGATCCGTTGCCGCGCGTCGCGCTGGCGATCGCGTTGGGGATCTTGTGCGCCTTTTGGATGCCGTCCTCCCTGTCAAGGGTATTCGCCACATTCAACGAACTGTTCGGCAACTTTCTGGGTTTCGCCATTCCGCTGATCGTTTTCGGTCTGGTCGCCTCGGGGATAGCCGAACTGGGGACCGGCGCAGGCCGGCTGCTGGGAATCACGACGCTGCTGGCCTACGGATCGACGCTGCTGGCCGGATTTTTCGCCTACTTCGTATGCCTGTGGTGCTACCCGCCGATTCTCGGTTCCGAGGCTTCTCTCGGCTCGCTCGAGACGGCCGGAGTATCCCGGCTGGTCCCGTACTTTACGGTCGAGATGCCTCCGATCGCAGACGTGACGAGCGCGCTGCTGCTCTCTTTCGTGCTCGGTCTGGGTACTGCGCGCGGCGGCGGGAATACGCTGAAAAAAGGGTTGTCGGAGTTTCGCGACGTGATCGGGCGGATCATCGAGCGGGCGATCGTTCCGTTGCTGCCGCTCTATATCTTCGGCATTTTCCTGAAAATGGGGGCCGAGGGCCAGGTGGCCGGCATTCTGTCGCTTTTTCTGAAAATCATCGCGCTCATTTTTGCGATGCATCTGCTGTTGCTGCTTTTCCAATACGGTCTGGCGGGCATCGTCTCGCGCCGCAACCCGCTGAAACTGCTTCGCACGATGCTGCCCGCCTACATGACGGCGCTGGGGACGCAATCGTCGGCGGCGACCATTCCCGTCACGCTGGAGCGAACGATCCGCAACGGCGTGAATCCCGAGCTGGCCGGATTCGTCATCCCGCTCAACGCGACGATTCATCTCTCGGGCAGCATTCTGAAAATCGTCGCATGCGCGCTGGCGATCATAGTGGATGACAGGCATGCCGATCCATACGGGTCAGTACGCCGGGTTCATCGCCATGCTGGGCGTTACGATGATCGCCGCCCCGGGCGTTCCGGGCGGCGCCATCATGGCCGCGCTCGGCCCGCTGCAGTCGATGCTCGGCTTCGATGAAACGCTTCAGGGACTGATGATCGCCCTCTACATCGCCATGGACAGTTTCGGGACGGCCGGCAACGTCACCGGGGACGGCGCGATCGCGCTGATCGTCGACCGCATCTACCGCAGGCGCAAAACGCCCGATGCCGAACCGGCCGGCCGAACGGACAGCGGCGCATAACCGGGCAAACGGCCCTTTCAGCGACAACCCGTTCCTCAAGGCTCGTCCGCGCAGCTCCCTCTCATCCGATCGGACCTCGTTCCCTGCCGTCGGGCGATCTCGACTTCGCTTTTCCAACGCCGCCGCGACAGTATCCGGGTCCGGACGCACGTCGCCGCCGTGCCCGAAAAATTCCGCCGACAGACGGCTTCCCGACCCCGGACGAGGAAAATCCGCCGAAAATCCGTATCTTGTCCTCAACCAACCCGAACCGATTTTTATGAAACCGACCATTCTGCTGCTCGCCGGCATATTGATGCTGGCGCTTTGCGCCGAAGGCAAATCCTCCCGGCGCGTTCCCGCGAACGAACCCGCGACGCTCCGCGTCCACGATGCGCTCTTCCCCGCTCCTTACGGAGCCGTCCGTATCGGCGGCTATCTGGGCGAAAAGCTCGACTTGTGCATCGATAACCGGCTGATGGCTCAGGATATCGAGCGTCTCGTGCAACCTTTCCGCGACAAGCCCGACGGCAACTGGGGTTTCCGTTCCGAATTCTGGGGCAAGTGGTTCACCGCCGCGATGATGGGCTACGGCTACGCGCCGAGCGCCGAGCACCGAGCGACGGTCGACCGGGCCGTCCGCGAACTGATGGCCACGCAAAGCGCCGACGGCTACATCGGCACCTATCCCGACAGCTGTCATCTGGGCGACTGGGACATCTGGGGCCGCAAGTACGTGCTGCTCGGCCTGCTGGCCTACTACGACCAGACGAAAGAGATCGCCGCGCTCGAAGCGGCCCGGCGCGTGGCCGACCACCTGATCGCCGAGGCGGGCCCCGGGAGCGGGACGAACATCGCCGCGACAGGCTGGATCGGTTGGAAAGGACTGGCCTCCTGCTCCGTACTCGAACCCATAGCGCTTCTTTATCAACGGACCGGAGAGAAACGTTACCTCGATTTCGCACGGCATATCGTCCGCTCGTGGGACGAGCCGAACCGACTGGCACCGGCGGGCCTCCGCCTGATTCAGGAGGCTATCGGCGAAACGGCACCGTGGAAGATGAGCGGGGCACCGAAAGCCTACGAAATGATGTCCTGTTTCGAGGGACTGTGCGAACTGTACCGCGTCACCGCAGAGCCGCTCTATCTGGAAGCCGTGCAGCGGCTGGTCGACGCGCTCGTCCGCGACGAGATCATGATCGCCGGGTCGGGCTCGGTAGCCGAAATCTGGTGTCACGGCGCCGTGCGTCAGAGCGAGCCGCTCTATCAGGGCATGGAGACCTGCGTCACGGCAACGTGGATGAAACTGATGTATCAGATGCTGCGCCTCACCGGCGACAGCCGTTGCGCCGACCGGCTCGAGACGAGCTTGTACAACGCGTTGCTCGGGGCCATGTCGCCCCGCGGCGAGTGGTGGGCCTATTACAGCGGCCTAATGGGCGAGCGGGTGCACAGCCACCAGCAGTTCCCCGACGTGGTGATGAGCTGCTGCGTGGCCAACGGTCCTCGCGGACTGATGATCACGCCCTCATGGGCCGCCATGACCGGCCCGGACGGCGTAGCGCTGAACCTATACGCCCCGCTGCAGGCCGAGGTCGCCACGCCGGACGGGCAATCGCTGAAAATCGATATGCAGACGGTCTACCCGGCCGACGGCCGCGTACGGATAGCCGTCGGCCTGCCTAAAAGCGAGGCTTTCGCGCTCCGCCTGCGCATCCCGCAGTGGAGCGAACGGACCTCGCTGCGAATCAACGGCGCCCCCTACGACGGCTATCTGATTCCGGGAACCTATGCTTCGATCGAGCGGACATGGAACGAGGGCGACCGGATCGAGCTCGACCTGGACATGCGCGCCCGGGTCGTCGACGCTCCGTCGGGATCGGGCGACCGGGCGATCGTCCGCGGACCGGTCGTGCTGGCGTTCGACACGCGCCTGATACCGCGGCGCGACGGCGTGAGCGAGCCACCCATGTATCGCTACGAGTTCGACTGCGATGCCGACGGATACATCGACGCGATGCCGACGGAAAGTCCCGTCTCCGGAGTCGCCATGACGTTCGACGTTCCCTGCCTCGACGAAGCGGGCGGACGGCATCTGCTGCCGATGTGCGACTACGCCTCGGCGGGCAACTCATGGCAGGAAGGCAACCTGTTCCGCACATGGATCCCCCAGCCGTTCGACTTCCGCCACCTGTACATCAACAACCTCGACTGGCACACGAACGTAACCGTCGGCGTCGAACGACCCGAAATCCCGGAGCTATACCGTAAATGACGAGAACCGCACGGCATCGGATCACCACCGCACCTCGACACGAATACGGGTGTAGCGGTCGCCGATGCGTACATAGATACCGTAGTCTCCGGAAGCGACGGACATCGTCGCGGGCCTGATCTTCAGCACGCGGCCCGAAGCCTCCAGATCGAACGCCTCCCGCCCCGGCTCGCAGACGGCCTCGAAGTCGGAAGATGCGAGCTCGATCTTGAGCGACTCGGTCGACCAGTCGATTATGCCGACCGGATCGTCGTATCCGGGCAATCCGTCCGCGGAGACCCGGTCGGACAGATACTTCACGACGGCTCCCTTGTCCTCGGCGAGCCACGAGTCGACGTAGACCTTGCAATACTCGGACCCGACGACTGCAGCCGTCGTCCCCGAAGGGAAGACAAGCAGCGCATCGTCAGCGAAGATCATGTAGCCGTGACCGGGCATTACGGCCGCCTCATCGGTCAGCCCGCTCGTCGCGGGACCGCCGAGCGAGCCGATCCCGCGTACCGGACCGACGTCGGCGATCCGGAACGGCCCGTTGCTGTAAAAATTGTCGGCCTCGTTGATATAAAAGCCCGTGCTTCCCAAATAGGTCTTTCCGTTTTCCGCATCGAGCATGTTGAGCGTTACCGTTCCGGCAGGATCGGAAGGCGCGTCGTCGTCCGAGCAAGCGACAAGCGCCAGCGACAGCACGGCCGGCGCGATCCACCGCAGCATTTTCGTTTTCATATACAAAATCCGTTTTCGTCCGGTTCGTTCCGAACGGGCCAAAGATAACGATTATTCGCGCATCGCCGCGTTACCGGTCCGATTCGACGGACTTTTCGTATCCCCGTCCGGGCAGAGCCGACGGCGACCAGAGAGGACCGGCATTCCGCCAGTCCGGGCAAACGCGCTGGCCCGATCCGCCCGCTGCGGACTCCCGTCCGAACGGCCGCACGGAAAACCGTCCCGAACCGCCGACCGGAACCGTGCGGTATCCGAATGCCACGGGAGCGCATACGCCCGACGGGACACTTCCGGCACCCGGCGCCGTGCCGGAACGACCGCGAAGAACGCGGGACACAATCGGTTGAAACACGAATATGGAGTGCAAGCGAGCCATGTTTGCCGAAAAATTCCTAACTTTGTCGGGAATCGACACATCACTCCGAACACATGAAAAAATTCAAACGCTATCTTGTCACCTCGGCCCTGCCGTACGCCAACGGACCGGTCCATATCGGCCACCTCGCGGGCGTCTACATCCCGTCGGACATCTACGTGCGCTACCTGCGCCTCCGGGGCGAGGACGTCGTCTCGGTCTGCGGATCGGACGAACACGGCGTTCCGATCACGATCAAGGCCCGTCAGGAAGGGGTCACTCCGCAGGATATCGTCGACAAATACCATAATATCATCAAGAACGCGTTCAAAGGGCTCGGCATATCGTTCGACATCTACTCGCGCACCACGTCGCCCGTGCATCACAAGACAGCCTCGGACTTTTTCCGCACGCTGTACGACAAGGGCGAGTTCACCGAGAAGACGACGATGCAGTATTACGACGAGGAGGCCGGACAGTTTCTGGCCGACCGCTACATCGTTGGGACCTGCCCCCACTGCCGCAACGACCGCGCCTACGGCGACCAGTGCGAGAAGTGCGGCAGCACGCTGAACGCCACCGACCTGATCGACCCGCGCAGCGCGATCACCGGTTCGGTTCCGGTGCTGCGCGAGACGACGCACTGGTTCCTGCCGCTCGACAAGCACGAGGCTTTCCTGCGCAAGTGGATTCTCGAAGGGCACAAGGAGTGGAAAGTCAACGTGTACGGCCAGTGCAAGAGCTGGCTCGATCTGGGGCTCCAGCCCCGCGCCGTGAGCCGTGATCTGGACTGGGGGATTCCCGTTCCGGTCGAGGGAGCCGAGGGCAAAGTGCTGTACGTCTGGTTCGACGCGCCGATCGGCTACATCTCGGCCACGAAGGAGCTGACGCCCGACTGGGAAAAGTACTGGAAGGACGAGGAGACGAAAATGGTGCACTTCATCGGCAAGGACAACATCGTTTTCCACTGTATCGTCTTCCCGGCGATGCTGCGCGCCCACGGCGGATACATCCTGCCCGAGAACGTGCCGGCCAACGAGTTCCTGAACCTCGAGGGCGACAAGATCTCGACCTCGCGCAACTGGGCCGTCTGGCTGCACGAATACCTGGCCGACTTCCCCGGCAAGGAGGACGTGCTCCGCTACGTGCTGTGCGCGAACGCTCCGGAAACGAAGGACAACGACTTCACGTGGAAGGACTTTCAGGCCCGCAACAACAACGAGCTGGTCGCCGTGCTCGGCAACTTCGTCAACCGGGCGCTCGTGCTGACGCACAAGTATTACGACGGCAGCGTGCCCGAGCGAGGCGAGCTGACGGACTACGACCGCGACATACTCGGCGAGCTGCCCCAGATCAAGAGGAACCTAGAGGAGAATATCGAGAACTACCGTTTCCGCGAGGCACTCAAGGAAGCGATGAACATCGCCCGGCTGGGCAACAAGTATCTGGCCGATACCGAGCCGTGGAAGCTGGCCAAGACCGATCCCGAACGCGTGAAGACGATCCTAAACGTCTCGCTGCAGATCACCGCGTCGATCGCGATCGCCGTCGAGCCGTTCATGCCGTTTACGGCCGAGAAGATTCTCGGCCTGCTGCAGATCGGCAAGCTGGGCTGGGAGCAGCTCGGCGACACGTCGCTGCTCGAGGCCGGACACCGGATCGGCGAACCCGTGCTGCTGTTCGAGAAGATCGACGACAGCGTGATCGAAGCCCAGCTGCGGAAACTCGCCGACACGAAAAAGGCCAACATGGCCCGCGAGGCGGGAGGCCGGACCGAACCGCAGAAAGAAAGCATATCGTTCGACGACTTCGAGAAAATGGACATTCGCGCGGCGACGATTCTCGAGGCCGAAAAGATCGCTAAGACGAAAAAGCTGCTCAAGCTCGTGATCGACACCGGCATCGACCGGCGGACGATCGTGTCGGGCATAGCCGAGCATTACACACCCGAGGAACTCGTCGGGCGACAGGTGCTCGTGCTCGTGAACCTCGAGCCGAGAGAGCTGCGCGGCGTGCTTTCGCAGGGAATGATCCTGATGGCTCAGGACTCGTCCGGTAAGCTCGTGCTGCTGTCGCCGGCAAATCGGGTCGATAACGGCGCGACGATCGGGTAAAGGCTTCCGAAAACTCCGGTCCGTCCGACAACCGGAACCGCGCCCATGCCGGACAAAGTTTTGAAAACTTAAAAACGAAGCATATGACGGACACGAATCTGGATTGGAAAAACCTTTCGTTCGGCTATATCCGGACGGATTTCAACATACGGAGCTATTTCCGCGACGGAGCATGGACGAAGCCGGAACTGACATCCGACGAGACCGTGACGATGCACATGGCGGCCACCGCCCTCCATTACGGACAGGAGGCGTTCGAGGGGCAGAAGGCATTCCGGGGGGCGGACGGGAAAATCCGCGTCTTCCGCATCGACGAGAACGCGAAACGGCTGCGCGCGTCGGCCGACTACCTGAAGATGGCCATGCCGCCCGTCGAGCTGTTCACCGACATGGTGCGGCAGGTCGTCCGCGCCAACGAACGCTTCGTGCCTCCCTACGGAACCGGCGCGTCGCTCTACATCCGGCCCGTATTGTTCGGGACCGGCCCGCAGGTCGGCGTGAAGCCCGCCTCCGAATATCTGCTGATCGTTTTCGTAACGCCCGTAGGCCCTTACTATAAAGAGGGATTCAACCCGATTCGGGTCATCATCGACCGGAACCACGACCGCGCCGCGCCGCTCGGCACCGGACACATCAAGGCTGGAGGCAATTACGGGGCGAGCCTGACTTCGGCCGAGATCGGACACGAGAAAGGCTATCCGAGCGTGCTGTACCTCGACGCGAAAGAGAAAAAGCATATCGACGAGTGCGGCGCCGCGAACTTCTTCGCGATCCGCGGCGGCCGCTACATCACGCCCAAATCGCACTCGGTACTGCCCTCGATCACGAACATGAGCCTGATGACGCTGGCCGCAGAAATGGGCTTGCAGGTCGAGCAGCGCGTGGTCGACTACGACGAGCTCGGCACGTTCGACGAGGCGGGCTCGTGCGGCACGGCCGCAGTGATCTCGCCGATCGGGAGCATCTACGATCCCGAGAACGGACGCACGTTCGCCTACAACGACGGCAAGCCGGGTCCTTGGTGCGAGAAACTCTACCACAAACTGCGCGCGATCCAGTACGGCGAGGAGCCGGACACCCACGGCTGGATGACCGTACTGTAACGGCCTGGCGGAGAAAGCGCGACCGTTTCGCCGGAAACGTGCATGCAGGACGTGCAATCTGTTCGGTCTGGCCGGATCGCTGCCCGACCAGCGTATTCATATTGTAAGTGTCATATTTGCGACTATGGAAATAACCATTGGAATATTGACTCTTTTAGTGGCGATTTTTGACATTAAAGTTGCAGTTTTTCTCTAAACCCCAAGAGGAATTAAAGCATTTACAAATTCAGTTTAAAGCAACT
>ENA-UESC01001595-UESC01001595.1-human-gut-metagenome-genome-assembly--contig:-NODE-1595-length-16489-cov-7.155374_pt1 | contig 16489 bp, 20 predicted proteins | sample MGYA00242998_ERZ507999 | MGnify/ENA primary metagenome ERZ507999 (study PRJEB26167, sample SAMN06115465) | human gut metagenome | host: Homo sapiens | place: China:Hubei | collected 2016-04-27... | reverse complement strand
CCCCACGCCTATCTGCGTGACTACGGCGTCTGCCGTATCTGCTTCCGGGAACTGGCCTACAAGGGCGAGATCCCCGGTGTCCGCAAGGCTTCGTGGTAATCTTTTTCCGCTATACGGCGTTGCGGCGGCTTGCCGTACACACGGTACTGTCTGCGCCGCCGCGCCTTGTCTAGCGAAAAAATCTTGACCACGAAATAAGGTATCTTCACCAATCTGCCCTCAAATAACATGAGAGGGCGAAAGTGAGAGATGAAAGTCTCTTTGATCCGTTATCGCAAGGGCGGCATTGCCGCCCTCCAACGATAAAATTACGGATGGCGAAAGGTCACGGGCAATCGGCCGTTTGGCCGAAGAAAGATTGGTCGTGATACCTCGCCACCGGAACCGCTCACGCGGTAACTTCAAACTAGGAGGAAACAAAACATGCAAATCACTGATCCCGTTGCCGATATGCTGACCCGCATCCGGAATGCAAACACGGCAAAGCACGAGAGCGTCGATGTGCCCGCTTCCAACCTGAAGAAGGCCATCGCGAAGATCCTGCTCGACGAGGGCTACATCAAGTCCTATGAGATCGTCGAAGACGGCACCCAGGGCATCATCCGCATCCAGCTGAAGTACCTTGCCGGCAAGGAAAAGGTCATCAGCGGCCTGCGCCGTGTGTCCAAGCCCGGCCTGCGCGTCTACGCCGGTGCGGACGAGCTGCCCCGCGTTCTGAAGGGCCTCGGCATCGCTATCATCTCCACGTCCAAGGGCGTCATGACCGACAAGGCCGCTCGTGCCAACCATGTCGGCGGCGAAGTCCTGGCGTTCGTGTGGTAAGGAGGGTATTGAGATATGTCTAGAATTGGTAGAATGCCCATTACCGTCCCCGCCGATGTTGACGTCAAGATCGGCGAAGGCAACGTCGTGACCGTCAAAGGCCCGAAGGGCGAGCTGACGCAGTCGCTCCGTCCCGAAATGATCATCACCATGGAAAACGGCCACATCCATGTTGCCCGTCCTTCCGAAGACAAGCTGCACAGAAGCCTCCACGGCCTGACCCGCAGCCTCATCAACGACATGGTCGTCGGCGTGACCAAGGGCTTCCAGAAGGAACTCGAGATCAACGGCGTTGGCTATCGTGCCAGCAAAGAGGGCAACAAGCTCGTCATGAACCTGGGTTACTCCCACCTGGTCACCGTCGAAGAGATCGATGGCATCACCATCGAAGTCCCGGCGCAGAACAAGGTCGTCATCCACGGCATCGACAAGCAGAAGGTCGGCCAGTTCGCCGCCAACGTCAGAGCCAAGAGACCGCCGGAACCCTACAAGGGCAAGGGCATTAAGTACGCCAACGAGGTCATTCGCCATAAAGAAGGCAAGGCCGGCGGCAAGAAGTAATTAGGAGGTGCGGTAAGAATGGTTAAGACTTTTGACAAGAACGCTCAGCGTATGAAGCGTCATACCCGTGTTCGCGGCAAGATCTCCGGCACCCCCGAAAGACCTCGCCTGAACGTTTATCGCAGCAATGCGAACATCTACGCGCAGATCATCGATGATGTAAACGGCGTGACTCTGGCCGCGGCCAGCTCCGTCGAGAAGGATTTCGAAGGCGCCACCGGCAACAAGGAAGCCGCCCGCAAGGTCGGCAAGCTGGTTGCAGAGCGCGCCAAGGCAAAGGGCATCGACACCGTCGTGTTCGATCGTGGCGGCTACATCTACCACGGTCGTGTGGCGGAGCTTGCTGAAGGCGCCCGCGAAGGCGGCCTGGAATTCTGATCGGAGGAGGAGAAACAATGGCTTACAATAGAGATCGCGCACCCAAGGAAGATAACGCCCCCGAGTTTATCGAGAAGGTCGTTTATCTCAACCGGGTTTCCAAGACCGTCAAGGGCGGCCGTGTTATGAAGTTCTCCGCTCTGGTCGTTGTCGGCGACGGCAAGGGTACCGTCGGCTATGGCCTTGGTAAGGCCGCCGAAGTTTCCGAGGCCATCCTGAAGGGCATCGCAGACGCGAAGAAGAACATGGTCAAGATCACGCTTGATGGCACCACCATTCCCCACGACGTCATCGGCATCTACGGTGCTGGCAAGGTCATGCTGAAGCCGGCTCCCGTTGGTACTGGTATCATCGCGGGCGGCGCCGTCCGTGCTGTGATGGAGGCTGTCGGCATTTCCAACATTCGTGCAAAGTGCCTGCGCTCGAACAACCCGCAGAACGTTGTCAAGGCAACGATGCAGGGTCTGACCTCTCTGCGCGACGCAGCGGAAGTTGCGCGCATCAGAGGCAAGAACGTGGAAGACATCGTCGGTTAAGGAGGGCTCAAAATGGCGAATCTTAGAATTAAGCTTGTCAAGAGCCTGAACGGCCGTCTTGAAAAGCACATTGCGACCGCGCATTCCCTCGGTCTGCGCAAGATCGGTCAGGAAACTGTTCAGCCTGACAACACCCAGACTCGCGGCAAGATCGCAAAGATCGGCTATCTGCTGCAGGTCACGGAAGAACAATAAGGAGGACAAGTAGATGAATTTACATGAACTTGCTCCGGTTATGGGTTCTACCCATGTGAATAAGCGCAAGGGCCGTGGCACCGGCACTGGCAACGGCAAGACCGCAGGCCGCGGACACAAGGGCCAGAAGGCTCGTTCGGGCGGCAAACTCCGCATCGGCTTTGAAGGCGGCCAGATGCCTCTGGCTCGCCGCATCCCGAAGCGCGGTTTCAACAACATCTTCGCTGAGCCCCTGACGGCTGTGAACGTCGCGGTTCTCAACAAGTTTGAAGACGGTGCGGTCGTTGACGCGGCTGCTCTGATCGAAAAAGGCATTCTGCACGATTGCAAGTACGGTCTGAAGGTTCTTGGCAACGGCAGCGTTTCCAAGAAGGTCACCGTGAAGGCTGCTGCCTTCTCGGAGTCTGCCAAGGAAAAAATCGAAAAGGCGGGCGGAAAGGCCGAGGTGGTGTAAGTGTTTACAACACTCCGTAACGCGTGGAAGATCCCCGAACTTCGCAAGAAGATCCTCTTTACGCTGTTTGTCCTTTTGATCTATCGTCTGGGCGCCTGCGTTCCTGTTCCCTATGTTAACGTAGCAGAGCTCGCGACCTATTTCTCGCAGCAGTTGTCCGGTACGGTTCTGGGCCTGTATAACGCGATGTCCGGTTCTGCGTTCTCGCAGGCGACGATCTTCGCCATCGGTATCCAGCCGTATATCAACGCATCCATTATCATTGAACTTCTTGCCATCGCCATTCCTGCCCTTGAGCGTCTTGCCAAGGAGGGCGGCGAAGAAGGCCAGAAGAAGATCCAGCGCATCACCCGCTACACCACGGTCGGCCTTGCTCTTCTGATGGGCTTTGCCTACTATGTGATGCTTAAGAACTACAACCTGCTCAACGAGACTGGCTTCCTTGCAGGCCTTGTCATCGTCGTGACCTTCATGGCCGGCGCGTCCTTCCTGATGTGGATGGGCGAGCAGATTGACCAGTTCGGCATCGGCAACGGCATCTCGATGATCCTGTTCGCAGGTATCATTTCCCGTATCCCGTCGCTCATCAGCGCGCTCGTCTCCTCGCTGTCCTCCGGCGCGATCAAGTGGTACACTGCGATTCTGCTGGTGATCGGTATGCTGTTGATCGTTGTATTCATCGTGTTCATCACGAACTCCGAGCGCAGAATCCCCGTCCAGTACGCCAAGCGCGTGGTCGGACGCAAGATGTACGGCGGTCAGAGCACGTTCCTGCCGATCAAGGTCAACATGTCCGGCGTTCTGCCCATCATCTTCGCGCAGTCCATTGCGACTCTGCCCGCGACGATCATCGCGTTCACCGGCACCGGCAGCAGTTCCTTCTGGACCTGGATGAACACCTATATCTTCGACACGAGGAGCGCGTTCTACATCGTCTGCTACTTCCTGCTGATCATTGCGTTCAGCTACTTCTATGCAACGATTCAGTTCAACCCGATCGAAATCGCCAATAACCTCAAGAAGAACGGCGGCTTCATCCCTGGCTTCCGCCCGGGCAAGCCGACCTCGGACTTCATCCTGAAGGTTATCAACAAGATCACGCTCTTTGGCGCTCTGTATCTGGCGATCGTCGCAATCCTGCCGATCATTGTCGGCATCATCATCAAGAACAGTTCCCTCGCGGTTGGCGGCACGTCCGTCATCATCGTCGTTGGTGTTGCGCTTGAGACGGTCAAGAGCCTGGAGGCTCAGATGCTGATGCGTCACTACAAAGGCTTCCTGGAGTAATTGGAGGAAGATGCTATGAAGCTGATTCTTTTGGGTGCTCCCGGTGCCGGAAAAGGCACACAGGCGGAGATCATCAGCAAGAAGCTGAATATCCCCACCATTTCCACCGGCAATATTCTTCGAGAAGCAATCAAAAACGGAACCGAAACCGGCCTGAAGGCCAAAAGCTTCATGGACGCTGGCAAACTCGTTCCGGACGATGTCATCATCGGCATCGTCCGTGAACGGGTCGCCCGCGCGGACTGTGCGAACGGCTTCATCCTGGATGGAGTCCCCCGCACGATCCCGCAGGCCGAGGCGCTGGAAGCAGCGGGCATCCATTTTGACGCAGTCGTGTCCATTGAGATTGCCGACGAGGTGATCGAAGCGCGCATGACCGGCCGCCGCGTCTGCGGCAGCTGCGGTGCAAGCTTCCACATCGCTGCGAACCCGCCGAAGGTTGACGGCGTCTGCGATCTGTGCGGCGCTCCGCTTACCGTCCGCAAGGACGATGCGCCGGAGACGGTCAAGAACAGACTCAAGGTGTTCCACGCCGAGACAGAGCCGCTCAAGGACTTCTACAAGAAACTCGGCAATCTCAAGCTGGTGGAAGGCAACCAGCCCATTGAACATGCGACCAGAGACATTCTGGCAGCATTGGGTGAATAACATGATTCCAGTTAAAAATGAGCGCGAACTGGTGATTATGCGCAAGGCCTGTAAAATTACCGCGGCAGCGCGTGCTTTGGCAGGCGAAATGGTAAGGCCGGGCGTAACGACCAAACAGATCGACAAGGCGGTATACGAATTTATCCTGTCGCAGGGAGCAAAACCGACGTTCCTCGGCTACGGGGGCTTCCCGGCCAGCACCTGCATCTCCGTCAACGAGGTCATCATCCACGGCATTCCGGGCAACCGGGTGCTCAAGGAGGGTGATATCGTCTCGGTGGACGTGGGTGCGACATGGGGCGGTTTTACTGGTGACTGTGCCGCTACTTTCGCATGTGGGGCAATCTCCCCCACGGCGCAGAAGCTCATTACGGTAACAGAACAGAGTTTCTACGAGGGAATCAAATTTGCACGTCAGGGCAACCGGATCTCCGACATCGGCCACGCAGTGCAGACATATGTGGAAAGCCATGGATTTGGCGTTGTCCGCGCATTTGTCGGGCACGGCGTCGGCGAAAAAATGCACGAAGAACCGGAGGTCCCAAATTACGGTTCCCCCGGCAGAGGCCCGCGTATGGTCAAAGGCATGACCCTGGCAATCGAGCCGATGGTCACGCAGGGTTCGTACGATGTACGGGTCCTGAAGGACGGTTGGACGACTGTAACTGCCGATGGCAAGCTTGCGGCGCACTATGAAAACTCGATCCTGATTACCGACGGCGAGCCGGAAATCCTCACCGTTACAGAGGGCCTGTAAGATATGGAAGTTGACAAATCAAGCCTGATCGTCTCAAAGGCCGGGCGGGATAAAGGACAGCTGTTCTATGTGATCGACACGGATGAGCAGTATGTCTATCTCGCTGACGGCAAGAGCCGCAAGCTGGAGAAGCCAAAGCGCAAAAAGCGCAAGCATGTTGAACAGGTACCTCGGACGGAGTCACGAATCGCCGAGAAAATTCGCAACGGCGAGAAGGTACTCAATAGCGAATTACGAAAAGAATTGGCCAGCTTCGGCCAAAAACAAAGTCAAAACCAAGGGGGTTAATTGATCTTGGCAAAAGACGACGTAATCGAACTTGAGGGCATCGTTACCGATGCACTGCCGAATGCCATGTTCTCCGTCGATATCGGCGGTGGGCACACCATTTTGGCACACATTTCCGGCAAGCTCCGGATGAACTTTATCAAGATCCTGCCCGGTGATAAGGTCACGGTGCAAATGTCGCCGTACGATCTGACCAGAGGAAGGATCACATGGAGAAGTAAATAGAGACTTGAGGTCTCAATGGAGGTTAACAGTATGAAAGTAAGACCGTCCGTGAAGCCCATGTGCGAAAAGTGCAAGATCATCAAGCGCAAGGGCCGTGTTATGGTTATTTGCGAAAACCCGAAGCATAAGCAGAGACAAGGTTAATAGGAGGTGCTCTGAAGTAAATGGCACGTATTGCTGGTATTGACCTGCCCCGTGAGAAGCGAATCGAGATCGGTTTGACCTATATCTACGGTATTGGCAGAACAAGTGCAAAGAAGATCCTGGAAATGGCCCAGATCGACCCGGATATCCGCGTGAAGGATCTGACTGAGGATCAGGAATCCGCACTTCGTGAAGTGATTGACAAGCACTTCACCATCGAGGGCGACCTCCGCCGTGAGGTTGCGCTGAACATCAAGCGCCTGACGGAGATCGGCTGCTATCGCGGCGTCCGTCATCGCCGTGGCCTGCCTGTTCATGGCCAGAGAACCAAGACCAACGCCCGTACACGCAAGGGCCCGAAGAAGACCATTGCGAATAAGAAGAAGTAAGGAGGGATATGTAAATGGCTAAAGCAGTAAAGAAAGTTGTCAAGCGCCGTCGTGAGCGCAAGACGATCGAAAAGGGCGCCGTGCATATCCGCTCGTCCTTTAACAACACCATGGTCACCGTGACCGACGCCAGCGGCAACGCCCTGTCATGGGCTTCCTCCGGCGGCCTCGGCTTCCGCGGCAGCAGAAAGTCCACCCCGTACGCCGCGCAGATGGTCGCAGAGACCGCTGCAAAGGCAGCTGTGGAAAACTATGGTCTGAAGACTGTTGAAGTCTTCGTCAAGGGCCCCGGCCAGGGCCGTGAATCCGCGATCCGCGCGCTGCAGTCCGCAGGCCTCGAGGTCACGCTCATCAAGGACGTTACCCCGATCCCGCACAACGGCTGCCGTCCGCCCAAGCGCCGCCGCGTTTGATGAAGGAGGAGAATTGATATGGCAAAGAATACACAGCCTGTTCTGAAGCGCTGCAGAACGCTCGGCGTTTCTCCTGCAGCCATGGGCTACTCCAAGCAGTCCAACCGCAATCCCGGCGGCAAAAGAAGAACCAAGAAGTCTGAGTACGGCACGCAGCTGACCGAAAAGCAGAAGGTCAAATTCGTGTACGGCATTCTCGAGAAGCAGTTCCACACGCTCTATGAGAAGGCCGAGAGCATGAAGGGCAACACCGGCGAGAATCTGCTGAGCCTCGTCGAGCGCAGACTGGACAACGTTGTTTACCGTCTTGGCTATGCTTCCACGCGCCGCGAGGCCCGTCAGCTGGTCAACCACGGCCACTACACCGTCAACGGCAAGCGCGTCAACATCCCGTCCTACACGGTCAATGTCGGCGACGTCATCGCCGTCTGCGAAAACAGCTGCTCCACCACCCGCTTCAAGAAGATGAAGGAAGACGACGCCTTCGTCGCAGCCCCGAAGTGGCTGGAAAGAGACAAGAACACCCTCAGCGGCAAGGTTATCGCACTGCCCGCAAGAGACGATATTGACTTCGAGATTGCAGAAAATCTGATCGTCGAATTGTACTCCAAGTAACGTTTCACCCTCGTTTATTGGTAAGCTGAATTCGGCAACGAAACAAGGTTTCGTAGTTACAAGGAGGGTAATTTATTCATGGTAGAAATTGAAAAGCCGCGTATCGAGTGTATCGATTCCCAGGATGACGTCTCCTACGGTAAATATATCGTAGAGCCTCTGGAGCGGGGATACGGCACCACGCTCGGCAACTCCCTGCGCAGAATTCTTCTTTCCTCGCTGCCCGGCACCGCCGCGACCTCCATCAAGATCGCGGGCGTGCAGCACGAGTTCTCCACGATCCCCGGCGTCAAGGAAGACGTCACGGAGATCGTGCTGAACGTGAAGAAGATCATTGCGAAGCTTCATTGCCAGGGCACTAAGACCGTCTACATTGACGCTGCGGGCGAGTGCGAAGTCACGGCCGGCGACATCAAGGCCGACGGCGAGGTTGAGATCCTCAACCCTGAGCAGCACATCTGCTCGCTTGGCCCCGACGCAAGCTTCAACATGGAGATCACGCTGAGTCATGGCCGCGGATACGTCCCGTCCGACAAGAACAAGACGCCCAACATGCCCATCGGCACCATTGCCGTGGATTCGATCTATACGCCCGTCTACAAGGTGAACTACACCGTAGAGAACACCCGTGTAGGCAACATGACAGACTATGACAAGCTGACACTGGAAGTCTGGACCGACTCGACGATCTCTGCAAGAGACGCCGTCAGCCTCGGCGCGAAGATCCTCTCCGACCATCTGAGCCTGTTCACGAATCTCTCCGAGACCGTGGCCAGCAAGCCCACGATGGCCGAGAAGGCGGAAACGCACCGCGACAAGGTCCTTGAGATGACCATCGAAGAACTTGACCTGTCTGTACGCAGCTTTAACTGCCTCAAGCGCGCCAACATCAACAACGTCGAGGATCTGATCTCCAGAACCGGCGAGGATATGATGAAGGTACGCAACATGGGCCGGAAGTCGCTCGAAGAGGTTCAGAACAAGCTTGCAATGATGGGCTTGAGTCTGGCAAGCGACGATTCCGCAAACTCTAATAATTAAGCGATAACCTTTCAAAGAAGGAGGAAGTAACCCTATGTTTGGTACCAGAAAGCTCGGCAGAACCAGCGACCAGCGCAAGGCGATGCTCCGGGCTATGACCACATACCTGCTCGAAAACGGCAAGATGGAGACGACCTTTACCCGCGCGAAGGAAGTCCAGCCCGTCGTCGAGAAGATGATTACCCTTGGCAAGAAGAAGGGTCTGGCCAACTACCGCAAGGCTCTGGCTTATATCACCAAGGAAGACGTCGCGCACAAGCTGTTCGAGGAGATCGCTCCGAAGTACGCTGAGCGCAACGGCGGCTACACCCGCGTGACCCGCATCGGGCCCCGCAGAGGCGACGCAGCCGAGATGGCCGTCATCGAATTGGTCTAAAAAAGAGTATCCCCTTCGGTTGAAAACCGAGGGGGTTCTTTTTTGCGCTGGAAAAGGGCCGGATCATGGTGTAGAATAAAAAAGAAGGAGGCGTGCGGTATGGCTGAAAACAGGAAGAAGAAAAACACGCAGAAAGTTCCGTGGTGGCTGACGCCTGTGATTTTACTGGCAGTTTTGGCGATCCGATTCGGCGGGGAGGCGATAGGGCGAGGCTTCCAGTGGTTATCCGATTCGCAGACTTCAGAATCGTCTACCACGGCGCAGAAGGTGCCATCCGACGAGGCGCTGACAGTACGCTTCCTTGATGTCGGGCAGGGCGACAGTATTTTGCTCTCCTGCGGCGAGGATACGATGCTCATCGACGGCGGGTCGGTCGAGGAGGGACAGTTTCTGGTGTCCCGGTTGAACCGGCTGGATGTGACGGAACTGACCTATGTGGTCAATACGCACCCGGACGAGGATCACTGCGGCGGACTGGCTGCCGTGCTGGCAAAATACCCGGCGGAACACGTCTATTCCAGTGTCACAGAGTATACAACAAAGGTTTTTTCCAACGTGGTTAAATATACGGAAGAACAGGGCAAGCAGATCGAAGTGCCGCAGACTGGCACGCATTGGAGTCTCGGCAGCGCGACGGTGACGGTCATCGGGCCGGTACAGGAATATTCTGACCCGAATAACGGCAGTCTTGTCCTGCGCATCGATTACGGCGGGACGAGTTTCCTGTTTACGGGCGACATGGAACAGAAGGCCGAGGGAGATCTGCTGGAATCCGGCGCGGATGTGCGTGCAGACGTTTTAAAGGCCGGACACCACGGCAGCCCAACCAGTTCATCTGAAGCTTTTCTGACCGCTGTGCAGCCCTCCATAGCGGTCATCAGCGTCGGAGCGGACAACGACTATGGACACCCCGGCGCGGACGTGTTGGCGCGGTTGAAGGCGCTGAACGCGGCGATTTACCGCACCGATACACAGGGCGAGATCATCATCGTCTCCGACAGTGCGGAATTGTCCGTTACGACAGATTCCACCAGCCGTGAGCCCGCGGCCGGAAAGGACGCGCCGTTCATTGGCAACCGCAATTCCATGATCGTCCACAGCGCAAACTGCGCCAAGCTTCCCGGCAAAGACAACCGTGTCTATTTTAACTCCGCCGAGGAAGCGGAGGAATATGGATATCAAAAGCATACCTGCATCAAATAGACGCAGAAAACGGCGCATCCGCTCGGATGCGCCGTTTGTCAACAGAAAATAATTCACAAAAATAAGCCGGATGAATTGACATTCTGGACAAAAGCTGATAAAATATAAATCCATAATGCCTGCGTAGGGTCATTCGCATTTTTCACCATTATCTATCATGATTATAGCACTGCAGGTCCCTATGTGCAAGCAGGAGTGGAAAGAAATAAACAACGCAACCGTGCGTGTCATAAGACAACTACAGAAAGGCTGTGATGAGGTTACATGGCGATCACAAAGGATGTCATGATGGGCAAGACGCTCCGCAAGAGTTTTGCCAAGCAGGAGCAGATCCTGGAACTGCCGAACATGCTCAAGATCCAGAAGGATTCCTATGAGTGGTTCCTGCGCGAGGGGCTGCGCGAGGTGTTCCGCGACGTCGATACCATTACCGACTATACCGGCAATCTCGAACTGAGTTTCCTCGACTACTCCATGAACGAGCCGCCCAAGTACTCCGTGGAGGAGTGCAAGGAGCGCGACGCAACGTACGCAAAGCCCATCAAGGTTCGCGTGCGTCTGCACAACAAAGAGACCGACGAGATCAAGGAGCAGGAGATTTTCATGGGCGATTTCCCGCTCATGACCAACGGCGGCACCTTCGTCATCAACGGCGCAGAGCGTGTCATTGTCTCCCAGATCGTCAGAAGCCCCGGCGTTTACTTTGGCGACGAGGTAGACAAGACTGACCAGCATATCTATTCCGCAACGGTCATTCCGTACCGCGGCGCATGGCTAGAATATGAGACGGATTTCAATAACGTCTTTTGGGTCCGCATCGACAAAAACCGCAAGCTGCCCATCACCTGCCTCATCCGCGCCCTCGGCGTGGCGACCGACGGCCAGATCACCGAGATGTTCGGTGAGGATCCGCTCATCAAGGCGACCATGGACAAGGACCCGTGCAAGACGCGCGAGGAATCTCTGCTTGAAATTTACCGCCGCCTGCGTCCGGGAGAGCCGCCCACAGTCGAAAGTTCCGAGAGTTATCTCGAGGCGCTGTTCTTCGATGCCCGCCGCTATGACGTGAGCAAGGTCGGCCGCTATAAATTCAACAAAAAACTTGACATCTGGAGCCGTTTGAACGGCCAGACGCTGGCCCAGCCTGTGACCGATCCCATGACCGGTGAGATCATCGCTATGAACGGCGAGACGATCAACCGCGCCAAGGCGCACGAGATCTCCAGCCGCGGCGTCAGCCGCGCCGTGATCGACGTGAACGGCCGCGAGGTCGTCGTCTTCTCCAACGGCATGGTCGATATGGCGAAGTTCGTCGATTTCGACCCGGCGCAGTATGGCATCAAGGAAAAGGTCAGCTTCAGCGTGCTGCGTGAAATGCTCGAGACTGTCCCCGCCGACGGCTGGGAAGAGGCTATCGAGGCTCGCCGCAGCGACCTCATTCCGATGCACATCACGAAAGACGACATTCTCGCCTCCATCAACTACCTGTGCTGCATGGTGCAGGGCGCAGGCACGAAGGACGACATTGACCATCTGGGCAACCGCCGTCTGCGCTGCGTGGGCGAATTGCTGCAGAATCAGTTCCGCGTCGGCTTCACCCGCCTCGAACGCGTCATCCGTGAGCGCATGACCGTGCAGGATCTCGACGTCGTCACGCCGCAGAGCCTCATCAACATCCGACCTGTCACGGCGGTCATCAAAGAGTTCTTCGGCTCCTCTCCGCTGTCGCAGTTTATGGATCAGAACAACCCGCTGGCAGAACTGACGCACAAGCGCCGTCTGTCCGCACTCGGCCCCGGCGGTCTGTCGCGTGAGCGTGCATCCTTCGACGTCCGAGACATTCACTACACGCACTATGGCCGCATGTGCCCGATCGAGACGCCTGAAGGCCCGAACATCGGCCTGATCAACTATTTGGCGTCCTATGCCAAGATCAACGAATACGGCTTCATCGAAGCGCCGTTCCGCAAGGTCGATAAGGCAACCGGCAAGGTCACGGATATTGTCGAATACATGACCGCCGACGTCGAAGACGACTATTATGTCGCACAGGCTGCAGAGCCTCTGGACGAGGAAGGCCGCTTTGCGAACGCGCGCGTCATCTGCCGCCACCGTGACGAGATCATCTCTGTCGAACGTGAACTGATCGACTATGTCGATGTATCCCCGAACATGATGACCTCCATCGCAACGGCGTTCATCCCGTTCCTCGAGAACGACGACGCGAACCGTGCGCTGATGGGCGCAAACATGCAGCGTCAGGCCGTGCCGCTGATGGTCACGGAGGCCCCGATCGTGGCAACCGGCATCGAGCATAAGTGCGCTGTCGATTCCGAGGTCTGCATCACAGCTAAAGGCCCCGGCGTCGTGACCCGCGTTTCCGCAACGAACGTTTCCGTCAGCTACGACGATGGCAATACCGCCGATTATACCCTTACAAAGTTTGCTCGTTCCAACCAGGGCACCTGTATCAACCAGCGCCCGATCGTCACGGTCGGCGAGCGTGTGGAAGCCGGTCAGGTCATCGCCGACGGCCCCGCCTGCTCGCAGGGTGAGATCGCGCTCGGCAAGAACGTGCTTATCGGCTTCATGACGTGGGAAGGCTACAACTACGAAGACGCCATTCTGCTGAACGAACGCCTCGTCCGCGAGGACGTCTTCACCTCCATTCATATTGAAGAGTATGAGACGGAATCCCGCGACACCAAACTCGGCATGGAGGAGATCACCCGCGATATCCCGAATGTCGGCGAGGACACACTCAAGGATCTCGACGAGAACGGCATCATCCGCATCGGCGCAGAAGTCACATCCGGCGACTATCTTGTCGGTAAGGTCACACCGAAGGGCGAAACAGAACTGACCGCAGAAGAACGCCTTCTGCGCGCCATCTTCGGCGAAAAGGCAAGAGAAGTCCGCGATTCCTCGCTGAAGGTTCCGCACGGCGAGGCTGGCATCATCGTTGATGTCAAGGTCTTCACCCGTGAAAACGGCGACGAGTTGGCGCCCGGTGTCAACAAGGTCGTCCGCGTGTATATTGCCCAGAAGAGAAAAATCTCCGTCGGCGATAAGATGGCGGGCCGACACGGCAACAAGGGCGTTGTGTCCCGCATTCTGCCGCAGGAGGATATGCCCTTCCTGCCCGATGGCACCCCGCTCGATATCGTTCTGAACCCGCTGGGCGTTCCGTCGCGTATGAACATCGGTCAGGTTCTGGAGGTTCATCTGGGTTACGCAGCCCACGCGCTGGGATGGAAGGTCGCAACCCCGATTTTCAACGGTGCAAACGAACGCGAGATCCGCGAACTGCTTAAGCAGGGCGGTGTCGCCGAGGACGGCAAGACCGTTCTGTACGATGGACGCACAGGCGAACCGTTTGACCAGCGCGTCACGGTCGGCTACCCGTACTACCTCAAACTCCACCATCTGGTTGATGATAAGATTCACGCCCGTTCCACCGGCCCGTACTCGCTGGTCACGCAGCAGCCACTCGGCGGCAAGGCGCAGTTCGGCGGCCAGCGCTTCGGCGAAATGGAAGTCTGGGCCCTCGAGGCCTACGGTGCGGCGTATACGCTGCAGGAGATTCTGACCGTCAAGTCCGACGACGTGACAGGCCGTGTCAAGACCTATGAGGCCATCGTCAAGGGGCACAACGTCCCAACTCCGGGCGTGCCCGAATCGTTCAAGGTTCTCGTCAAAGAACTCCAGTCTCTGTGCCTGGACGTCAAGATTCTCGGCGAAGACGGCGAGGAAGTGGATCTTAAGGACGACGACGATGATGATTCCATCTACGGCGCAGGCGGCAAGGCGCTGCCCGACGATGAGATCACGATGGACGATGATCTGCCGAACGGCAAGGACGTTGACGCCGACGAAGCGGCTGACGCGGGCTTTGAGATCCAGGACGAGGACGATGTCTTCGGCCTGCTGAACGACAGCTACACCATGGACTCCGATGATTCGGAGAATGTATAAGAAGGAGGCGGCAATACAATGAGTCATGCAACATTCAGCGCAATCCAGATCGGTATTGCTTCCCCGGATAAGATCCGCGAATGGTCCTACGGAGAGGTCAAGAAGCCGGAAACCATCAACTACCGCACCCTGAAGCCCGAGCGCGACGGTCTGTACTGCGAGCGCATCTTTGGCCCGACGAAGGACTGGGAATGCCACTGCGGTAAGTATAAGAAGATCCGCTACAAGGGCAAGATCTGCGACCGCTGCGGCGTCGAGGTCACGCGCGCCAAGGTCCGCCGTGAGCGCATGGGCCATATCGAGTTGGCCGCTCCGTGCAGCCACATCTGGTATTTCAAGGGCATCCCGTCCCGCATGGGCCTGCTTTTGGATATCAGCCCCCGCATTCTCGAAAAAGTCCTGTACTTTGCCAACTATATCGTCACCGATCCCGGTGATTGCCCGCTGGCCAAGAACCAGATCCTGTCCGAAAAAGAGTACCGCGATATGCGCGAGAAATATGAGGATGATTTCAAGGCCGGCATGGGCGCGGAAGCCGTGAAGGAACTGCTGCAGCAGATCAATCTGGAAGAACTCTCTGAGCAGCTGAAAAGCGAACTCAAGGACGCCTCTGGCCAGAAGAAGCTGCGCATCATCAAGCGCCTCGAGGTTGTCGAGTCGTTCCGTATGTCCGGCAATGATCCGACGTGGATGGTCATGGACGTGCTGCCGGTTATTCCGCCGGAACTTCGCCCGATGGTTCAGCTGGATGGCGGCCGCTTTGCGACCTCCGACCTGAATGACCTCTACCGCCGCGTCATCAACCGCAATAACCGCCTCAAGCGGCTCATTCAGCTGCAGGCGCCGGATATCATCGTCCGCAATGAAAAGCGCATGCTGCAGGAGGCCGTCGATGCTCTGATCGACAACGGCCGCCGCGGAAGAGCCGTCACGGGCGCCAATAACCGCGCGCTCAAGTCCCTCAGCGATATGCTCAAGGGCAAACAGGGCCGCTTCCGTCAGAACCTGCTCGGCAAGCGCGTTGACTATTCCGGCCGTTCCGTTATCGTCGTCGGTCCGGAGCTGAAGCTGTATCAGTGCGGCGTGCCGAAGGAAATGGCCATCGAACTGTTCCGCCCGTTCGTCATGAAGAAGCTTGTCGAGGACGGCCTTGCCAACAACATCAAGTCTGCCAAGAAGATGATCGATAAAGGCAAGGACGAGGTCTGGGACGCACTCGAGGATATCATCAAGGATCGCCCGGTCATGCTCAACCGCGCGCCGACGCTGCACCGCCTCGGCATTCAGGCCTTCGAGCCGGTTCTGGTTGAGGGCCGCGCGCTGAAGCTGCATCCGCTGTGCTGCACCGCGTTCAATGCGGACTTCGACGGCGACCAGATGGCAATTCACGTTCCGCTGTCCGCAGAAGCGCAGGCAGAGGCCCGTATCCTCATGCTCTCGGCCAACAACCTCCTGCGTCCGCAGGACGGCAAGCCGGTCACGGTTCCGACGCAGGATATGATCCTCGGTACCTATTACCTGACGTACCAGCGCTATGACGTCGATGCGTTTGATACCATCCATGAGATTTTCCCGCTGCTCGAGTGCGGCAAGCTGCCGTATGAGAAGCCCATCTGGGTCAAGAATATCTGGGACGATCCCGAATCTGAGAACTATCAGTACTATCTGCGCACCCGCGGCGCGCTGCTCGACAATGAGACAGATCGCCCGGAGACGATTCCCGGTTCCTATCAGACGCTTTCGCAGGCGGTTGCCGCACTGGATGCAGGTGAAATCCAGCCGGACGAGGTCATCTATGTCTGGAACATCTGGGATTCCGAGGCCGATATCAAGGAAGAGAACCATATCTATATCCGCACCGTCGGCGCGTATGCCCAGCAGGCGCACGAGGCGGGCGATGCCCGTCCGAAGGAATACTTCAAGTATTATCATGATGCGGACGAGGCCATGATGGCTTATGCCGATGGCATGATCGCCATGCACGACCCGATCAAGGTCTGGAAGGAACTTGAGATCGACGGCAAGAAGGAACACCGCATCATCGATGCAACCGTGGGCCGCCTCATCATCAACGATGCGATCCCGCAGAACCTCGGCTTTAAAAAACGCGAGTCGGTCGATGATCTGTTCCCGCTGGAGATCGACTTCGTCGTCGGCAAGAAGCAGCTTGGCAAGATCATTG
>ENA-UESC01001591-UESC01001591.1-human-gut-metagenome-genome-assembly--contig:-NODE-1591-length-16511-cov-13.985335_pt1 | contig 16511 bp, 7 predicted proteins | sample MGYA00242998_ERZ507999 | MGnify/ENA primary metagenome ERZ507999 (study PRJEB26167, sample SAMN06115465) | human gut metagenome | host: Homo sapiens | place: China:Hubei | collected 2016-04-27... | reverse complement strand
ATCACTGTTTCTGTTGTATTCGATGTTGTCAAGCCCGTCAGAACAAGCTGTGAAAACGAATACAGTCAGTAGAGATAGTAAGAAAAATGTTGTTTTTTTCATTTGGGTAAGTTTTTAAGATCCATATCGTTCCGTTGATAAAAAGAAACGATATGGATGATAAAGAATTTAATAGTTATTCTTAATTATTGAAGACGAGATGGCAACCGTCAACAGACAGTGCGAAGTTCAAGTCGTTTGCATCTATGGTGTTGATGCCCCAATAGCATTGGGTGGAGATTGCATCATCGGTTCCTTGCATCACTGCTTGAACGTCGGCGGTACCGTCACCGCAATTAGTCACGTAGACCGTAACTTTGGCTCCGTTCATTCCGGCAAGCCAAGTAGCCCAGTCGCCTTGTGTTCCGTTGTGAACGCAGGCGGCATATCCATCGCCCCAGCCAAAGTTATCGGCTCGGACCACTGCGTAGTGTTCACCGGTACTCTTACGGAGAACTACAAGGAAATTGTTCCAGTTCCCTGCCAGGTTGCTGTAATTAGTAAACGAAATACACTTTGTCTGACCTGAAGGTACATTGAAATTATCTGAGTAGGTCTCCGGATTAAACCACAGAGTTGAGTTGTCTGTATTTCCTAACTGACCGCTTGTGTTCTTCACGACAGTCGCTTCGGAGACGGTGACATTTACCGTTGCGGTGATGTTTTCTCCGGCGGTAATGGTAACCGGTTGCGAACCGGCCTTTGCCGGAATGGCAGAGAAGCTGAGTTTCGCGTTGTCAATGACTGCCAAACTCCCGTCAGAGTAGGTTCCCGTAACTACCATGCCTGTTGGGTCGAAAGGCATCATGCAACTCTTGGCTTCTTCCGAGGTGTAGTAATAGGGCTTTGTACGCGAGGGTGCAGTGGTTATTGAAATAGATTGAAGTACTCCCACAACCTTAAAAGACGCGTTAGCCACAATCGGTTTGTCGCAGTTTTCGCCCTTGAAGGTTTTGTTGTAGACAGCTACAAGAGTCTTATCTCCTATTTGATTTATATCTGGGATGGCTGAAAATGAGAGTTCGGAAGCCGTTACGGTTTTAGTCACTCCCTCTTCAAAGGTTACAATGGCAGAGATGTTAGTCATGGCCTCTTCAAGCGAAGTACCCAAAGATATCTGTGCGGGTACATTCTGCAATACCATTGATACCGGATTTTTGTCTGCGGCAGATGTAAGCCCACCGACAGGAACGATGTTGGTTTGCAGGAAGTCGATGTAAGAGCCTTCGGGGACTAAGAAGCAGCGAATGTTGGTGTTGCTTGCATCTGCATTCAGGTTGGGTTCTTTATTCGGTTGTGCATAGGTCTTAGTAGCCACACCGTTGGTCATCTTGACGGTGAAAGCATTTTCGCTGGTGCGGTCTACGGTGAGCGTCACTTTGCCACCCAACTTTTGTACGTTCTCGTCTTTGTTATCAACGGGATTAAGAAGCAAGGTGCCCGATATGTACTGGAAGTCAATATGATCGCCCCACTGAGAGTTATAAGTTTCAGGGTTACCTGTAACATCAAAGCGGATAGCTCCATATTCGGTATATCCCTCACCGCCACGTTCCACATCATTGGTGATGATAAGGGCAAAGTTCTTATAATATGTGTTATCGGCAGGGTTGATGTTAAGATTGAACACCGCGTTCCATTTCTCGCCGTCAGGTATCACATAATACTTAGAAAAGGCAGCCCAGAAACCGGAGGTGAAATCCGTATTCCCGATGGTGTATACATCTTCCTGCATACCTTCAAGTATTTCATCTTCCGGTTCTTTCTTGGAGTCTTCTATTTCCTGTATTTTATCAGAAATCCATTCGGGAGCATTTACGTCATAGAGTTCGCCTCCTTCGCAGCTTGCCAGGACCAACATCCACAAGGTTGCTGCACAACAGAAAAATGTTATTTTATAGAAATGTTTCATTTTCTTTATTTTTTAATAGGTAATGGTTTGAAACGTTCCCCGCCTGTTCCGGTTGAGGCCGTAGGGCTGAGGGGAGTGTGTTTCTAAGTTTATTTACTTGCTTAACTCTACGACTGGACGTACTTTCCATTTGTTTTCCCGGAAGTAAATGGAATTATCTGTACTGTAATTGGCTGAGTTTCCTGTCAGGTTCGGATTGTTGTTCATCAACTGCTGTACGATAGGCAGAAACTCATGTCCAGGTCTGTAAGTATCGAAAGTGCTCTTCAGTTCGGAGTCGCTTGCTATATCGCTGTACTTCACAGGATCCTTTACTCCATTTATGGAGCGGCGCACTGTGCCATGTTCTTTTAGTTGTTGCAGGCGTCCGTTGTCATAGAAGAATCCCCAGCGGATGAGGTCGAAGCCTCGTCCGAATTCGCATCCGAATTCTTTAGGACGTTCCACGTTGGCTATCTGTTCAAAGAGCTTGTCGGCAGAATTGAAGTCTTCGAGCTTCAGATCTACCAGATTGGCGCGGTTACGCACTTCATTAATCCAATCGATAGCTTGCTGTGTAGGACCGTTGACTTCGTTCTCGCACTCGGCAGCGCGTAGCAGTACATCGGAGTAGCGCATCAGCCGCAGGTTGATGCCATCGTGCAAGCCCGTAACCACAGTGCTATATAATCCGGTGCGGAGATTCGTGAATTTGGCAATCGGCAGACCTCCGAAAGTGTTGTTGGTCACGATATTATCAGTGGCTTTAAGTATATTTGTATAAGCCACGTTGCCATATTCGAAGTTTTCCCAATCGGTTTCATAAGTCCCAATGGTCCAATAGAGTCTGGGGTCGAGTTTCCCACTGGTGGTACGCTCTTCTTTAAAAAGCTGGTAAAGCCAGGGCGAAGCCGAGATGTCGGCCCATCCGCCGTAGGCACCTGGAGCGAAGTTGCTCTCAACGGCCGAGCCTTGTGTGGCATTGGGGCTTGTGTTTACTGGTGTCCATTCATCGTCGGTGCCTTGCGCTCCATAGTCGAGGAATTGTACTTCGAAGAGGCTCTCTGTGTTGTTCTCGTATGCCGAACCTTCACGGAAGTTATCTCCGTAGTTGTCCATCAGTTTATAAGTGCCATACTTTTTGGCGATGATATCTTTCAATACCGGAAGTGCTTCGCTGTATTTTTGACGCATCATGAGGGCGCGGGCATAATAGCCAGCCGCAGCACCGCAGGTGGCACGTCCACCGCTCCATTCACTGCCTTCATCACGGGAGGGAAGCAATTCCATTGCTTCCAGAAAGTCTTTTTCCACTTGGTCGAGCACTGCATCATAGGTGCTGTTGGCGCCATAAAGTCCGTTTAACGAAGAGTAGGTAGCATAATCCGTAATGAGAGGCGGATTCTGATAATAGCCCACTAAGTTGTAGTAGGATAGAGCGCGAAGGAAAAGCGCCTGTCCTTTGATACGTTTCATTTTTTCGGTAAGTTGGCTGTTATCTTCACCGCAGCGTGAAATGGTGAAATTGCACACATTGATAGTATAGTACCACTCACGCCAGGGCCACCATGTAACGTCTGAAGTGACTTCAGCATTAAGATCATCAAAAGGCAGATACCACACTTGTGAAGAGTTCCAGGCTTCATCGCCACGACATACATCGATGGTGTAGCCTACACGAGCATAAGAACCTTCCATGCGGATGTGGTTGTAGGCGGCAATCACACATTCCTCCAAGTCATCAGGATTAAAGCCGAATGTACTTGAGGTTTGCTGGTTGGGATTCAACAGTTCTAATCTGTCGTTGCAGGAAGTCAACATGCCAAATCCCAAAATGAGAGCAAGTGAATATTTATTTAGTTTCATAAGATCTGTTTTTAATTTAGGTACTAGAAAGGTAAAGATTAGAATGTAAAATGAACACCACACATGAAAGTACGTGCAGTAGGATAAGAACAGAAATTGTATCCCGGAGTGAAAGTTCCTCCTGCATAATCCACATTGTAACCATGATAGCCGGTAAATGTGTGGAGATTCTGTGCCGATATGTAGAAACGTACATCGGATACATATTTGTCGAACCACTTATCCGGGAAGTTGTAGCCCAATTCTACATTGGCTATTTTCCAGTAGGCTGCATTCTGAATCTTGCGTGAACTGAAGAGGTCGTTCCAACCCAAGCTGGCACTGTTGGTAACATAGGTGCGTGGCACGTTGGAAAGGTAAGTGCTGCCGTCTTCGCTAAAGCGGTTGGCATCGAGCATACCCACTTCTTTGTTTCCCCAGCCATAGCAAGAGTTGAGTGAGTTGTAGATGTCGTCGCTAACGTGATAGTTCAGTGCGCCGAACGTTGCGATGCTCAGGTCAAAGCGCTTGTATTCAAAACGGGCATTAAGGCCGAAATTGATTTTTGGCATGCCGCTGCCCAATACCACTTGATCTTCGGAGTCTACTTTACCGTCATTGTTTACGTCTTTATAGAGGCAGTCGCCAATTTGGGCGCCTTCTTGTGTGGCGTGGTTGTCAAGAACTTCTTGCGTGCGGGCGATACCTTCATAAACCCAACCGTAGAACTGACCGATTTCTTCGCCTACTTTAGTGATGTAAGAACCTGAGATATAAGAATCGGTACCGAAACCTAATGAGGTTACGCGGTTGCGTAATGTGCTAAGGTTGGCCGATACTTCATATTTGAAGTCATGGTCGCGGTTACGGTAGGTAGCGGAGAACTCAAAACCGGAGTTGTTCATCGAAGCGGCATTCATCGTTACGGTGGTATTGGACACTCCGGCTTGTTCCGGAACAGGAACAGCATACAGAAGGTCTTCGCTGGTATTCTTGTACCACTCAGCTGTAAACTCCAAACGATTGCGGAACAAAGCAAGATCAATACCCACATTGTAGGTCTTCTTTTTCTCCCATGCAAGGTTATTGTCCACGAAAGTGGAAACGGCAGAACCGGTCACTACGTTACCGTTGAAATTGTAAGTCATATTATTGCGTGACATGACGGCCTGATACATGTACTCACCGATGTTCTCATTACCAAGCTCGCCATAGCTTGCACGAACTTTGAACATGTTCACGACGTCCGGATTGAAAGGGAAGAAGCTTTCTTTGTCGAAGCGCCAGCCCACAGAGACGGAAGGGAAAGTTCCCCAACGGATACTTCTGGTCAGGCGTGAGCTGCCATCCCGGCGTACTGTTGCCGATAATAAATACCTGTCATCGTAGTTGTAATTGATACGACCGATGTAGGACAAGATAGCATGCTTGTATTCGTAACTTTCGGAATACGTGTTGGCGGCATTCTGAAGTTGTAGGAAATAAGGTTCGGTAAAGTTGATTCCCCATCCGGTCAGCAGGTCGGTGTTTTCTTCTTCGTAAGTCTGGCCTGCCACTACGTTGATGTGGTGTTTGCCTATCGTACCATCGTAAGTAAGCACATTCTCTATCAAGGCGTCCGAATAAATACGGGAACCCTTGGTCAACCGTTCATTACTCTTGGACAGATAGACGCGGTTACTCTGCACCCATGCCGGAATCCAAGTGAAGTCCTTGCAGAAGGTTTTGCTGTAAGAGAGGTTTATTTTATAGTTGAGTTTGTGGTTTTTGCTGTTGAAGCCGAACATATTGAAGATGTCTACGTCTGCCGAGCCTGTTCCCACGAAACGGTCCACACGTGTGTTACGTTGCAGCAGGTTGTTTACCAGTAATGGATTGGAAGCGGAGATATCACCATGTATGGTATCGTAGTATACGCCATAGCCGTAAGCGTCATAATTGAAGTTGTTGGCAATTCCCACCAAATTGTCGAGCACCCATGTTGAAGAATCGTATGCTTTGATGGTGGGCTGCATCAGTAAGGTTCCGCGTAGAATGTTGGTTACGTCGCCATACAGACCTTGAACGTATTCGGAAGCATTGGACAGGCCCATGTTGTCTTGGTCGGAGTGGGAGTAAACAAGGCTGGTCTGGAACTTTATGAACTTGGTGTCCATACTGTTGTTGACACGTGCGGTGTAACGTTCGTAGTTAGGACCGGCACCTTCGAGTGTTCCTTTTTGGTTGAAATAGTCTAATGCTATATTATAGGTGTTGTGAGCACCACCTCCGGAAAGGTTTATATTATGGTTTTGACGGATACCCGTTTTGAATACTTCGTCGAACCAGTTGGTATTGGTGTCATCTTGGAAATGGTATTTCCCGGTTTCGCTGTTGAGCTTGTATCCCGATGGCAACGGAGTGTTGGAGTTTGCACAAGCCTGACCGATGTACTGGCTGTATTGGTCGGCATCCATTACATCATAGACTCCCTTAGGAATATAATCCATACCGAAATATCCATTGTAGTCCACTTTCAGCGGTTGGTCTTTTTGTCCGCGTTTGGTGGTGATGATAATCACACCGTTGGCAGCACGTGAACCGTAGATGGCGGCAGCCGAAGCATCCTTCAATACCTGGATGGTTTCAATATCGTTGGAAGAAAAATCGCGGATGGAAGTTCCCATGGGAACGCCGTCGATGACATAAAGGGGAGAAGTACTGCCGAAAGATCCTACACCGCGAATACGTACGGTAGGATCGGCACCCGGCTGTCCGTCGGAGGTGACTTGCACGCCGGAAACCTTGCCTTCAAGCATGGTGGAGATGTTGGAGTTTGATGTCTGTTTCAAGGCTTCCGCATCTACTACGGCAACGGAACCTGTTAGGTCAGACTTCTTTTGTGTACCGTAGCCCACGACAACTACTTGCTCAAGCATCTGCTCATCGGATTGTAGCTGGATAGGGTCGATGATGGCACGGTTGCGGACAGCCACTTCACGTTCCTTATAACCCACATAGCTTATTAAAAGGGTGGCGTTTCCAAGAACCTCCAGTTGGAAGTTTCCGTCGAGGTCGGTAATAGTTCCGCCTTGTCCGCCTTTAATTTTGATGGTGGCCCCAGTCAGTGGTTCACCTTGTTCGTCGACAACTTGACCACGGACCTTGATAGTCGGAGATTGTGCCACGGTAGCCATTGCAGGTGTAGGGTACACCACCATGCTGCCAAAGATACACAGACTAAGCATTACGAAAAAAAATAAATGTTTCCTCATTTTTTAAGTATTAAGGTTGTTTAATTAATAGATTAGATTTATTATTAACTGATTACGATACCAGATTGACGTACGACCTGGCGTTGACTACCGGAGGTAGCCAGGTTACGGATTTCATATATGTAATGGAATCAATAGGGGAAGGTTGAATTTGCTCGATGCCATGTGCAATGCGGCAACCATTCTTTTGTCATTCTTCATAATATTAAGATTAAAATTAAACATTAAATGCACGGTTCTCTCCCGAAGGATTGAGTACCGATTGCATGACAAAAGTAGGGCTTGTGTAGTAAATAGGGGTGGACAAATGAGTTTTAGAGGTGGATAAACGAACTTAAAGTGTAAGTAATACAACTATATAGATTTATTGTTTATTGTCGTAAGTAAGGCTATTCTTCTTTATTAAGTAGTGAACTCGGTGTTGTATTGAAGTATTTGGTGAAGCATCTTGTGAAGTATTTAGGGTCATTAAATCCTACTTCATAGGCAATTTCTGCAATGTTCATACTTTTATTCTCCCGGTTTTTCAATAATAGTTCGCGGGCAATGTTCAGGCGATAGTTACGTATGAATTGTCCGGCAGACTGCCCGACAAGACTTTGTAGCTTTTTGTTCAACAGGCTTTTGCTCACACTTGCCGCTTCGCAGAAATCGCTCACCTCGAAATAGGAATTTTTGTAGTTCTCCTTAATGACATCCATGATGCGGTTGAGGAACTTCTTGTCGCTCGATTCCTCTTCCATATTCAAGGCATCCACATCCATGGCTATAGCAAACTTCTTTTGATAACGTTTACGGTTCTCAAGAATATTCTCGATGCGAGTAAGCAGTAATGTCTCGTCAAAAGGTTTCAGTAAATATTCGTCAACTCCTATGCGGTAGCTTTCCAGGCGTGATTCCTGCGATGTCTTGGCTGTCAGCATAAGGAAAGGGATATGGGAGATAGCGAAATTCTCTTTTACCCGGCGGGACAGTTCAATGCCGTCCATTACGGGCATCATCAGGTCACTGATGATAAAGTCTACCGAATGTGAGTTTAATATATTCAAAGCCTCTGCTCCATGGGCAGCTTCGAACACATTGTATTTATCCCGTAGGATGGAACGGATATATCCACGCATATCCGCGTTGTCCTCGACCACCAGGATTGATAAACCTTTTCCGAAAGTATCGGATGGGGGTAGCGCATCGGAAGTCATAAGTTGCGGGGCACTTTCGGCCAGTGTTTCCACCGTATTGCTTTCCGGTGTTATTGGCAGGAGGATGCGTAGCGAGCAGCCTGTCGTATGGTTGTTTTGCGCATGGATTTCACCCCCATGCATCTGTACGATACGTTTACACAAGTAAAGTCCGATGCCGCTTCCAGCCTGTCCGTACATAGGATATTTGGTTTGTCCTTGCGACTGGTAGAAACGGTTGAATATTTTGATTGTGTCATCATCAGGAATACCGCTACCTGTGTCGCTGACACAGATGTAAAGCATGGATTTGCGGTTATCAGCAGGAGGTAGCAGGGCTATGAACAAAGACACACTTCCGCCGTTTGGCGTAAATTTAATGGCATTGCTCAGCAGGTTCGTCAGCACTTTGTGCATCGCTTCTTCATCGTAAGAGATTTCCGGTGAAGGCATCCGGAAATAACGTTTCACTGTGATGTCTCTTTCTTTGGCAAAGACTTCAAAAGATATGATCAGTTCATTGGCAAATTTCAGAAAATTATTCCGGGATTTTACGATTTCCAGTTTGCCCGACTCCACCTTACGGAAATCCATAAGCTGGTTGACAAGCGATAACAGGTATTTGGAATTGCGTTCCACGAAATGTAACTGCTCGATGACTTGAGGGTTGTAGCTTAACTTTAATGCACGCTCTATCGGTCCTATGATCAGTGTGATTGGGGTGCGGAATTCGTGTGTGATATTGGTGAAGAATGCTATCTTATCCAAGGTCAGCTCTTGTATCTTACGTGTCATTTTAGTAAGCTGCGCTTTCTGCCGGGTAATTTTTTCGTTTTGTTGCTTCAACATCCGGTTCTGACGGGACAACTCTTCGGTCTGTTCTTCCAGTAGTTGTTTCTGCTTTTTCAGTTCATGGGTGCGTTGTTCCACCTTTTGGTGTAATCTTGCTTTTTGCTCTTTCAGGCTTCGTATGCGCCATTGGTAGAATTGCCATGTAGCGAATGTGGCAAGGATTATTACAAGCAGTATAAACCAGGTTGTCTTGTAAAAATAGGGCTGGATTGTTATTTGCAGTTCCGTTATATTATCCTCTCCGGTTGGGGTGTAGGGCGTGTACTTCACTTGCAGCGTATAGTTTCCCGGAGACAGATTGGTGTAAGTAGCAAAACGCCGGCTAGCAGGCACGTGTATCCAACGGTTGTCAAAACCCAGTAGGCGGTAACTGTAAGTGGCGGTATTGTCGGACTCGTAGTTGAGTGCGGAAAATTCCAGTGAAAAAGATTTTTCACGTTCGTGGATGCGGATAGCCTTACTGACGGCAATATCGAGCGGCAAGTATTCGTTGCCGGGGAATATTTCCTCGTTTCCTACTTTCAAATGGGTGAACCGTATTTTGGAAGACTGGGTTGTAAGGGCAGGCAGGTTGCAATCTATGGCAACCAGCCCGGATACGGTGCCGAGATAAAGCTTGCTGTATTGTGAACGGTGAGCTGCATTCCAGTAAAACTGGGTATCGGCAAGACCGTCTTGTCGGTTGTAGTTGATAAAGTGGTTTTCTTTGGGTTGGAAGCGCGACAGCCCATTGTTGGTTGCTATCCAGATACATCCTTTATCATCTTCCAGGATACTGCGGATACTGTTGTCTGGCAGACCATGAAGGGAGTTGTAACAGACAAACTGTTCTTCTCCATCTTCGTTCTGCATACGTTTATAAATGCCATAACCGTTGCTGCCCAACCACAGTGTGCCGTCCTGAGTTTCGTAAAAGCAACATATCTTTTCTATCAGTCCGGAAGACGGATCATCCAGTTTGTACTTCAGATGACGGTAACGGAATGTTCCCTCAGGCGATGAGACGGAGCGGGAGTGCAGGTCGATGATATAAACGCCGTCCAGACATCCCATCCATAATTGCCCGTCTTTGTCTATGATAGAGCCGATGCAACCTCGTATGTCTTCGGCGGCACGCTTGGCAAATGGTGAACAAAGCTGTTTATGCGCCAGGTCATAGAAGAATAATCCCTGGTTTGCTCCGATCCACATACCGTTGTTTATGGAGTCGTAGGCCAGAGCTCCGATAAAGTCTATGGGGTAGTTGCCTTTATTCCGGGCTGTGATTGCTTCTATTCTGTGCTGTGGGTTTTGTGGGTTGATAAGGTTGATGCCGCCGCCCCATGTACCAATCCACAATCTTCCTTGCCCGTCGGCGGTGATGGCGCTAACAGAGTTGTGGGTAAGAGTGCCGCTTTCGTATGTATAATGGATGAAGCTGTCGCTTCCTACCGCCTTTTTATTCAGCCCCCCTTCTACGGTGCCTACCCATAAGTTTCCGCTATTATCTTCGTAAACGGCGTTCACCGGATTGTGAGAGATTGTTTGGAGATTCTTGTTATCATGCTGATAATTTTGTATGGACAGACGCTTGGCGGTCATTTTATTGATACCACCACTTTCGGTTCCTACCCAGATATGCTGCCCTTCTACGATGATGCAGTTGATAAAATTGCTGTTCAGTAGCTTGCTGCCTGTATTGGATGCCTGGTCACTTATGCGTTCAAAATTGTCCTTTATGGGATTGTATATGTTGATGCCTTTCAGGCTGGCAACCAGTAATTGTTTGTCGTTGGTTATGGCGAGACAGGTCAGGAAATTTTGTGAGAGGGAATGAGGATTGTCAGGGGTATGCATATATTGTTTCACTATACCTTCGTTTTTATTATATCGGTACAAACCTTTGTCGGTGGCGATCCATACTTCATTTTCTTTGGCTATGAAGTCTGTAAAATATAGATCCGGTGCAAAACTCAGGCAGTCGTCGATTAAGGTTGCCTCTAGTTTGCTTTGTGCAGTGATACCTATTTTGTGTAGTGCGCCATTGATACCTATCCATACTTTTCCCTCATTTTCCACGTCCTTAAAGATGATATCGTATCGGTAAGGATTAGGAATCTCTAGTGAATGAATACTTTCTATATCTCCATTAGTGCGGAAAGCAATACGGTGCAGGCTATTGCTGCAATACAGCCAAATACATCCATTGGCATCTTGTGTAACCATGAATGCCGGTTGCTTAATGAGTGTCTCCAGTCTCTTTCGGGGATCATGAGGCAATACGGACTGCATGGTTGTTAGGTCGATAATATCAGTGCCCCCTTCTGATACAACCCAAAGCCGCTGAAAGTTGTCTTCGTAGACTTTGCGTATGAAGTTGCTCTTGAGCCGGCAATGTGGGGTAGCCGGAGTGAAGTTGACGAATTCATAGCCGTCGTATCGGGATAGTCCACCTCCCGACATGGAAATCCAAAGGAAGCCTTGCCGGTCTTTGTAGATATCATCAACAAAATTATTGGGAAGCCCCTCATTCATGGTTATGTAGATTGTGTTATACCGGTTGGTAAAAGACTCCTGAGCCCACAAAATAGCGGGGCTTGCCAAAGCGATATATAATATAATAATACGAAAAAACTTATGCATTGTTTCATCATTTGGTATTAGCACAAGCAAAGTTAATGTATTACTTGTGATGATATAAAAAGTCTGCGGTCTTTTTTGTGAAGTTGGAAGATTGTCCACCTTAAAAGGTCATATATCCACCTCTACTGTTTTGGGTATGGCGTACATTTGCATTGTATTTTTAATTTGCTGATATTATGAGAAAAATGTTATGTGTGGTCGTCACGTCTATGGGAATTCTGTTTGCTAATTGTAATTCTCCGGTTTTTACTCCCATAGCTTCGCCTAATCCCTGGCAGGATGACTACTCTTTTTTGTCCTCTATGGACAACTACCGCTTGTGGGGAACTTACAATGTGCATGATCCGTCTTGTTGTAAATTGGGTGATTATTATTATATGTACTCTACCGATGCCATTTTAGGTGAGAACCGTCAAGAAGCCGAAGAAAAAAATGTTCCGTTGGGATACATACAAGTGCGCCGTTCCAAGGACCTTGTCAAATGGGAGTTTGTTGGCTGGGCTTTTCCGGAAATACCGCAGGAAGCTGTGGAGTGGGTACGTTCGCATGCCGGAGGTGAGGGAGCAACGAACATCTGGGCTCCTTATATAATCCCTTTTGGTGATAAATACAGACTCTACTATTGCGTATCGGCTTTTGGCCGCAAGACATCGTATATAGGTATGGCAGAGGCTGCATCACCCGAAGGCCCTTGGACACAACGAGGTTGTGTTGTCAAGACCAATGAGGCTTCGGTAATGAATGCAATTGATCCGAGCGTCATGGCCGATCCTGTCACCGGAAAGTGGTGGATGCATTATGGATCATTCTTTGGAGGATTGTACTGCGTAGAGTTGGATCCGGAAACCGGACTTCCCGCCGAGGAGGGAGATCAGGGGCATCTCACCGCACGCCGCGCCAATTATCAGAAAGATAATCTGGAAGCTCCCGAGATTATTTACAATCCTGATCTGAAACAGTATTATTTGTTTGTTTCATACGATCCGCTGATGACCACCTATAACGTACGGGTAGGGCGTTCGGACAAAGCGGAAGGCCCGTTTGTTGATTTCTCCGGCGTGGAACTGAAAGACACTACTAATAATTTTCCTATTCTGACAGCTCCATATCGTTTTCATAATCATCCGGGTTGGGCAGGGACTGCACACTGCAGTGTATTCACCTCGGATGAAGGGCAATACTTTATGGCACATCAGGGACGCCTATCACCCCATAACCAAATGATGGATCTTCATCTGAGACAGGTCTTTTTTACGCCCGACGGATGGCCGGTGGTGTCGCCCGAACGTTATACAGGCAGTGTTTCCCGTAAATTCTCGGCAGAAGATATGGCAGGAGAGTGGGAAGTTATACGCATACAGGAACCTGCGTATGAACGCCGTTTGCAGGCAGGCCAGATCCTATGGGGGGAGGGACAGCTCAAAGAAGAGGAGTGGAACGTGTCTCATTTGCTGTCCTTGGAGAAGAACGGACATTTAGGTGAGAATAAAGGTACCTGGAAACTTTTGGAAGCAAAGCAATTATTGTCCCTGACCCTGGAAGGTGAAATTATAAATAATCTGATTATATTTGCCGGACACGATTGGGAAAACGAAAAGGAAACTGTTCTTTTCACAGGACTGGACAGTTGTGGCAGGTCTATATGGGGAAAGCGAATTAAGTAATCATATATACATTTTATACCATGAAAAAATACAAAGGTTTATTGGCAGTGCTGGCTCTTGCGGCAGGTTCGGCACTGCAAGCACAAACAAATGAATTGGTGATACAAGCCGGGAAACCGGGAGCGGAAATTCAGCCTACTATGTATGGTCTGTTTTTCGAAGATATCAATTATGCTGCCGACGGCGGTCTGTATGCCGAACTTGTGAAGAACCGTTCATTTGAATTTCCGCAACATTTTATGGGGTGGAAGACATTCGGTAAGGTATCTTTGAAAGATGACGGTCTTTTTGAAAGAAACCCGCATTATGTGCGTTTGGCGTATGCCGGACATCCGCATAAACAGACCGGATTGGACAATGAAGGCTTTTTCGGTATCGGAATAAAAAAAGGCGCAGAGTATCGTTTCTCTGTATGGGCACGTGTGGCAGAAGGGGAAACACCCGCTAAAATCCGTGTGGAGCTGGCCGATACGAAATCTATGAATGAACAACAGGCTTTTGCAACTGCCGATGTAACGGTCGATTCAAAGGAATGGAAAAAATATCAGGTGATACTAAAGCCGGAAGTGACCAATCCGAAAGCTATTCTTCGTATTTTCCTTGCTTCCCGGCAAACGGTGGATTTGGAACATATTTCCCTTTTCCCGGTAGATACCTGGCAAGGACATGAAAACGGGCTTCGTAAAGATTTGGTGCAGGCACTGGCAGATATAGAGCCGGGTGTATTCCGTTTTCCCGGCGGATGTATTGTAGAAGGTACTGATATCGCATCACGCTACGACTGGAAAAAGTCGGTAGGTATGGTAGAGAACCGTCCGCTGAATGAAAATCGTTGGCAATATACTTTCCCGCATCGGTTCTTTCCCGATTATTACCAAAGTTATGGTTTGGGATTTTATGAGTTCTTCCAGCTTTCCGAAGAAATCGGTGCGGAACCGTTGCCGGTATTGAGTTGCGGTTTGGCTTGTCAGTTTCAAAACCCAAATATGGATGCGCATGTGTCTCTTTGCGACCTGGAGAGTTATATTCAGGATGCGCTCGATCTGATAGAATTTGCAAATGGTGCAGTTGATACTCCCTGGGGAAAGATACGTGCCGATATGGGACATCCCGCACCGTTCAATCTGAAACTTATAGGTATAGGTAACGAGCAGTGGGGAAAGGAATATCCCGAACATCTGGAACCCTTTGTCAAAGCCATTCGCAAGAAATATCCCGACATAAAGATTGTGGGTAGTTCCGGTCCTGATTCGGAAGGTGAGCAGTTTGATTATCTCTGGCCGGAAATGAAAAGTCTGAAAGTCGATTTGGTGGACGAACATTTCTATCGTCCCGAAGCATGGTTCCTAAGCCAGGGAGCGCGTTATGACAATTACGACCGTAAAGGCCCGAAAGTTTTTGCCGGAGAATATGCCTGTCATGGCAAAGGAAAGAAGTGGAACCATTTCCATGCTTCACTACTCGAGGCAGCCTTTATGACCGGATTGGAGCGGAATGCGGATATTGTGCATATGGCTACCTATGCACCGTTATTTGCTCATGTAGAAGGTTGGCAGTGGCGTCCGGACATGATATGGTTTGATAACTTGAATTCAGTGTGTACAGTGAGCTATTATGTGCAGCAGCTTTTCGCAACGCATAAGGGAACGAACGTTCTTTCTCTGACTATGAATAAAAAGCCTGTAACGGGTGCCGAGGGGCAGAACGGGTTATTTGCGAGTGCCGTATGTGACAAAAATAAGAATGAGATCATTGTGAAAGTGGTCAATACCTCAGGCAAAAAGCAGTCTTTGTCTTTGATTTTTAACGGATTGAAAAAGAAAGAAGTTCTGTCGGGAGCACGTTGTATCAAACTTTCTTTCACTAGCATGGATAAGGATAATACTATTGAAAATCCATTGGCAATTATTCCGCAAGAAACATCTTTGGATGTGAATGGGCATACCTTGAACGTAGATTTGGAGCCTGTTACTTTCGCAGTATATATTTTGAAGTATTGATGTCTTGAACTCAAAGGGAATATCATGATGAAAAATATATTTATTTTTGGGGTTAGTTCTTTGATGCTGGCAGTTCCGCAAGGGCTGCTGGCACAAAGTGACACTACTTTTGTTGCTGTGGGAAATCCAATAGTAAAGCATAAGTTTATTGCAGATCCGGCAGCGATGGTACATGATGGAAAAATGTATATTTATGGTGGTCATGATGAGTGTCCTCCACCGAAAGAGCATTATGACTTAAAAGAATGGTGTGTCTTTTCCTCTTCCGATTTGAAAATGTGGACAGAACATGCCGTCCCTCTAAAGGCTAAGGACTTTTCTTGGGCAAAAGGCGAAGCTTGGGCAAGTCAGGTTATAGAACATGAAGGCAAATTCTATTGGTACGTAACGGTGGAGCATGAGACGATTCCCGGTAAGTCCATCGGTGTAGCCGTATCCGATTCACCGACAGGTCCGTTTGTAGATGCCCGTGGTTCCGCCCTCATTACCAACGATATGACAGCAGACCGCAGCAAAAGTTATTGGGATGATATAGATCCCACTGTTTTTATTGACGATGATGGGCAGGCATATCTTTATTGGGGCAATAGTCAATGCTATTTCGCCAAACTGAAGAAGAATATGATAGAATTGGACGGGCCGATTATTCCGGTTGACTTACTTCGCTTCACAGAAGCTCCTTGGATTCATAAAAGAGGCGATTGGTATTACCTTTCTTATGCTTCCGAATTTCCGGAGAAGATATGTTATGCCATGAGTCGCAGTATAACGGGTCCTTGGGAATACAAAGGGATTTTAAATGAATTGGCTGGAAATAGCAATACGAATCATCAGGCTATTATAGAGTTTAAGGGTAATTGGTATTTTATCTATCATAATGGTGGCATTAATCCTACAGGAGGAAGTTTTCGCCGTTCGGTCTGCATAGAGCGTTTGTATTACAATGAAGATGGAACGATGAAGCGTATACAAATGACGACAGAAGGTATTTATTAGGAAAAAAGTGATAGGCCAATTAAAAGTAACAAAAAATAGGGTGATATTGTGAAGAACCACTTTATCACCCTATTGTTTTTATCATGTGCTTACTTAGGGATATTCAGTAAATGTCCCTAAAAAATAAGATGGCATATGAAGATGATAGGACATGACCACTTCATATGCCA